>Ga0160496_1000378_pt1 | contig 22266 bp, 19 predicted proteins | sample DIDPMG_2_FD_108231 | JGI IMG/M metagenome (GOLD analysis project Ga0160496, IMG submission 108231) | Enriched soil microbial communities from UW Madison campus, WI, USA - DID2937_E24_FP MG | ecosystem: Environmental > Terrestrial > Soil > Grasslands | place: USA: Madison, Wisconsin | collected...
CGCGCGTGCGCACGGCGGCGAGCTTCGCGGCCGACCCGACCGGCTCGACCAGCTTCACCTCGCTCGGCGCCACGCCGATCAAGGACACCGGCGTGCTGGTGCTGGGCGCCACGCTGGCGACCCACAAGAACCTCACCATCGGCCTGAACTACACGCTGGAAGCGGCGAGCGGCTACACCTCGCAGACCGGCGACCTGCGCGTGCGCTACGCCTTCTGACGAGGCAAGCCGGCCGGGCGCCCTGCCCGGCCGGGTCCGCAACCCGGTGGCCCGCAAGGGCGGTCGGCGAGGACATCACGGCCGGCGCCCTGCCGGCCGTTTTCAATGGGCGGGCGCGCTGTCGAAGATCGGCGCGTGCCGGACCGGCGCCTTCGGCACGCGGCGCAAGGTGCCGCCCAGCCCCTCGAGCAGCACCCGGATCGACGCCGCGTCGGCGAGCAGATCGGCGTCCGGCTTGCGATCGATGTCGGGCGCGTAGAGCAAGGCGCTCAACAGGTCGAGCGGATTCAGCCCGTCGCGCCCCAGGTGGGCATCGAGCGCGCCGCGCGCCTGCGCGATCGATTGGCGCACCCCCGGCTGCGCGGCCGCCTGCTGCAAGACGTCGCGATGGGTCTGCGACAGCCCCAGCCATCCCCCCACGCTCATCATCTGGTGCAGCACCTGCGGCCACTGCGCTTCGAAGGCGCGCCGGTAGTAATCGACCGCCGCGGCCCCGAAGCCCGCCTGCTCGCACGCCAGCGCCTTGTCGATGTGCGCATTGTCGGCGCCGAAAAACGCCAGCAGCGTCGCCGACGCGCCGGAACCGAAGGGAGGATATTCGCCGATCTTGCGCAACGCCCCGCCTGGCCCTTTGCCCGTGCGGCGCACCGCCAGCGAATAGACTTTCTCCGTGAGCCGGCACTGCGTGCAGCGGTAGCGCAGATGCAGATAGAGCGGCGCCTCGCCCACGCGCGGCGCCTCGTCGCCACATTCGAAGCGCTGGAGTCCATCGCACATCTCCGTGCCGCAGAACAGCCGCAACGCGGGCGGCTGCAATACCGGCCCATCGTCCGTGCCCACCAGCAGGTCGGAGATGGTCGAGTACCCGCCGGGCGGCAGGTTTTCCATGAAACGCTTGAAGCGCAAGAGAGACTCCCGGCGAAGGGGAACGCCGCGTCGATCGAAACCCATGCAGTCGCGGCCGAAAATCATGTATGGATTTTTTGGAATATTGTATGGATTCACGCGACGCCGATCAAACCCGTCGCCCGCCCGCCTGCCCCCGAGGCCGTCGGCCGCGGAAGCCTCGCCACGCGCCCCCCGCCATATTTGGTAAGACTTTTATTGGCTTGGTATAGCCCGTTAACAAATCGCCCATCCCCTGGCGGGGCATGGGGATATATTGCTGATCTTTGCCGTTGCCGCCGCGCCCGGGGTCCGACACCGCGCCGGCTCACGTCCCGCGGCGGCGACGCGTCCCCCCTTCAAATTCACTCTGGCCAAGAGAACCCGCATGCGTCTACGTGCCGTTGCTTTGCTCATGGTTCTCGGTGTGTTCGGCTCGCCCGCGCACGCCGAGTTTGAACAACAGCTCGGCCCGCTCGCGGGCGCGGTGCGGCCACAGCTCATGCAGGGCTGGACCGCCAGCGTGCAGGATGGCTGGTTCACGCTCTACAACGCGAAGCAGCGCGAGAGCGAGCAGACCCTGCTGGTGCGCGTGGGGCCGCCGCCCGAGTCGGGCCGCGTGACCAATCTCAATGTGGTCGTGCGATCGGAGCATCCCAAGGCGGCCATCGGCGTGATGCTGAACAATCAGCAGCGCAAGAGTCTGTGCCTGATGGAGATCACGGCCGACCGCAGCACGCACCTGTTCTGTCTGGAAAACGGCAAGCGCCGCGAAGTCGCCACCGTGCCGAATTCGGCCAAGCTCGACGGCTCCGACCGCATCCGCGTGATCGAGGTGCCGGGCGCCGCGCGCTTCCTTCTCAATGGCCAGAAGGTCGGCGACATCGAGGACACGCCCGCGCTCGATGGCGACATCGGCATCATGGCCTACGACGTGGGCACCTTCGGCCTGGCCGAGTTCACGATCGACAACGACCTCGACCGCGGCCGTCCGGCGGCCGCGCCCGCGCCGGGCGCGCAGCCGCCGCGCACCGGGTCTCCCGCGCCCAACTCGCCCCCGCCGCGCCGCGAAAGCGGCGGTGGAGGCGGCGCAGGCAACAGCGTGGCCGGCACCGGCCCGCTGCCGCTGTTCGGTGGCGACAGCAAGCGCACCACCTCGGTGTACATCGGCCTGGTGCGCAGCATCTTCCTGCACGAGTTCGGCCACGCCCTGATCGGCGAGCTCGAGCTGCCCTCCACCGGCGCCGAGGAAGACGCCGTCGACATCTACTCGGCGCTGCGCATCGTCGAGCCCACCATGTATCCGTCGCAGAACGCCGACGAGAACGACATGGTGCGCGACGCGGCCGTGTATGCCGCGCTGCAATGGTTCTACAGCGGCAAGCTGGCCGAGGCGCGCGGCGCCGGCGAGTCGCCCTGGCAGGACGAGCACACCGGCGATCTCAAGCGCTTCCGCAACATGTTCTGCATCATGTACGGCGGCAACACCGCGGCATTCGCCTCGCTCGCCAACGCGGTCGAGCTCGACGAGCGCACGCGCAGCCGCTGCACCGACGAGTTCAACAAGCAGAACCGCGCCTGGCGCAAGATCCTCGCGCCGCACACCCGCGTGGGCACCTGGTCGCCCGACGGCCAGCAGCCGGCCAACGCGCCCGGCGCGCCGGTGAACGTGGTGTTCGAACCGTCCAAGAGCAAGGTCGGCAATCTGTTCGCCAACAACTTCGCCGAACCGCTGGCGCAGAACTTCAGCCAGCTGGGCAAGACCTACGTGCTGCCGCGTCCGGTCAACGTCACCTTCAAGGACTGCGGCACGCTCAACGCCTGGTACGACCCGCGCGCGGGCTCGGTGACCATGTGCTATGAGCTGCTCGAGCACCTGGCGGTGATGATCTCCGACATCGAAATGGGCACCGTGGGCGGCATGCCCAAGGGCGACGCCGCGGCCCAGCCCGCCCGCCAGCAGGGCGCGCCGGGACAGGGCGCCGGCCAGGGCAGCGGACAGGGCGCCGGCCAGGGCGCCGCGCCGCCGCGTGCCATCGACGAGCTGCAGGACATGGGCATCCCCGCCACCGCGCTGCTGTTCTCCTCGCCCTACAAGGGCCCGACGCCGAACAAGCACTTCAACGCCCAGATCATCCGCACCGAAGACTTCCTCGCGCTCGCCAAGAACCATCGCGACATGCTGCTGATCGACACCAGCGGCCAGATGGAGACCATCCCGAGCGCGATTTCGCTGGCCGACGCCGGCTCCGACGGCAGCGTGACCGACTCGCTGCAATCCGCGCTCGACGCCTGGCTCACCAAGACCGCCGGCGAGGGCCGCAAGGCGCCGCTGGTGTTCTTCGGCGCCGGCCTGAACGACCGCTCCTCCTACAACGCCGCGCTGCGCGCCGCGACGCTGGGCTGGCCGACCTACTGGTATCGCGGCGGCATGCAGGCCTGGAAGGCCAATGGCGGCACGACCGTGCCGCTCAAGAGTCGGAAGGACGCGCCCCAGCAGTAAGCGGGCAGCTCCTTCCAGCCGGGATCACGGCAACGCGATCCCGGTGGCGTCCTGCAAAGCGGCGATCAGGCGCGCCTGGAAGGCCGCGTCATGCACCGCGGGATGCGGATCGCGCCGCTGCTGGTGATGCCAGTAGCCCCCGCTCTCCAGCGTCTGCGCATCATCACGGGTCGCGAGCCAGGCCTGCGTGACATGCCCGAGGCTCAGATCGTCCGGCGCGTTCGGGCCGCCCATCTTCGTGGGCACCCAGCCCGGGTCGACCGCCTGGCTCTCCACCTCGGGCCAGCGGCGCGCGAGCGCCGCCGCGAACGCCGTCACGAACAACTTGCTGTCCGAATACGAGGCGCTCTCGCGTGCGCCGTCCCACGCCATGCTGTCGAGCGCCGGGCGGCCGTCGTAGTGCATCTCGCTGCTCAGGAACACCAGCCGGCGCGGCCGCGGGATGAGCGCGGTCAACACGTAGGGCGCCACCACATTGACCGGCAGGATCGCCGCGCCGGTGAACACGCCCGCGTTGTGGATCACGGCATCGAGCGGCCCGGCCGCCTCGACCTGGCGCGCCAGCTCGCGAGTCTGCGCCAGGTCGGCGAGATCGCCTGCGACCGTGCGCGCACCCGCGGGCAAGGCCGCGCGCACGTCGGCCAGTCGTTGTTCGCTGCGGCCATGCAGCAGCACCTCGTGTCCTTGCGCGACCAGCGCGCGGGCGGCCGCGAGGCCCAGGCCGTCGGTGGATCCGGTGATGAAAATGCGCGCCATGATGCGTCCTCCCGTGAGTCGGTCAGGCCCGGCCGGGCGCCGGGTCGACGATGCGCCAGTGTAGGGGCGGCAGCGCGCGCGCAAGGCGATGACCCGACGAGTCGCCGGGTATATCGCGCGCCGTGACCGGGCGCGCATCGGGCCCGGCACGGGCGCCTGCCCCGCGGATTCGGCATCGGCGGCATGGGGCTTTATCATCTAGGACAGCCACGGCGCCGCCGCGCCGCGGGTTTCCCGGCTCGTAGAGGAGATTTATTAGTGGTTCGATCCGCAACGACAGCATCGCATTCTTCCCCGCCCCGCATCCATGCCGCCAGCCTCTGGCGGCTGCGCCGCGAGAGGCCCTGGCTGGCAGCCCTGCTGCTGGCGGCGATGCTGAGTTGCCTGGCCATCCTCTGGCAGGGCGCGGCCGTGGCGGCGCCCGCCCAGGCCGCGCCGGACACATCGGCCCAGGCCCAGGCACCGGCGCTCACGCCGGCCGCGCTGGCCGACATGCTCGACAATCCCGAGATCCGCAAGACACTGATCGAGCAGTTGCGCGCGCAATCGTCCGGCGAGGGCGCGGCGGCGGCGCCCCGCGCGGCGGGCGCGGCCAGCCAGCCCGCGCAGCCCACCGAGCCCGGCCTGCAGGAGCGCATGGCCGACGGCGTGCAGCGCTTTCTCACCGGCGTGGCCGCCGACATGGGCCAGGGCGTGGACGATCTGCGCGTGCTGGCCGCCGGCGGCAGCCTGCGCATGGACAGCGGCACCGCGAGCAATGCGCTGCTGCCCCTGCTGCTGGCCGCGGTCGCCACCATCATCGCGTTCATCGTGCTGCGCATGATCGCCATGCGCATCTACTCGCGCATCGACCGCTGGGTGGCCGTGCACGGCGCCGAGCCCGACCCGCAGGCCCGGCGCGGCGCGCCCGCCTCCATGCGCGCCCTGGCGCGGCGCATGGGCGCCATCGTGGGCGCGCTGGCCATCGACGTGGGCGTGGTGCTGCTCGCGGCCATGGCGGGCGGCACCGCCGCGCTCTGGAACACGCCGGGACGCGGCAACGTCGACACGCTCGCGGCGCTGTTCCTGCAGGCCTTCGTGGCGGTGGAGATCGCCAAGGTGCTGATCCGCACGGTGTTCGCCGTGCGGCATCCGCACCTGCGCCTGCTGCCCATGTCCGATGCGCTGGCCCGGTACTGGAACGGCTGGCTGGTGCGCATCGTCGCGGCCGCGGGCTACGGCACGCTGCTGATCGACCCGGTGATCTCGGCCTCGCTCTCGCCCGCGCTCGGCCGCCTCACCAGCATGCTCATCATGCTGGCCGTGTACGTGTATGCGGTGAGCGTGATCTGGCAGAACCGCCAGTCGGTGCGCGACCACATGAATCGCCGTGCCGCCGGCGCGGCCACCTTCATGGGCTCGCGGCTGCATTTCCTGTCGCGCATCTGGCACGTCCTGGGCATCGCCTACTTCACCGTGCTGCTGGTGGTGAGCCAGGTCGACCCGACCAACGCCCTGCCCTTCATGGCGCGCGCCACGATCCAGACGCTGCTGGTGATCGGCGTGGGCAGCCTGCTGATCCTGCTGCTCAACACCGTGCTGGCCAAGCCCATCCAGCTGCCGGCCGACGTGCGGCGCCGCCTGCCCCTGCTCGAGGCCCGCGTGAACGCCTACGTGCCCGCCGCCCTGAAGCTGGTCGGCTGGATCATCCGCATCGTCATCGTGCTGCTGATCTTGGATGCCTGGCATGCGTTCGACCTGTCGCGCTGGCTCGCTTCCGACGCCGGCGCCGCCGCGATCAAGGTGGTGCTGAACGTCGTCATCGTGCTGCTGATCGCGGCGCTGGCCTGGACCGTCATCGCCAGCGTCATCGAGCATCGCCTGAGCCAGAGCGAGGGGCGCGGCATGCCAAGCGCGCGCGAGCGCACCCTGCTCGCGCTGTTCCGCAACGCGGCCCTGATCGTCATCGTGACCATGACGCTGCTCGTGCTGCTGTCGCAGATCGGCATCGACATCGGCCCGCTGATCGCCGGTGCCGGCGTGGTCGGCCTGGCCATCGGTTTCGGCGCGCAGAAGCTGGTGCAGGACATCATCACCGGCGTGTTCATCCAGCTCGAAAACGGCATGAACGAAAACGACGTGGTGCAGGTCGCGGGCGTGTTCGGCACGGTCGAGAAGATGACCATCCGCTCGGTCGGCATCCGCACGCTCGACGGCGGCTACCACCTGGTGCCGTTCTCGTCGGTGGACGTGGTGGCCAACCACATGCGCGACTTCTCCTACCACCTGGGCGAATACACCATCGCGCACCGCGAGAGCGTGGACGACGCGATCGTGCACCTGCGCGCGGCCTTCGCCGAGCTCATGACCGACTCGGTGCTCGGCCCCGAGATCCTCGAGGAGATGACGGTGGCCGGCGTGACCGCGGTCAACGACAAGGGCGTGACCATCCGCATCCTGATCAAGACCACCCCCGGCATGCAATGGGCCGTGCAGCGCGGCTACAACCGCCTGCTCAAGAAGCATTTCGACGCCGCCGGCATCGAGCTGCCCTACCCGCACACCGTGGTCTACTTCGGCCAGGACAAGCGCGGCTATGCGCCCGCGGCCAACGTGGTCATGCAGGCCGAGCGTGCCGACGAGGGCGAGGACGCCCGCGCCGCCGGCCACACCCGCCGTCCGCTGCAGGTCGATAGCGGCGGCAGCGACGCCGCGGAGGTGCTCGGCAACGAGCTCGAGGCCCGCGAAGAAGGCGAAAGCGAGGGCGACACGCCCCCGCCCAAGCCCGCCTGATGGCCTCGCGCCGGCGCGGGTGGCGCGTGCGCCTGCCCGCCCCGGCGCGGTCCTGTCAGACGCGTCAGAAGGTGCCGCGCAGCGTCAGGGTGGCGTTGCGCGGATCGCCGTAGAAGCTGCCCCAGCCCGGCGCACCGATGGTCTGGTAGTACTTCTTGTCGAGCAGGTTGTTCACGTTCAGCGCGGCCGACCAGTGCTTGTTGAACTGGTAGCCGATGCGCGCGTTCCAGATGGCGTAGGAGCCCTGCGACACCCGGACCTTGCGCGTGTCGGTGTAGCTGCCCGACTGGAAGTTCACGCCCCCGCCCAGCGTCCACGCCGACAGCTCGCCGGGCAACCGGTAGTCGGACCACAGGCGCAGGATGTGCTTGGGCGTCACGGTGCGGCCGAAGTTGGTGGTCGACACCTCCGTGTCGTCGAGGAACTTCAAGGTGTTGAAGGTGTAGCCCGCGAAAAGCTGCCAGCCCCGCGCGATCTCGCCGCTGATCTCGGCGTCCACGCCCTGGCTGCGCACCTTGCCGCTCGACAGATAGCAGATGTCGCCCACGCGGCACGCGCTCACCATGTCCTGCTGCGCGCGATTCTTCTGGTCGATGCGGAACAGCGCCAGCGAGGTGTTCACCCGCCCGTCCATCAACTCGCCCTTGATGCCCACCTCGTAGTTCTTGCCCACGATGGGATCGAGCAGCGCGCCGGAGGCATCGAGCGCGTTCTGCGGCTCGAAGATCTCGGCATAGCTCACGTAGCCCGACCACTGCGGATCGAACGCGTAGATCAGGCCGCCGTACGGCGTGACGACACCGTTCTCCTTGTAGGGATCGGTATAGGGCGCACCGCCGTCACGATAGCGGCCGGTGTTTTCATACCAGCTCACGCGCGCGCCGGCCACCAGCGTGAGCGGATCGGCCAGGCTGAAACGGCCCACGCCGTACACGCCGGTCTGCTTCATCCGCACGATGGTCGCGGCGCCGCGATAGGCGTTCTCGCGCAGCCACGCGTCGGAGGGCTCCGGCACATGGTGATCCGGGTCGAACACGTTCATGGCCCGGTTCAGGCGCGCCGTGGAGAAGTCGTTCTTGCTGACCAGCTCGTTGACGCTGCCGCCCACGCTGAACTTGTGCTTGCGGCCGAGCGCCTCGAAAGCGCCGTCCACGTCGAGGTTCAACGCCTTGTTGTGCGTGGAGAGATCGAAGATGCCGGCGTACATCGCGGGGCCGAGCAGCGTCTGCGGATCGACGGCGCCTTCCGTGAAGGCGTACTTGGAATCGTTGGATTCCTGCGTGGACGTGGCGGTCAGGCGCAGCGACCAGTCCTGGTCGAAGCGATGCGCCAGCTCCGCGAACACGGAGGTCTGCTTGCCGTTCCAGCGGTTCCAGTCCTGCGCGAGCGAGGTCGAGCGCTTGAGCCCGATGTCGTCGCCGTTCACGTAGTGCGGCAGGCCATGGAAGAACGGCGTCGAGCGCAGCTCCTCATAGCTGATGCCGCCCGTCAGCGTGGTGTCGGGCCCGAAGTCATAGCTCAGCACGCCGTACAACACGCCGTTGCGGCTCTTGGCGGTGTCGTAGAAATAGTCGCGATCGTTGTAGCTGACCACGCCACGGCCGCGCAGCGAGCCCGATTCGTTCAGCGGGCCCGTCGCATCGATGTCGGCACGGTAGTTGTTCCAGGAGCCGCCGCTGGCCATCACCTGGAGCTGGTTCTCGGCGAGCGGGCGCTTGCGCACCAGGTTCACCGCCGCGCTGGGCGAGCCCGCGCCCTGCAGCAGGCCGGTGGCGCCGCGCACGATCTCCACCCGGTCCAGGATCACGGTGGTGCTCGTGAAGCTGTTGGCCTGCGGGTAGTAGAACGCGCGGTTCACGCCGTCGAACTGGTAGCTGTCCACGCGGAACCCGCGCGAGTACACGTAGTTGCCACCCATCGGGCTCTTGTAGAGCGTCATGCCGGTACTGTTGGCGAGCACGTCGTCCAGCGTGTTGGCGTTCTGGTCGTCCATGCGCTGGCGCGTCACCACGGTGACCGACTGCGGGATCTCCTTCAGGGTCTGCTGGCCCTTGCCGATGGTCACGGTGCGGCTGGTGTAGCTGCCGGTGCCTTCGGTGGTGGCCTCCGACAGGCCCGTCACCATGACCGGCGCCAGCGTCGACACGCCCGGCGAGGCCTGCGGCGCGCGGCGCAGGTGATAGCCCTCCCCGTTGGCATTGGCGACCGCCTCCAGGCCCGTGCCCGCCAGCAGCGCCGCCAGCCCCTGCTCGGCGGTGTAGCGCCCGGACAACCCCTGGGTCCGCACGCCGCGCGTCAGCGCGGGCGATGCCGCCACGGTGATCCGGGCCGCCACGCCAAACTGGCCCAGCGCCTCGTCCAGCGTGGTCGGCGCGATCGCAAACGTGATGCCGCCCGCGGCGGCGGATTGCGCCCAGGACGTGGCCGGCGCGGCCAGCGGTAAGGCCGCGGCGAGCGCGAGATGAACGGCAAGGCGCAGCGCGGCGGGCCGGTGGCCGTGCCGCGCGGCGAAGGCGGGAGAGAGTGAGGACTGGCGTGGTGCCATGACGGGTTCCTGGTTCGTTCGACAGAATGACCAGGCCCCGTGCGCCTCGGGGCCTGTCTCTATGTCTAACGCGCCAGAATCGGGAATCTTCGACGGCGTTACAAATTCGTTGTGGCGGCAACCGATCCGGGCCGGGCCCGGCATCCGGGCGCCCTCATGCGCGGCCCACGCTCACCCAATAGCGCGTGCGATAGCGCAGCCTGAGGTCCAGCACGCCGGCCAGCACCTGCAGCGCCCTGTCGGTGTCGTCGATCCGGAAGGCCCCCGTCACCTCGCGCGCTGCCACGTCGTCGTCGCAGCGCAGCAGGCCCAGGCGGTAGCGCCCCAGCTCGGCCAGGAAGCGGTCGAGCCGCATGCGGTTGGCCACCAGCATGCCCTCGCTCCAGGCCGGCCCCTGCCCCTCGGCGGGCATGGCGGCCGACACCGCGGCCGCGTCGAACGAGGCCTGCTCGCCGGCATGCACCACGCGCGCCGCCTGCGCGCGCGCGGGTTCCACCCGCACCGCCCCTTCGTACACCGCGAGGTGCGTGGCGTGGCTGTCCGCTTCCATCTGCCGCACCGCGAAGCGGGTGCCCAGCGGCGTGAGCAGCCCGTTTGGCGTCATCACCCCGAACGGCCGGCCCGCCGCGTCGGCGGCCGTGGCGATCAGGATTTCGCCGCTGCGCAATTCGACGCGGCGCTGCCCCGCGTCGTAGCGCAGCGCCACCACCGAACCGGTATTCATCGTGAGCAGCGTGCCGTCGGGCAGCGTCATCTGGCGCTGCTCGCCGGTGGCCGTGCGATACACGCTGGCGCCATCCCACAGGCCCTGGCGCGCGCCCAGCCATCCCAGCGTGCCGAGCCCCACGGCGCCGACCGCCCACTTCATCGCATTGCGGCGCGAACGCTGCTCGCAATAGCGCAGGATGGTCTGGCCCGCGGCACCGCCGGAGAGGTTCCGGCCGGTGGCGGCGCCCACGTCCTGGCTGATGCCCTGCAGCCGCTGCCACGCGAGCTCGTGCCGCGCGTCGGCCTCGCGCCAGCGCGCACAGGCCGCCTGCGTGGCCGCGTCGGGCGCATCGCCGGTGCGCATCATCCATTGGGCGGCCTGCGCGATGATGTCGGGATGCAGCCGCTCGCTGTGCAGGGCGCTCATGCGTACAGCACCGCGTAGCAATGCTGCCAGGCCTTCACGATGTCGCGCTGCACCGCCGCCACCGACACGCCCAGGCGCTCGGCCACCGCCAGATACGGCAACCCTTCCACCTGCGCCAGCACGAACACCTGCCGCACGCGCGGCGGCAACTGCTCCATCATGCGGCACACCGCGTCCAGCGCCTCGACCACTAGCGCATGCGTTTCGGGCCCCGGCTCGACCTCTTCGGCGCGCGCCGCCAGCGTCTCGAGGTAGGCCTGCTCGATCGCGCGGCGGCGGGATTGATCGATCAACAGCCGCTTGGCCACCGTCGTCAGGAAACCGCGCGGCTCCGCGAACGCCGCGCGCGACTCGCTGCGCATCACGCGCTCGAACGTGTCGTGCGCCAGATCCGCCGCGTTCTCGCTATTGCCGCTCAGCCGGCGGCGCAACATCTGCACGAGCCAGCCGTGATGCTCTCGATACAGGCTGACGAACTCGTCAGAGGACGCAAAGTCGACAGGGCGCACGGGACTTTCCGATCAAACGGTAATGGGAATGATTTCTAATTGTAGACGATCATTCCGTGCGAGGGCGCAGGCCGTCCGCCGCCGGCACGCCAGCGCTCAAGCGCCCAGCCGCTGTACCCAGGCCAGCACCCAGCTGCGTACCATGGGTTGCGTCAGCAACACGCAGGCCGCCACGTTCAGCAGCACCGTGAGCCAATACACGGCGAGAAACGAAGGCTTGGACGACTTGTGCCGCAGCATCTGCTGCGCCACCAACGCGCCCGGCCACCCGCCGGCCAGCGCCAGCATGTGCAGCGTGCTCTCGGGAATCCGCCGCACCCCGGCGCGCGCCGACGACTTGTCCGCGGCGTACACCACGAACGCCAGCACGCTCATCCCCGCATACACCAGCCCCAGCCAGAGCGGCAGCGCCCCGAACGCGATCGCCGCGACCAGCCCCGCCACCACCAGCCCGAGAAACAGCGCCGTCTTCGCACCCAGCCCGTGCACCACCCGTCCGCGCGCCGGTGCCGGCGCGCCCTGCGCCGCATCCAGCAGACGCACCTGCCGCGCCCGGGGCCGACCGTCCTTGCCGGCCTCGACGAAGAACCGCACCCGCTGCGCCAGGTCCGGTCGCCCCGACTCGAAGGCGGAGATATGCACGAACACCCCCTCGCCCCCATCGTCCGGCGCGATGAAGCCGAAGCCACGCGCATCATCCCAACGCCGGATCCGGCCTTCCTTGAGGCCTTTCATAGGGGAAGACTCGGGTCGGATGGGTTCATGGGTGTTCGTGTCGGCAACGATGGCATCGTGGTAAGCCCGGCCACCTCGGCGCCAGAGGTCGACCCGCGCTTCCCGTTGATCGGGTCCTGCAGTGTGCCATCAATGCCGGCCCGGGTCGAAAGCCAAGGCCGCCGACCGCTGCCGGCGCCTGCTGCAGAAAAAAGGCCATCGTGCAGGCTGCGGGCTGAGCCCGCGCACGCCCGAGCTCGGCGCTGTCCGCCCTACTCGCGCGTGCGCGCCTTCGCGCTCGCCTCGAACGCATCGGCCAGGCGCAGCTGCTCGCGCTTGTAATCGTCCAGCGTGCCGTCGTAGCCGTCCAGGAAGAGATCCCGCCGCGCCCTGTCCATCGCTTCGGATGAGGCGGCCTGCCTGACGAAGGCGGCCAGTTGCGCGCGCACCGGTTCGGGGATCCCGGTGCGCACGGCCACGCTGTAGCTGCTGTGGAACACCATGTCCGGCACGCCGAGCGCCGCGAAGGTCTGCACGCCGGGCAGATGGCTGGTGCTGCCCGGCCGGCCGGTATAGGCCAGCACCTTGACGTGGGGATTGTCCTTGACGCTCTGGATCGTGCCGAGGGTGGTGAAATAGCCGTCGATCTGGCCGCCGAGTATGGCGGTGAGGCCCTCGGCACCGCCCTTGAACGGGATCGGGCGGTAGTGCACGCCCAGCCCGGCGGCCAGTCTCGTGGCCAGCATGGAGTACGTGCCCACGCCCAGGTCGGCGATGCCGATGTCCAGTTCGCGCTTCACGCCCTTGAGATCCTCGAGCCGGTTCCAGCCGCGGTCGGCCGGGACGATGAAGGCGTAGCTGCTCTGGGCCAGCGGCGCCAGGATCTCGAAATCGGAGAATTCATAGCCTGCGCCCGGCGTGGTGAACTTGGCGCTGTAGAAGCCCTCGGCATGGACCAGCAGCGTGTAGCCGTCCGCCGGCCGGCTGTTCACCGCCGTGATGCCGATGGCCGAGCCCGCGCCGGGCCGGTTCTCCACCACCACCGGCTGTCCCATGATGGCGCCGAGCTGCTGCGCAAAGGCGCGCGAGATGGCATCGGTGGCGGCACCCGGCGGATACGGCACGACGAGCCGGACGGGTTTGGTCGGGTAGTTCGATTGCGCGGCGGCCGTCACGGACAACAACGCGCTGATGAGCGCGCCACCCAGCAGCAGGCGACGTCGAAGGGCGATGGGCATGGCGTTGTTCTTCTGCAGTTGTCTCCCGCCAAAGTGTATCGATCGCGCCGCCACGGGATTGCGCGAAATTCCGGAGAACTCTTCTGCAGAAAACGCAGCAGGCAGCGCGCGCCACGCGCTGCCGCCGTGTCGGCCCACTCCTTCGATTCGTGCAGTTCTGATCTGCGCAATCAGCTATAGCCAATCCGACGGCGCTTCCTAGAATTTAGAGCTTCCCATAATTCAAACATCCTGGAGACGCTCATGACCCATCCCCTGCCCAAGCGACGGGCGATGCTGCTCGGCGCCATGCTCATGGGCCTGGGCATCAATGCCGTCGCCGCCCCCGACACCTGGCCCGACCGTCCCATCCGCCTCGTGGTCGCGGGCTCGTCCGGCGCGGGCGGCGACATCTTCGCGCGGCTGGTGGCGGCGCCGCTGGCAAAGGCGCTGGGCCAGCCCGTGGTCGTGGAGGCCAAGCCCGGCGCCAACGGCATGATCGCCTGCGAGACGGTGGCCAAGGCCACGCCCGACGGCTACACGCTGCTGTTCGCGCCCTCGTCCGCCATCCTGCTGAACCCGGTCGTGCTGCCCTCGCTGCCCTACGACACGGAGAAAGACCTGCTGCCCATCGCGCAGGTCGGCGCGGCCGGGATCCTGCTGGTCGCCAATCCGAGCACCGGCTTCAAGAATCTGGCCGACATGGTCGCGTATGCCAAGGCCAATCCCGGCAAGCTCGCCTATGGTTCGTGGGGCACCGGCTCGTCCGGCAACCTGGCGATGGAAGGCATCAAGGCCCACTACGGCCTCGACATGCCGCACGTGCCCTACAAGCAGCTGGTCACCGAGAGCACCGACCTGATCGCCAACAACATCAGCGTGGGCTTCATGGACATCGCCTCGCCGATTCCGCACATGCGCGCGGGCAAGCTGGTTGCGCTGGGCCAGACCGGCTCGCGCCGCTGGCCCGCCTCGATGGACGTGCCCACGCTCGCGGAGCAGGGCTACACGTTCGAGGCAGACGGCTGGTACGGCGTGTTCGCGCCGGCAGGCACGCCGCCCGCGATCGTCGCGCGGCTGAACGCCGAGATCTACCGCGCCCAGCACGCCCCCGACGTGCGCGAAAAGATCGAAGGCCAGAACATGATCGTGCCGGCCAACATGTCAGCACAGGACTTCGCCGCATCGATCAAGCGCGATGCCGTCATCTGGCAGGGCCTGGCGAAAGTCGCCGACCTGAAGAACAAGTAGGCGATGACCATGGAAACGGCACCCCGCTTTGCCTACGCCGCCGACGCGCTGCACGGCCGCGTGGCCGTGGTCACCGGCGCCACCGGCGGCATCGGCCTGGCCATCTGCGCGCACCTGCGCGCAATGGGCGCGACGGTGGTGCAGGCGGACCTGAACGCCGCCGACGCCGTCGCAGACTCGGCCGGCCTCCTGACTTTGCACTGCGACATCGCCGATCCCGCGTCGGTCGCGGCGCTGGGCCGCGCGGTGCGGGAGCGCTACGGCCGCTGCGACGTGCTCGTCAACAACGCGGCCGTCAGCGCGGCGCCGGTGGGCCTGGAAGATTTCCCGCTCGATCTGTGGGACCGGATACTCCGCATCAATCTGCGCGGCGCGCTGCTGTGCGCCCAGGCCGTGTTTCCCTTGATGCGCGACCGGCAGGCCGGCAGCATCATCAACGTGGCCTCGATCTCCGCGCACGCCCCCACGCGGCTCGGCGCCTACGGCACCTCCAAGGCGGCGCTGCAGGCGCTCACGCGCCAGATGGCCGTCGAATGGGCGCCGCGCGGCATCCGCGCCAACTCGATCAGCCCCGGCATGATCCGCACGCCGCTCTCCGAGAAGCACTATCACGACAACGACGTGCTGCAGAAGCGCATCGCCCACATCCCCGCGAGACGCATCGGCCTGCCCGCCGACATCGCCGGCGCCGTGGCCTTCCTGGCCAGCGATGCCTCGCAGTATCTGAACGGACAGGACATCGTGGTCGACGGCGGCTTTCTCAAGGCATCGCTGAGCAACCTGTACGCGGGGTGAGGCGCGCGGGCTGGCCGCCGCGTGCGACTGCGAGTAAGGTGGGAGGTCGAGGCCGAGATGCCCGGCACGCCGGCCCGTGCCGCCCGCTGGAATCCGATCGACATGCGCACCCTGCCCTCGCCCCTGCGGCCCGCCCGCATCGCCCTCGTCGCCCTTGCATGCGCGCTGCTGGCCGCCTGCGCCGACAATCCGCCGCGCCAATCCGAGGTGGACTACCGCAGCCGCCCGTCTTCCAGCACCCAGGGCGCCAGCCGCCCCGCCGAGGGGTCGGGCCAGCGCCTCACCATCGAGTCCGGTGAAGGCGAGCAACTGAATCTCCCCTGGTTCATCCAGGACACCCAGGACTGGATCAACCGCAACTGAGCCCTGCCCCCGGCGGCTTCCCCCTGCCTGGCGACACGCGCACCGATGGTGAATCGGGCGCCCGTGCGCCGCAGCTGGCGCGGGACGTCGACGCGGAGGCCGGCCCGGCAATGCCAGGCGGTTGCGCACGCAACCGACCCGCCGCGCCCTTCGGCGCCGACAAGATTCTGCAACACTCTCGCAACGATTTCTGACAATCCCCCCGGTAAACTGCGCGCTTGTTCCGGCGCCGCCGCCCTGGCCCGTCGCGCACACCCCCTGGAGAGCAGCACCCTACATCGACGTCCGGCATGACCAAAGGCCGGCAAGGCCCGCGCAGAGCGATCGTTTGCGGTCGCACGTGACGTTGAAGCAATCCCTTTCACTGACTCAACCTGGACCCACGAAAAAATGAAAAAAATCGCACTGTTTGTCGTCCTGCCGGCGTTGCTCGCGGGTTGTACGTCCGCACAGATGAGCATGCTGACGGGCAAGCGGAACAAAACCTACAACGACGTCAATGCCGTGTGGGTCGGCCGCTCCGAAGAACAGCTGATTTCCAAGTGGGGCCCGCCCAAGAAGAGCTACACGCTGCAGGGCGGCGCCAAGATCGTTTCGTACGAGGACATCTGGGGCCCGATGTCGGCGTATCACGTCTGCGTCGAAAAATTCATGATCGAGAACGGCATGGTGACCAAGTGGGGCATCTCGGATTGCCCGGCGCGCATCTCCGGCTCCGTCCCGGCCGACACCCCGATTCCCGAGCCGACGCTGTAACGCGAAAGCGCGAAAGCGCGAAAGCGCGTTGACATCGCCTCGGACGCGCTGATCCGACCGGCGCGCCGACCTGGCGCACCGTGGGCATTGCCGATACCCGTATCGGCAATGGTCTTGTTGCGCGCGCAGCCAATAGAACAAGCCGCGTCCACAAGGAGAACGCATGGAAGTCACGTTGCACGGCGTCATGGGCGGACCGGAGACCGGCGTGCGCTACCTCGCCGCCATCGTGCAATGCCGGCCGCGGCTCAAGGCCGCGCTCGCGCCGCTCGCGGTGCCCGGCCTCGCCACGCTCGATCTCTCGCTGTGGATCGGCGGCAGCGTGACCGAGCACGGCGCCAACGGCTTCGAGGCCAAGGGCCGCTACCAGGCCGCGCGCGAACAGCTCGGCCTGGTCATCGCGATACCCCGCCCGGAGGCCGAGGCGGTGGCGGAAGGCGCCGAACCCGACGCCATCCTCGACTGGATCGGCCGTGGCCTGGCGGCACCGACGCTCTCGGCCGCGGCGCGCAAGCTGGACCTCGAAACCGTGCGCGGCGCGCTGGTCTCACGGCCCTGATGACCGCCGACACGATGCTGTAACGCCATGACTGGGGAACGCGGAACGGCAGACCGCTCAGGGCCTGCGGTTCGCTTCACGGACGGCCGGCGCCAGGCGCAGCCATCGCCGTAGACCCTGGTTCAGCGGCGTGGAATATCCGCGCGACACCAGCACGCCCAGCAGGGACGAGCCGACGATGAACACGCATAGCAAGCCGACCCGGCCAACGCCCTGGCATTGGGCCGGCGGCAGCCATGTTCGCAACAGGCCCAGCACGAGCAAGTGCAGCAGGTAGATCTCATAGCAGTCGCGGCCGCAGCGGCCGAGCAGGCGCCGGACCAGACTGGTCGACGAGGGGGAGACCGTGGTTCCGCCAAGCAGCAGCACCGCCGCGCCCAGCGCCATCGCGCTGGCGCCGAGGACGTTGCTCTGGCTGATCGGCCACGCCAGGTAGAGTGCAGCCATGGCGACGCCGACGAGCGGACGGACGAAAGGTCGTCGCAACGCCGGCCACGCCCGGCGTCGCGACAACACCGCGGCACAGCAGCCGATGGCGATGGCGTCGAAGCAGGCGAGATAGCCGTACAGCCACGCCTCGCCATCGCCTTGATTCGCAAGGCGGTAGAGCGGCCCCATCGCGATCAGCAGCGCAGCGAGCGCGAGCAGCCGCGCGCCGCGCCGCAGCAGCACGCATGCCACCGGAAAGAGCAAGTAGAAGGCCATCTCGACCGACAACGACCACATCACGCCCAACGGATAGTTGATCCATCCCTCGCGGATGACCAGCACGTTCATCCAGCCGCTGAGCGCGGCGGCGTTCGTCGTCCAGAGCGACACCGCGCTGCCCGCGCGGTTGCCGAACAGCGGCAGGCCCGCCAGCGCCAGCGCGTCGACGAGCACCAGTGTCAGCACCAGCGTGGGCACGATCCGCGCCAGACGCAGCAGCCAGAACGACGCCGGCGCGATGGCGCGCAGGCCGCCCCAGCGCTCGAGCGCGTTGCGGGTGACCAGAAAACCCGAGATGACGAAGAAGATCGTCACGCCGTAATTGCCATTGCGCGCCACGGCATGCACCAGCGGCATATCGCGCAGCGGATAGGCGATATTGAAGTGATGCAGCAGCACCAGCAGGATCGACAGCCCGCGCATGATGTCGATGCGGTCATCGCGCGACGCGACGTTCATGGTCCGCGCCGGCTTACTTGCGCAGCGCATCGACCATGGCGGGCCAGTCGCGCATCAGTTCGTCGCGAGCGCGCAGGCCGGCATTGGGCTTGGTGGCGCGTTCGTCCTGCACCAAGCGCGCGAACACCAGCCGCCGGCCGTCCTTTCGGGCCCAGCCCACGAACCAGCCGTAGGCGTTGGCAGACGTGTAGACGCCGTTGCTGCCGGGCGAGCCGGTGCCGGTCTTGCCATACAGGCGCCAGCCTCCGACCTCGCCGACCTCGAACAGGTTTTCGGCCAGCTCGTAAGCCGCCGTCTTGACCGGCAATTGCCGGTTGACCACCTTGCGCAGAAACGCCAGCTGCTCCAGCGGCGAAATGCGCAGCGACGAGATGATCCACGCGCCGTCCGTGCCGTTGTGCTTGCCGGGCTCGCCCGAGACATCCTCGTTGCCGTAGCCGAACGCGGACGTATAGCGCTGGAACCTTTCCTGCCCCAGCGCCCGCGCGATCAGCTGCGAGTACCAGACGACCGAATACTTGATCCAGCGCACCGGATCCGTGGGCTCGCGCCAGGCATCGCCGCCCCAATCGGGATAATCGGCCTGGTAGTTCCAGACCGGCTCGTGCGGTCCTTTCAGGACGCCGGCGTCCGCGCCCATCAGGGCGATGGCCAGCTTGAAGGTCGAGGCCGGCGTATAGCGCGCGGCGCAGGCCTGTTGCGTGCCCTGCTGGAACACGATGCGGCCGTCGGTGGCGTCGGCCACCACGGAGCAGAGGACGGCCGCCTGGACGGCGGTGCCGGCCATCGCGGACAGGGAAAGGGCTGCGCCGAGGGCCCGCAAAGAGAGTCGGAAGGTCAAGATAGATGAAGCGTAGTGGAGGAAATCAGGGAAGAACGCTCGGGCGCGCTCGGGTGGCCGTTGAGCAGGACCAGCGTCAGATCGCGGTCGTCCATACGGACGCGCATGGCCAGGCAGCGCCCGGCTTCGGTCGAGGTGCCGGTCTTGGATAGAAGGATGTCCCAGCCCTGCGCGCCGACCAGCGGATTGGTGTTGTGATACCGGATCCGGTTGCCGGCCGTATCGACCGTTTCCACGACCGAGGTGGTGTCGCGGGCGATCTGGGGGTAGCCCGCGGCCGCGCTGACGATCCGCCCGATGTCGGCTGCGCTGGCGCGGTTGGCGGGTGACAGCCCGGTCGGCTCTTCCAGTGTGGTGTGTGTGAGGCGCAACGCGGCGGTCTTCCGGTGCAAGGCCAGGGTGAAGGCCGCCTCGCCGCCGGGATAAGTGCGCGCCAGGGCGTGGGCGGCGCGGTTGTCAGACGCCATCAGCGCCAGCTTGAGCAAGGTGTCCAGCGTCACGCGGGCGCCCACCGGCAGCGACGACGGGGCGCCGGAGGACGTTGCGCGCGCGTCGCGCTCGTCGATGCGCACGAGGCGCGACAGGTCCGGCGCGGTGTCCAGCACCACCATGGCGGTCATCAGCTTGGTCAACGAAGCGATCGGCACGACGTCGTTCTCGGCACGGCCGAGCAGCGTGACGCCCGAGCGCGTGTCCAGCACCAATACATGGGCTGCGCCACTGGACTCGATCAGGCGCTGGACCGCCGGCAACCGCGCCATCAGACGTTGCGCTTCCTGCGCCGACAGCGGCGGCATCGGTTGGGCCGTGAGCGCGGCCCAGGCGCCGAAGCCGGCCAACGCCCAGGCCATCGCCAGCACGGGCAGCGCCACCACGCGGCGACCGGCGAGCGTGTCGGGACGCACCAGGCGGCGGATCCGGTCGAGCAGGTCGCCGTCTCGCGCGGCGGGCGCCACCGGCGCTGGCGCATCGGCGGCGCCTCGCTCCAGGGCGTGCAGGGCGCGTGCCAGCGGCATGGGGCTGCCGATCAGGGCGGCGGCCATCTGGTCGGCGATGCGTTCGCGCTCGATCCGCAAGCGGCGCGAGAACCACCAGATCGATGGGTGGAAGAACAGCAGCACCTCGGCGGCGTGCTGCAGGAGGTTGACGAGGTAATCGTGCCGCCGCACATGCGCCAGTTCATGCGCCAGCAGCGCTGCCAGCAGATCCGCCGGCATGCCGGTGACGAGCGAAGCCGGCACCAGGATCACCGGCTTGAGCCAACCCGCCGTGACCGGCGACGACAGGTTGCGCACCACGCGCAGGCCGACCGCGCGCGACAGCCGCAGGCGGCGAGCCATGTCCGCCACGCGCGCTTGCCAGGCGGGATCGTTCCAGGGCTGGCTGGCGCGCAGCACGCCTCGCAGCCAGCCCAGTCCCATCAGCAGCCGGGCCGCCGCGAGCACGCTGCCCACCGCCCAAGCCAGCGCCAGCCACAGCGGCCAGCTCCGGGCGCCCGGTCCCGGCGGCGACGCGCCCGCGGCGGGCAGGCCGTGCCAGGCGAGCGCCACATCCGTCACAGCGATGGCCACGCTGCCGAGCAACGCAGCACCCAGCAGCGTGTAGCGCAGCCGGGCATTGCCGGGACGCGCCAGCGACAGCAGCGCCAGCGTGGCCGCGTGCAGGCACAGGATTTTCCAGGCAGCCGCCGGCAGGCTGGCACCGAGGGTCCAGGCCGCAGAGAGCAGGAAGTCGGTCACAGCTTGTCGTCGCGCAACAGCGCTTCGATTTCAACGCGGTCCTTCTTGCTCACATGGCCTTCGCGCAGCGCCGCCAGCACCAGCGCCTTGCCCGAACCGGCGAAGGCCTTGCCAATCAGATCCCTGACCAGGCTGCCCTGCGTCGCCTTCTGGCTCTGGGCGGCGGCATAGACATGCGAGCGCTGGCTTTCGTCGCGCGTCAGCTGGCCTTTGCCGTGCATGATCTGCATCAGCCGCAACACGTTGGCGTAGGTCAGGCCGTCGCGCCCGGCCGCCATCGCGGCGTGGACCTGCTTGACCGTGGCAGGACCGGTCTCCCAGAGCGCCTGCAACACGGCCAGTTCGGCGCTGGTCGGCTTGGCGCGGACAGGGTGATTGCTCATCATGAAGAAAGGACGTCGACAAAGGATCTATCTAGAATAAATGTTCTAGAACAAACTGTCTACTTCACCGCCTCTCGCCTTAATGCGGCCCCATATCCCACGCATCGAATATGTAACAGCGCCGGCCCCTCCCCTTGAACCGTCAGAACTCATCCCTATAATTAGCACTCGTCGCCGGTGAGTGCTAACAACGCTCCCGCGCCAACTACCGATCATTTCTCTCTTCTTTAGAAACAGGAGTTCCTCATGGCCCTGCGTCCCCTGCACGATCGCGTGATCGTCAAACGCCTGGACAACGAGCGCAAAACCGCCTCGGGCATCGTCATTCCGGACAGCGCCGCTGAAAAGCCTGATCAGGGCGAAGTCGTGGCCGTCGGCCCCGGCAAGAAGACTGAAGACGGCAAGGTCCTGCCGGTCGACCTGAAGGTCGGCGACAAGGTCCTGTTCGGCAAGTATGCCGGCCAAAGCGTGAAGGTTGATGGCGAAGAGCTGCTCGTCATCCGCGAGGAAGAAATCCTCGCCGTGATCCAGTAACTGCGAAACCGATTCAAGAAAGGAAGCTAAATGGCTGCCAAACAAGTTCTGTTTGCCGATGACGCCCGTGTGCGCATCGTGCGTGGCGTGAATGTCCTCGCCAACGCTGTCAAGACCACCCTGGGCCCCAAGGGTCGCAACGTCGTGCTGGAGCGCTCGTTCGGCGCCCCGACCGTGACCAAGGACGGCGTCTCCGTCGCCAAGGAAATCGAACTGAAGGACAAGTTCGAAAACATCGGCGCCCAGCTCGTCAAGGACGTGGCCTCGAAGACCTCGGACAACGCCGGTGACGGCACCACCACCGCCACCGTGCTGGCTCAGGCCATCGTTCAGGAAGGCCTGAAGTACGTTGCCGCCGGTTTCAACCCGATCGACCTGAAGCGCGGTATCGACAAGGCCGTGGCTGCCGCTGTCGCCGAGCTGCAAAAGATCTCCAAGCCGGTCACCACCAGCAAGGAAATCGCGCAAGTTGGCTCGATCTCGGCCAACAGCGACACCTCGATCGGCCAGATCATCGCTGACGCGATGGACAAGGTCGGCAAGGAAGGCGTCATCACCGTCGAAGACGGCAAGTCGCTGGAAAACGAGCTGGACGTCGTCGAAGGCATGCAATTCGACCGCGGC
>Ga0160496_1000379_pt1 | contig 22139 bp, 25 predicted proteins | sample DIDPMG_2_FD_108231 | JGI IMG/M metagenome (GOLD analysis project Ga0160496, IMG submission 108231) | Enriched soil microbial communities from UW Madison campus, WI, USA - DID2937_E24_FP MG | ecosystem: Environmental > Terrestrial > Soil > Grasslands | place: USA: Madison, Wisconsin | collected...
CATCTACGAGCGGCTCGGCTCGCCCGAGGGCGAGCTCGCGCTGGCGCAGGCGGTGGTCTACATGGCCTGCGCGGCCAAGTCCAACGCCGTCTACGACGCCTACAACACCGCACGCAAGTTCGCCACCGAACACGGCAGCGCGCCGGTGCCCATGCATCTGCGCAACGCGCCCACCAAGCTGATGAAGCAGCTGGGCCACGGCCACGCCTATCGCTACGCCCACGACGAGCCGCACGGCTACGCCGCGGGCGAGAATTATTTCCCGGATGGCCTCAACCCGCGCTTCTATCGGCCGACCGATCGCGGGCTGGAGGCTAAAATCCAGCAAAAGCTCGCCTTTCTGCGCGAGCTCGACGCGCAAGCGCGCGACAAAAAGCGCTGAAGGCAACCGCCTTCGCGCCCTTTCAACCCTAGATCCAACACCATGCTAGATCCGATACTGCTGCGCAAAGACCTGCAAACCGTCGTGGACCGTCTCCAAAGCCGGGGCGTCTCCTTCGACACGGAACGGTTCAACGACCTGGAGTCCCGCCGCAAGGCCGTCCAGACCGAGACCGAGTCCCTGCAGGCCCGGCGCAACGCATTGGCCAAGCAGATCGGCCAGCTCAAGGCCAAGGGTGAAGACGCCTCGGCCGTGATGGCCGAATCGCAGGCCGTGCCGGCCCGCCTCAAGCAGCTCGAAGAAGAGCTGGCGCTGCTGCAGCAACAGCTCAACGAGCTGCTGATGGCCGTGCCCAACCTGCCGCACGCCAGCGTGCCGGTGGGCGGCTCGAGCGACGACAACGTCGAAGTGCGCCGCTGGCTGCCCGCCGCGGCCGGCGCCGACGGCAATCCGGCGCCGCTGGGCTTCGAGCCGAAAGACCACGTCGCCGTGGGCGAGCCGCTGGGCCTGGATTTCGACACCGCCGCCAAGCTCTCGGGCGCGCGCTTCTCGTTCATGCGCGGGCAGATCGCGCGCCTGCACCGCGCGCTGGCGCAGTTCATGCTCGACCTGCAGACCGGCGAGCACGGCTACACCGAGTGCTACACGCCCTACATCGTCAACAGCTCCACGCTCTACGGCACGGGCCAGTTGCCCAAGTTCAAGGACGACATGTTCGCCGTGTCCAAGGGCGGCGGCGACGACGATCCCAAGGTCGACGAGCATGGCAATCCCTTCGTGCGCGAAGATCAATACCTGATCTCGACCTCCGAAATCACGCTCACCAGCGTCGTGCGCGACAGCATCGTGGCCGGCGCCGACCTGCCGCTCAAGATGACCGCGCACACGCCGTGCTTCCGTTCGGAGGCCGGCGGCGGCGGCCGCGACACGCGCGGCATGATCCGCCAGCATCAGTTCGACAAGGTCGAGATGGTGCAGGTGGTCGCGCCCGACCAGTCGTACGACACGCTCGAGCAGATGTGCGGCCATGCGGAAGAGGTGCTCAAGCGTCTCGGCCTGCCGTATCGCGTGATGCTGCTGTGCACGGGCGACATGGGTTTCGGCGCGGCCAAGACCTACGACCTCGAAGTGTGGCTGCCGGCGCAGAACACCTGGCGTGAAATTTCTTCCGTCTCGAACTGCGAAAGTTTCCAGGCGCGGCGCATGCAGGCGCGTTTCCGCGCCGCCGCCCAGGGCAAGCCCGAGTTCGTGCACACGCTCAACGGCTCCGGCCTCGCGGTGGGCCGCGCGCTGGTCGCCGTGCTCGAAAACTACCAGCAGGCCGATGGCAGCGTGGTGGTGCCCGAGGTCTTGCGGCCCTATATGGGTGGCCTGGCGCTGCTCAAGCCCTGAGCGGCACCCGCCAAAAAGAGAGCCCGGATGCGAAATCCGGGCTTTTTTTTGCCCGCTGGCCGGGCTTGGGCACGCTGCTTGCTCTAAGAGCTTCGTCTTTGTCGGTGGCAGTACGGAGCCCGGAGATCGCCATAATTCTGTCTTATGGCATTGCTAGACTCCTCGTACTGCTGCTATTGATGTGACAAATATGTACAAGCAATAAAAAGGGCCGCATCTTACGGCACAATAGCTATTGCTAGGCAGGTACGTCACCTTCATTTCAATAGAGGAAGCTAACCATGACTTCACGAATGATTGGCGATTTTCGCGTCCGTTGCAGTGTCGTTTCGCACGAGGACCGGGGTTTTAGCGTTCGCGTGTGGACGCGACGTGTCGGTGGTACCGCACCCGAGAAAGCCTGGGAGATCCCGGGTCTGGCAGCGTATGCCAGCGAGGGCGAAGCCGAGCAGGGAAGCCAGCAGATTTTCAAGAAAATCAATGGTGTACGTTTCAATGGTGAACCGGAGTTTGCACATGCGACCGCATAATGGCTGGTGGAAGACCTCCAGCACGCCGCGCCGCTGGCTCGATGCAGTCCGCGCACAAGACCCGGGCCAGGCCGATGAGGCCGTGACGCAGGTCCCCGTGCCGGCCATCAAGCCGCAGCCGGCTCAGGCCAACGCCTGAACCTGGGGCCTTCCAATGAAAAAGCCGCTCGATAGAGCGGCTTTTTTCATGCCTGTGTGAACCTCAGCGGCGCCAGCTCGGGCCGCCGTGACCATGGCCGTGGCCGTGGCCGCGGTAGTGTCCCGGGGGCGGGCCGCCGCGCCAGTGGCCGCGCGGGCCGCCGTAATAGACGGGCGCCGGATAGACCACGGGCGGCGCCACGTAGACGGGCGGGTGGTAATAGACCGGCGGGGGCGGCGGCGGGGCCACGTACACCGGCTGCGGTGCGACGTAGACCGGCGCGGGATAGACCACGCCCGGCACGCCGATCGAAATCCCCACGTCGACCCGAGCCATGGCCGCGCCCGAGATGAGCAGTGCGGCGGCGCCGAAACCGGCAATGAGCGTCTTCTTCATATTTGTCTACCTTGCTGCCGGAGCAGCCGAGTGCGAGATGCGTTGAGGCTATTTTCGCGCTTTCGGGGCAGGCATTTGTACGAAACCCTGGGGCAATGGCGACAATCCGCAACGACGGCGGGCCCGGGATGCGCGGTTTTGTCGCGCCGCAGCAGGTGGGCGCCAGAGGGACCGCGGCGGCGCTGAAACCGACTGAAATCGACTGCAAGCCGCTGGAATCGGGGGCGGGAATTACATTCCCTCACCACCATCCTGGCGTGCCAGCCGGAAATCGAGCGCCCAGACCCAGGGATTGGCGCCCCAGGCGGCCTGGCCGTAGCGTTCCGACCACGCCTGGGCGAAGTCCTGCACCGAGGTGCAGGCCTCGGCGAGCGCGTCGGCCGTGCTGATCGATTGCAGGCGCTGGACCCGGATGCCCAGCAGGAAGGCGTGGGCGAACGGCGTGCCGTCGAGCAGCGTGAGCGGCACCAGGCCGCCGGGGCGGCCGAACGGACAGACGATCCAGCCGGGCTGGTCGGGCAGGGCGCCGACGGCGGCGTCCTGGGCGAGCGCGAGCCAGCGTTCGGGACTGCGCGGATCGCAGTACCAGCGGCGGGTGTTGGGAGGCGGTTGGGGCTTGAGGATGCGGCGCGTCTGACGCCGGGTGCCGGCCAGGATGGCGGGCACCGAAGTCTGGGCGAACGGTAGCGCTTGCGCTTTCATTCGGGCTCCTGGGTCTCGCGCTGGAGTATGCACGAATCGTGCCCGCTTTGTCAGGCTGGGGCGTGCCCCAAGGATTTGTGCGTGCGCAAGCCCGGCCGCGGCGGCATGTCGGTATACTCGAACCATGACTACGCCACTGCCTCACGATCTCAAGCCCGGGTACTACTGGTACACCATGGAGAAAGACCCGCTGGCCATCATCCACATCCATGACGATGGCGGCGCCACGCTCATGGGCACCGACTTCCGCATGGAGCCCGAAGGGGTCGCCAGCATGGTCCGCCAGGGCGAACGCTTCTTCTGGATCGAGCCGCCCGCGGTCTGATTCGGCCACGCGCGGGGCGCGCTCGCGCCCGCCACATCTCCCCTTTCCGCAAGCCGTGCGCGCCTGGCGCGCGCGGCATCAATGCTCGCGCCAGTCCGCCAGCACGACGTCGTTCTTGCCCGCCAGCTTGGCGCGATAGAGCGCGCGGTCGGCCGCGGCGTAGGCCTCGCGCCAGCCCGGCGTGACGTCGGGCGCCAGCCAGATCACCCCGAACGCGGCCGTCACGGCCGGCAGGCCATGCGCCGCGCCGATCTGGCCGAGCGCGCGCACGGCCTGCATCATCTGGCGCGCCTGCTCCATGGCGTCGTTGGGCGACGCGGCCGAACAGATCGCCGCGAATTCGTCGCCGCCGAGGCGGCACAGGCTGTCTTCGGCGCGGCGCAGGCGGCGCTGCACCGAGCGTGCCACCAGGCGCAGCAGGCGGTCGCCGGCGTGATGGCCATGCTGGTCATTGATGCGCTTGAAATCATCCAGATCGAACAGACAGAGCGCCACGCCTTCGGCGCGCGTGCCGGCTTGCAGCGCGCGGCGCAGCCGCGAGGCGAAGTAGCGCCGGTTGTAGGCGCCGGTCAGGTCGTCGGTGAGGGCAAGCGCGCGCAGGCGCGCGTTCTCTTCGTGCAGGGCCTGGAAGCGGGCGGCCAGCGCCGGCGTCAGGCCCAGCGGCCGGGCGCCGAGCGAAAGCGTGCGCGGGCCGATGCGGCGGCGGTCGCTGCCCGGCGGCGTGCCGGAAGGGGGGCGGTAGCGTTTTCGTGCGTCGGTCATGATGCATCGGGCCGCGCCGCGCGAGGCCATGGCGTGCATCGGCATGGCGCGTGCATTGCGGCTCATCCTGGTCTCGTCCATGTCTTGGTCTTGGGCTCGCGAGGGATGGCGATCTGGCGAGCGGGGCGTCGTCTGCAACGGCTTTTCTCTTCTGTGCGTGCGCCACGTGCGAGTCGCATCGCGGCAGGTGCAAGACTAAAGCGTTTCGAGTTGTAGCTGGCGCATGGCATCGTCAACAATTGCAAAGCAGTTCAGACCGCCGCGGGGCACGCGGGTTGCGGGGGGCGTGCCGGTCGGCCATCAGGCGGACGCGCGCGGCCACGGGCCGGCGCGTGGCGCGTTACCAGGCACGGGATGCAACCTGTGCTATATCTTGCAGGTTGTTTTCCCATGGGAGCGGTGTCTTGGCAGCGATTCGGGAAGGACGGGCGGTGAGGTTCGATGGCAAGCGCTATGAGTTCCTGACGGCCGAGCAGGCCATCGGTTTCGCCCGCTTCCTGGAGCAGGGCAAAATGCTGGAGCACGCCTGCCGCACCTGGAAGCCCAAGCGCATCCTGGCCGCCGACCCGTGTGCGATCCCGGACCCCCGTGGCGGCGAGTGAGCCGCCATTTTTCATTTGAGGAGCGATGCAGGATGGACGCCGAATTCTGGCTCGAACGCTGGCGTGATGGCCAAACGCATTTCCATCAGAACCGGGTGACCCCGCTGTTGCAGAAGTACTGGCCCACGCTCGAGGTGGCGCCGGGCAGCCGCGTGCTGGTGCCGCTGGCGGGCAAGTCGCTCGACATGGTCTGGCTCGCGAGCCAGGGCCTGCAGGTGCTGGGCGTGGAGCTCGCGCGCCAGGCGGTGGAGCAGTTCTTCGACGAAAACGCGCTCACGCCCACGCGCCGCGAGACGCCGGCGGGCACCGTGTACACGGCCGGCAGCGTCGAGCTGCTGTGCGGCGACATCTTCGGCATGGACGCCGCGCTGTTGGGCAGCTGCGCGGCGGTCTACGATCGCGCCGCGCTGGTCGCGCTGCCGATCGAGATGCGGGCGCGCTACGTGAAGCATGTCTACGGCCAGCTCGCGCCCGATTACCGCGGCGTGCTCATCACGCTCGAGTATGACCAGCGCCGCATGGACGGCCCGCCGTTCTCGGTGGGCGACGGCGAAGTGCAGTCGCTCTATCGCGGCCACTCGCGCGCCACGCTGATCGACCGCCGCGACATCATAGAGAAGGAGCCCAAGTTCAAGCAGCGCGGGCTCGAACGCCTGGACACGCTGGTGTATCGACTGGACGGCACACGCTGAGCGGCGCGCCGGCGCATAAAAAAAGGCCATCGGAGCGCCCGATGGCCAAACGCAATACCCCGGCGCGGCAGGAGCCTCCCGCGCCGGCGTGATACTGCGGCAAGTGTAGGGATACGCGCTTCAGACGATCTTGATGCTGAGCTCGGGCAGGCCATCGACGTGGGCCAGGATCACGTCGCCGCGCACGACCGGGCCGACGTTTTCCGGCGTGCCGGAATAGATGATGTCGCCGGGAAACAGCTCGAAGGCCTGCGACAGCCGCGCGATCTGTTCGGCCACCGACCAGATCATGTGATCGAGGGTGGCCTGCTGCCGGGTCTCGCCGTTCACCTTGAGCCAGATGTCGCCGTGCTTGTAGTGGCCGGTCTGGGCCACGCGGTGGATCGGCCCGATCGGCGCGGCATGGTCGAACGACTTGCCGATCTCCCACGGCTTCTTCTGGTCGCCCATGCCGCGCTGCAGGTCGCGCCGCGTCATGTCCAGGCCCAGCGCATAGCCATAGACGCAGTCCAGCGCCCGCTCGACCGGGATGTCGCGGCCGCCCGTGGACAGCGCGGCCACCAGTTCCACTTCGTAGTGGTAGTTCTTGGTCAGGCTGGGATAGGGGTGATCGCTCACCTGACCCGGCGCCACGTACTGGATCGCATCGGTCGGCTTCTGGAAGAAGAAGGGCGGCTCGCGGCTGGGATCCGAGCCCATCTCGATCGCGTGCGCCGCGTAGTTGCGGCCAATGCAATAGATGCGGCGCACCGGGAACACCTCGTCGCTGCCCGCCACCGGAATGGTCGTGGCGGCCACGGTGAAGGGCGTGCGCGGCGCGCTCGCGGCCACGCCGGCGCCCGGCAGCAGGGTGGCGCCGGCGGCCATCAGCGCGCCGGCAGTCAGGGTTTCGCGTTTTTTCATGTCGGTCATCTCTGTCTCCTCGTCGGTTCACAAGGTCATCTCGTTGTGACGACAGCTTAGGCGCGCCCGGCACGCGCCACCTGGAGAGACTTACGCAATCCCTGGACGATCTTCGTGCCAGCCGGCGCCGGCCAGCGCGCGGGCGCGCCAGGCGGTCGGGCTCATGCCGGTGTGCTGGCGGAAGCGCCGCGCGAAGTAGGCCTCGTCGGCAAAGCCGCAGGCGTGCGCGATCTGGGCGACCTGCATGCCGCTCTGCCCCAACAGGCGCTGGGCCCGCGCCATGCGGCGTTCGGTGAGCAGCTCGACGAAGGTCTTGCCGGTCTCCTTCTTCAGCAGGTGCGCCAGGTAGTTGGGCGAAAGATGCGCCGCCGCCGCGGCCTGCGGCAGCGAGAGGTCTTCGGCCAGGTGATCCTGGAGGTGGCGGATCACGCGCCGCAGGCTCTGGCGCCGGCTGCTCTTGGCATGGCGCGCGGCCAGGTCCTGCAGCGCGCCGCCATGGCGTCGGCACACCAGCGCGATCAGCTGCAGCAGCAGCCCGCGCAGCTGCGAGGCGGCGCCGAAGCCGCGGTCCGGGTTGGCGGCTTCCATGTCGGCCAGCAGCGCCTGCGCCTGCGCGAAGTCGGCGGGCGCCAGCGTGAAGTCGAGATACTCCTGGAACAGGAAGGGCGCGAGCGCGGGCGCCTGGCTCACCGGCACGTCTTCCAGGTCGAGCGGATCCACCTTGAGCTCGGGCCAGAGAAAATCCTGCGCGAAATTCACGATCACGTAGCGCGAGCCGGGCGGATGGCGCACCAGGTGCACGCGATAGGGCAGCACGAAGCTCAGGGTGCCCGGCCCGAAGGGCCGCACGGTGCCGCCGATGCTTTGCTGCGCCTCGCCCGCCAGGCTCACCTGGATCTGGAAGTAGTCGTGGCGGTGCGGCTGCGCGAGCGGGTCGCGCACGAGCTGGCGGCGTATGTCGAAATCGAAATACGCCGCGCGTTCGGCCATGCCGTAGGTCTTGATGGAGGCGGCGCTCGCCATGGGGCAACCGGGGAAAGGGATCCGGCTCGCACGATACTCCGCGGCCGCGACCGATGCCAAGCCCCGCGGGCGGGTCAGCCGCGCGGCGTCACGCTGGTCCACCACGGCAGCGTCTGGCGCACCGTGATGGGCATGACCGAGGCCAGCATGTCGAGCGCGCGCGGCGCATCGTCGAGCGGGTAGCTGCCGAACACCGGCAGCCGTGCCAGCTCGGGGGCGAGGCTGATGTGGCCGCTGTGACGCCTGCCCAGTTCTTCGACCACCTCGGCCAGTGTGATGCCGTCGGCGATCAGCACGCCCTGGGCCCAGGCGGCGCGCGCCGGGTCGGCCGGCGCCTGGCGGCCCAGGCCCGCCCGGCCCAGCCGCGCCTGCTGGCCGGCGCCTACCACGCCCAGTACGTCGTGGCCGGCGGCGCTGACCTCGACCGCGCCCTCATACACCGCGAGCAGCGTGTCCACGTCGTCGAGCCGGACCGTGAAGCGCGTGCCCAGCGCGCGCAGCCGGCCCTGCGCGGTATCGACGCGGAATGGCCGCGCCGCGTCGGCCGCGGTCTGGATCAGGATCTCGCCGCGCAGCAGTGTCAGCGTGCGGGCCTGGACGGTGTAGTCCACATTGAACGCGCTCTGCGCGTTGAGCCAGACCTGCGTGCCGTCGGCCAGCACCACGCGGCGCGCGGGGCCGGTGCCGGCACGGTGGTCGGCGGTCCAGGCGGCCGTGAGCTCGGGCAGCGCGGTGTGGCGCCAGCCGAGCCAGCCGCCCGCCAGGGCGATGCCCAGCCCCAGCAGCACCTGGCGGCGGCGCCGCGGCGCATGGTCGTTGACCTGGCGCAGCGCGGCCACGGCGGCGTGGCCTTCGCCGCTGGCCTGGATCGGGGCGAAGCGCTGGCCGATGCGTTCGACGTAACGCCAGGCATGCCGATGCTCGGCCTGGGCGTCGAGCCAGGTCTGCCAGGCGGCGCGCTCGCGCGCCGTGGCCTTGCCCGAGCGCAGCAGCGCGAACCACTCGGCCGCGGCTTCCATGGCGGCGTGCGACGGCGCGGTGGCATCGGGCAGGGCGCCCGGCGAGGCGGGCGACGCGGGCATCACGGCGCGGCCCCGGCGTGGCGCGCCTCGAGCCGCATGCAGCAAAGCATGGCCTGCGCCACGTACTTGCGCACCATGCGTGACGACACGCCGAGCGCGTCGGCCACTTCCTGGTCGGTCATGTCGCAGGCCACCGCCATCACGAAGGCGCTGGCGGCCTTGGGCGGCAGGCTGCGCAGCATCGCGTCGATCTCGTGCAGCGCTTCGAGCGCCGCAGCGTGCTGTTCGGCCGACGGCGCGGTGGGCTCGGGCTGCTGCGCGAGCGCCTCCAGCCAAGCCTGCTCAAGGCTGCGGCGACGCCAGAAGTCCACGCACACGCCGTTGGCCACGGTGCGCAGGTAGCCCCGCGCCTGCGGCGCGTTCTCGAACTGGCGCGGCGCGGTCAACAGCCGCACGAACACGTCGTGCGCCAGGTCGGCCGCGTCGGCGGCGTTGCCCAGGCGGCGATGAAACCAGCTTTGCAGCCAGCCATGATGGTCGCCGTAGAGATGGGCAATGCGATGGGACGGGGTTTCCGTGACGCTCATGAAGGGGCAGGCCAGGGTGCCGGAGCGGCCCGCCGCATGCGGGGTCCGGGGGCCGCGCGTGGCGGCCTCTCAATGCAAATGCGAATGTTTATCGCTACTGGATTATTGCCTTCCCGGCGGCGCGTTGGCAATCCGCGCCGCCCCGGGGTGCGGCGAGCCCACAACACTGGGGGGATTGAGACGGCCGTGTCATGCGCGCCGGCGGGCCCGGCGCGTTGCGCCCCGGATCAGCCGCGCTCGCTGCGCAGCAGAGCGTCGGTGAGCGCCAGCGCGTCGCGGCTCTTGCCCACGTCGTGCACGCGCGCGATGGCCGCGCCCCGGTCGCGCAGCAGCGAGGTCGAGATGGCGGTCGCCACGTCGCGCTCGCCGAGTTCGCGGCCGGTGAGCGCGCCGAGAAAGCGCTTGCGCGAGGTGCCCACCAGGATCGGCAGGCGGTAGCGCTGCAGTTGCGGCAGCCGTGCCATCAACGCGAGGTTGCAGTCCGGATCCTTGGCGAAGCCGAAGCCCGGGTCGAGCACCAGTTGCGCGCGCGACAGTCCGGCCGCATCGGCGATGCGCAACGAGGCATCGAAAAAGGCGAACTGGTCGGCCAGCGGATCGGCCAGCACCTCGCGCTGGCGGCCGGTGTGCATGATGACCACGCCGGCGCGGGCCTGCGCGGCGACCTCGGCGATGGCGGGTTCGCGCTGCAGGCCATGCACGTCGTTCACGATGTGCGCGCCCGCGGCAAGCGCCAGCCGCGCGGTCTCGGCGCGATAGGTGTCCACCGAGATCAGGGCGTCGGTGATGCGGGCCAGCGCCTCGATCACCGGCAGCACGCGATCCTGTTCCTCGGCGGCGCTGACCTCGGCCGCGTCGGGCTTGGTGGATTCGCCGCCCACGTCGAGGATGTGTGCGCCTTCGGCCAGGCAGGCGAGGGCGTAGTGCTCGGCCGCGGCCACGCTCGCCAGGCGTCCGCCATCGGAGAACGAATCCGGCGTCACGTTGATCACGGCCATGATGATGCCGCGCGGCCCGAGCTCGAGCTGGCGGCCATGGGCGAGCGGCCACGTGACGGGCGCGTAGGGATCGTGATCGGGCAGGAGGGCGGCGTGGGTCATGGAGCACCTTCGATGTGAATCAGTGCAGATGATACCCACGCGCGGCGGGCGCGCGCGGGGTGCGGGGGCGTCGCGACGCCGCGCTATCGGACCAGGCGAGCGCGCGCCATGCATAAGGCTATCGGTATGGCCCGATAAAAAAACCTGATCCTGGCCTCATCGCCGCCGCCGATAATCCAGGCAACCCTAACGAGAAGATCGGGAGCAGCAGTGGAGACGGTATATCTCATCGTGGCCGTGGGCGCGGTGGTGGCGGGTTTCGTGCAGGGCCTGTCGGGCTTTGCCTTCGGCATGGTCGCCATGTCGTTCTGGGCCTGGGCGCTCGACCCGCGGCTGGCGGCGGCCCTGGCCGTGTTCGGCGCGCTGACCGGCCAGATCGTGGCGGCGCTGTCGGTGCGGCGCGGCTTCAGCTGGGCCTTGCTGCTGCCCTTCGTGGCGGGCGGCCTGCTCGGCATTCCGCTGGGCGTGAAACTGCTGCCGTATCTCGACATGCACTGGTTCAAGGCCGTGTTGGGCGGGTTCCTGGTGATCTGGTGCCCGGTCATGCTGTTCGCGCGCCACCTGCCGCGCATCACGGCGGGCGGCCGCCTGGCCGACGGCGCGGTGGGGCTGGCCGGCGGGGTGCTAGGCGGCATCGGCGGCTTCACGGGCACCCTTCCCACGTTGTGGTGCACGCTGCGCGGCTATCCGAAGGACATGCAGCGCACCGTGATCCAGAACTTCAACCTCTCGATGCTGGCCGTCACGTTCGGCACCTATCTGCTGACCGGCATCGTCACGCGCGACATGCTGCCGTACTTCGCCATCGTGGCGCCGGCCATGCTGGTGCCCACGTTCCTCGGCGCGAAGCTCTACATCGGCATCAGCGAGGCGCGCTTTCGCCAGATCGTGCTGGGCCTGCTGACCGCCTCCGGCGTGGCCCTGCTGGCGGCGTCGGTGCCGCAGCTGCTGGCGCGCTAGCCGCTGCGGCGGCCGCGTGGCAGGTTCAGACGGGCAGATAGAACATCGCCTTGGCCAGCAGCACGATCAGCAGCACGTGCGCGAACACGCTCCGGTGCAGGCGGCGCGAGCGCCGGCCGCGCAGCGTGCCGCGCCGGCGCCAGACCATGGCCGACACGAAATGGCCGAACACGCTGAGCGCGAGCAGGATCTTGAGCGACAGCAGCAGCCCGAACGAACTGGCGAACGGATGCGCCAGGACGGCGCGGTGCTGCCAGGCCAGCCCGATGCCTGCGGTGTAGAGCGTGAGCAGCACCCACGGCATGATGGCGGTGGCGCGGTTGCCGATGGCGCGCTCGACCGCGCGCAGGGTGTCGGCCGGCAGGTGCCTGCGCACGCCCGGCAGCATGACGACCTCGAAGAACACGGTGCCGGCGAACGCGATCGCGGCCAGCAGGTGCAGGGCGAGCAGAAGACCGTAGGGCATGGGCGCTCCGTAGCCGCGGGAGATCAGGGCTTCATTCGGCGCGGCGGCGCGCCACCGCGATCGTGGTCATGGCGGGCATTGCCGCCTGGGGCGCGGCATCGGCGCGCGGCCGGATCAGCATCGGCGCGAAGCGCCACAGATAGAGCGCGAACGCGAGCACCCAGGCGCCGGCCGAGCCGTGCAGCGCGCCGGGTGCCCACGGGCCGGGGGCCAGCGCCAGCAGCCGCAACGCGGCGGCCGCGAGCATCAGCACGTAGCACCACACCATGAGGCGATCCGTGCGCAGGGGCCGGCCGAGGTGGCCCAGGGCGGTGCGCGTGACCATGCCGATGATGAGCACCGAGAAGCCCGCCACGCCCACGATGTGCACCGGCCAGGCGGCCCGCATCGGTTCGGCCAGCCAGCCGCCCACCTGCACCGCCCAGACCAGGATGCCCGCGCCCATCGCCGCATAGCCGGCGTACAGAATCCACAGCAGCGGCACGCGCCGCACCGCCAGCGGCCGCCAGGCCAGCACGTGCACCAGCGCCAGCACGCCGGCGAGCGCGAGCAGTGCGGCGGCGAGCTGCGGCCAGCCGGCCAGCTGCGCCGCGATCGCCAGCGTGCCGGCCGCGAGCTGTACGTGGCCGCTGCGCGTGTGCATGGGCAGGACCAGCCCCTGCACCGCCCGCGTCGCAAAAAACGGAATCACCCGCCGCGCGATCAGCAGCGCGATGAGCGCCATCAGCAGCAGCCCGGTCTGCAACCGCGCCAGCAGCGCAACGTAGTCGCCCCGCCACGCGGCCAGCAGATACAGCGCGTCCGCCAGGCCCAGGCCCAGCATCAGCAGCGGCACGCCGTAATTGCGCCGGCTGCGCCTGGGGTAGATCGCCCGGCCGATCGCGAGCGCGGTCCAGCCGAAGAACAGCACCTCCGCCACCGCCGCCACCGCGAACGCCGCCGCGCCCGGCACCAGGAAGCCTACCCGCGCCACCAGCCACAGCACACATGCCGCGCCCAGCGCGCGGCCTTTCAAGGGATTGATGCCGGTCCAGTTGCTCACCGCGGTCAGCAGGAACCCTGCCGCGATCGTCGCCACGAAGCCCCACAGCATCTCGTGCGCATGCCAGAACACGCTCACCAGTTGCCCGCGCAACAGTTGCGGCGCGAACACCCACAGCCCGATCGAGACGGCGGCCCAGAGACACCCGAGCAGGTAGAGCGGCCGGAAGCCGAGCTCCAGAAACGCCGCCCACTGGGGCCGCGCGCGGCCTGCGGCGCCGGGTTCTTCGATGCGGAGGAGATCAGCCATGGAAAGCCTCGAAAGATTTACGTCGAATATATTTTTTAACCGGGGCGCTACTGCGGGCCGTTGAAGGTTTGTTGACCGGCGTCAAGGCCGGTACGTCGTGCGCAAAACCCGTGCGCGGGATAGGGATATCGCCGCAGCCGTCCCGGGGTAATCTCGCGGTCGAGCCGACACGAATCTGCGCTACGCTCCCAGCCACGGAGAGATTCCAGGACGCATTCCAAGAACAAAGGGGGCGGCAGGTTCATGCGCAGATTCGGTATCAAATCGGTGGGCCTACGCGGGCTGATGCTGGGGCTCGTGCTGGCCGCCGTGCTGGCCACGCTCGTCAACTGCCTGGTCGTGGCGTACAACGTGCAGCGCGATGCGCTGATCCGGTCGTCGCTGGAGGCCAACCGGGCCTACGCGTTCAAGACGGCGTCCAGCATCAACGAGTTCGTGAACTCGGTGCAGGAGCGCCTCGCGTTCAGCAGCGCGCTGCTCGGCGCCGACTTCGCCAACCCGGCGTTGCGGGAAGAAGAAGCCCTGAGGCTGCAGGCGCAGGACTCCGAATTGAATGCGGTGTTGATCACCGACGCGAGCGGACGGGTGCTGCAGACCCATCCCGTCATGCCCGAGATCCAGGGCAAGGCGCTCCACTCCGAGGAGCTGACGCAGGCGCTGCGCGAGCGCCGCCCTCTGGTCAGCCACGCCTACCGCGGCGAGACGGGCAACCTGCTCACCTTCGTGTCGCGGCCGATCTTCAGCCCGGCGGGTGAGTTCCTGGGCATCGTGGGCGGTTCGGTCTACCTCGAACAGCCCGGCGTGATGCACGCGCTCATCGGCGAACACCAGCTCGACGGCACCTTCGCCTTCGTTGCCGACGAGAACTACCGCTTGCTCTATCACCCGGACCATGCGCGCATCGGCGAGGTCGTGAGGTCGAGCCCGACCGTGGACGCGGCCCTGCGCGGCGAGGCGGGGGTGATGGAGGCCAACAACTACCTCGGCATCCCGATGCTGGCCGGTTACGCCCCGGTTCCGGGTGCGCAGTGGGCGGTCGTGACGCAGCAGCCGCGCGACGAAGCGCTCGCCCCGTTGAATGCGCTGATGCACGACATGCTGGTCGGGATCGTGCCGGCGGGCCTGGTGGGCCTGGTCCTGATTCTGCTGGGGGCGACGCTGATTTCCCGGCCGCTGCGCCAGCTCTCGGCCGAGGCCACGCACCTGGCCGAGCCGGAGGCGGCGGGGCGCATCCAGGCCGTCCGCGCCTGGTACACGGAGGCGGCCGCGATCCGGCAGGCGCTGATAGCCGGCGTGCAGCTGTTGCAGAAGAAGATCACCCGCCTGAGCCGTGCCGCGGACACCGACCCGCTGACCGGCCTGGCCAACCGGCGTGCCATGGGCGCGGCCCTGGCGCAATGGGATGAGGCCGACCAGTCGTATGCGGTGCTGGCGCTCGACATCGACCACTTCAAGCGTGTCAACGACACCTACGGCCACGACGCCGGCGACGTGGCGCTGCAGCACGTCGCGACCCTGATCGCCGATTGCGCGCGCAACCACGACATCCCGTGCCGCGCCGGCGGCGAGGAGTTCTGTCTGCTCCTGCCCGGCACGGCGGCCGATGCGGCGCGCCGCGTCGCGGAACGCATCCGCGCCCGCATCGCCGACACCCCCATCGAGGGCATCGGCCACATCACGATCTCGATCGGCGTGGCCTGGCGCGGCGCCGAGACCCCCCGATCCTCCGCGGTACTCAAGCGCGCCGACGAACGGCTGTACGACGCCAAGCGGCTGGGGCGAAATCGGGTGGAGGGATGAGGGGGGCGGCGAGCCAACGGCGCCGGCGCTGTCCGCAGGGCCGGGCGCCGGACGCGGCCGCGCGCCAAAACAAAAAGGCCCCGAAAGATCGGGGCCTGTAGCGCAGCACTGAGTGCTTTGAATCCTGGCGGAGAGGGTGTCCGCCAATTAATAGTCCAATGTCATCCGGGGTTGTCCGTTGTTGGTTTATTAAGTAGTTGATATTGAAGGTTTATATCCAGATTCTGGTAGGTGGTGCTACGTTGTTGTCCAACAAGTATCGCTGAAATCTCGGGCGCTAATGGTGGGTAAAATGGCGGGTTACTAACCTATAGAGGCCTGTCATGCTCAGCGAACTGAAGATCAAACACGCGTCCGAGGGTATGCATCTCGACGGTGCCGGGCTCTATCTGCAGGTAAGTAAGTCCGGTGCGAAATCCTGGATCTTTCGCTACCAGCTCGACAAGCGCCGTCGAGAGATGGGCTTGGGCTCATTGTCCGCAGTCCCCGCCAAAGAGGCACGCCGCAAAGCACTGAAGGCGCGCGCTTTGCTGGCTGACGGGATCGATCCTGTCGAGAATCGGGATCAGCTCCAAGCCGCGGCATCTGGCCAAGCGGCGCGCAATTGTGCGAAGGCTGTCACGTTTCGCGACGCTGCCGACGAGTACGTCAAAGCGAATCGGGCGGCCTGGCGGAGTGCTAAGCATGCCCAACAGTGGGAAAACACGTTGGCGAAGTATGCATACCCCTTGATCGGCGATATACCCATCGGTGAGGTTGACGATGTGCATGTACTGCGCATCTTGCAACCTATCTGGACCACTAAGACCGAAACCGCGAGCCGGGTGCGCGGCCGCATAGAGTGCGTGCTCGACGCCGCAAAGGCGCGCAAGCTGCGCGAAGGTGAAAACCCTGCGCGATGGCGTGGGCATCTGGACAAGCTGCTGCCGAAGCCGACCAAGGTCGCGCGCGTGCAGCATCACCCGGCGTTGCCTTACGCCGAGCTGCCTTCGCTAATTACTGAGCTGCGTGAGCATCAGGGGATCAGCGCGTTGGCGCTCGAATTTCTGATCTACACGGCCGCGCGCAGCGGAGAAGTCCTACGCGCTACTTGGGCTGAGCTGTCAGAGGAGGATACATTGTGGTCGCTGGATAGCGATCGCATGAAGGCGGGCAAGCCGCATCGAGTACCCCTCTCCACCGGCGCTAAGGAAGTGCTTCAGCGCGCTCGCGCGAACAACGACCTCCAATGGATTTTCCCCGGACAGCGCAGTGGCAATGCAATGTCCGATATGGCGCTCACGATGCTTCTGCGCCGCTTGCGCCCCGGCTACACCGTCCATGGGTTTCGCTCGTCGTTCCGAGATTGGGCAGCAGAGAAAACTGAATATCCCTTTGAGATGGCAGAAATGGCGCTCGCTCATACGGTCGGCAGTAAGGTTGAGGCTGCTTATCGCCGCGGCGACATGCTAGAGCGGCGGCGTCAGATGATGCAGGACTGGGCCGACTGGTGTTTGTCTGCATGATCTTTACTGTTTGCTAAACACTGGTGAGCAGACAATCGCATCCGTCGTGCGGTAGGCTCGAATGTTTCATCCGACCGAAACTAATGTTCATGGAAAAGCGCAATCTGAACACGCAGGAGGCTCAACACTACCTGGGCGTGCGTCGTCGCTTCTTTGAGTCGAAAATCGCACCGCTATTGGTGGGAAAAGGGGTGCGCGCAGGGACGTCCATTGTGTTCGAGCGCTCGGACCTTGACGCGGCGTGGGACCAGTACAAAGCGTACATCGCTCAAGACAACGTTTTGTCGCCGCCACCTCCCCAGGCATCTTCCACGCGTAGCGTCAATGCGAGCGACTCGTCGTTCCGGGACGTGATGCGATCCATCATAGAGAGCGCGAAGCGGCAACGATAAAACTCCGATTTCGCTCTTCACTTATGGCGATACCTTCGATATACTGGCCTGGCCCTTGACCAAGTTGGGCCTGGTTTGGCGACCGGAAATGACACAGGCGGACACCCGCCGGACGGCGGTTTTTTATTGTCCGAGACTGTTGCGCACCTCCTTTGGGTGGGCGATGGTGGGGATACCTTCGGGTATGCCGGTTTCCTATGTCACCGGTTCGCCAACCCTGCTATCCGCCCGCCCACCCCATTTGGCGATGGGACGCGGGTCAATGACATAGGAGGCCACCATGGCTAACGAATTCCGCGCCCTATCCCCCCTTGACTTTCCGCACAGCGTTCCCAGCGATGAGGCTCTGCTCGCCACGCCGGCGCCTATGCATCGTCTCGTCGCTTTCGCCTCGCTTGCCGAAGCGCTCGCCGCAGACGCCTCGCACATCCTCACCTTGCTCTACAACAACAGCGTTGAGCGCGACGCTTGCGCTGCTGAGTTGGGCTGCGCCGAGGTGCCTCCGCTTTCTTCCGCTGCGGAGCAGGCGCTGCTGCGTTTTATGGCGAACACGTTTCAGTTGATCGAGCGCGAAGCCAATGCTGTTGCAGACGCGCATTTGAAGGCGTGACTCTTGCCCCAGCCTTAAAACTAAGCATCTGCTAAACATCGCGTTGCGAGCGGGCAACGTAGCGAACAACTATGCGCGGTATACCGTGATGTTGTTCGATGTGATCTCGCTCGCGCCGGTAGAATCTGTCTTACCGTTTCGATCTCAATATCCCTTGCGCAGTGGGGCAGCACTCGCGATTCGCGGGTAACGTCCCCGGAGCTCAATGCTCGAAGACGGTGAAAGTGTCGCCACAGGTGTTTCCGATCCCTGTGAGCACTTTCCCTCCATCATCTGGAGACAGCTCGTTAGAAACGGCAGACCGGACTGAGCCAGCGGCACTATGCCGTTGTTGCCGTCGGTCGATCTACCCACGCGATTTGGCTGATGGCTACTCCGTTCTGGAGCATGTCATGAATGCACATACGCAAGCGCTTCTTCGCGCTAAGCAGATTCTCGGCGACAAAAAGAAGGGAGTTCCCCCCATCATCCCCGTGTCCGCCTCCACTTGGTGGGCTGGAGTCAAGAGCGGCCGCTTCCCCCAACCTGTTCGATACGGCAAGCGCCTGACGATGTGGCGCGCGGAAGACATCTATGCTCTCGTGAAACAGGCCGGATGAAGCGGAACCCTCCCGTGTCGATCGCGAAAACACCACCGAGCGTCGCGAGCCGCGACTACGCGTCGCCCGCCATCTGCGGCGGCGAACGATGGCTTCCAATCCCCGGATTTGAAGGGTTCTACGAGGTTAGCGATCAAGGACGGGTCCGATCTCTGGATCGGCGACTCGCGGACGGTCGTAGGCGCTCGGGCAAACTGATGCGCCTTAGCCCCACGCCCGCCGGTCATCTAATGGTCGGCCTAACGAAGGACGGGGCCGAGACGCGAGCGTTTGTGCATCGTTTGGTCGCCCTCGCGTTTCTGCCTGCGCTGGAGGACGGTCACGAGGTCCGACATCTCGACGGGGTCCGATCGAACAATCGGATGTCCAATCTTCAATGGGCCTCGCACGAAACAATCATTCAAGCCGCTATCGCCAGAGGCGACTTTCCCCGCGGCGAAGCAAACGGACGTCGGAAGCTGACCGAGGCCGAGGTGCGGAAGGCGCGAAGGCTGCATAAAGAGGGAACGTCTTTGCGACGGTTGGCTGCGCAGTTCGGAGTCAGCCGGCCGACCATATCCTCAGCCATCAACGGTGCGACATGGGCGCACGTCTCGAGATAAACAATGGCACATCACGAACTTATTGAAGCCCTGGAACCCATCACCTCGCGCGTGCGGCGCGACGTCTGCTGGCGCAAGACCGACGACGGCCCGCGCCGCGTGGACGCCGAGCTGACCGACGCGCGCCTGCTGGCTCACGTGAACGGCGGGCCGGCCTACGGCGCGGCGCCCATCCTGCCGGGCCAGTCGGTGACGATGCTGGGCGTGCTCGACTTCGATAGCCACAAGGGCGACACGCCGTGGAGCGAGATGCAGGCGGCCGCCGCGCGCGTGGCGCGCGCGCTCGAAGGGCAGGGCGGCCAGCCGGTCGCGTTCCGCTCGAGCGGTGGCCACGGCATTCACCTGTACCTGCTCTGGGACGCGCCGCAGGACGCCTACAGCGTGCGCCAGTGGCTGCGCACCGCGCTCGTGGCCGCCGGCTTCGAGTCGGGCACCGCGGGCGTGGCTCAGGGCCAGGTCGAGATCTTCCCGAAGCAGGACGCGGTGGGCACGGAGAAGAAGCGCTTTGGCAACATGTTCATCCTGCCCCTGGCCGGCGCCTCGGTGCCGCTCGATCCCTTCGACCTCGACGACTGCCCGCGCGACTACCTGGTGGGCATGGCCTGGCCGATGTCGGCGCCGGTGCCCGTGCTCGAGAAGCCTGAGCGCGCGGCGCTGGCCGCGCCCGCCGGCGACACGGACGCAGCGCTCGTCGAGAGCGCGCTGGCCGCCATCCCGAATGATGGTGACGGCGCGCTCGACTATGACGCCTGGCGCGATGTGGTGTTTGCCATCCACCACGCCACGGGCGGCGACGATTACGGCCTGCAGCTCGCGCACGACTTCAGCGCGCGCAGCGGGAAGTATGACCCCGATTTCCTCGACAACCGCGTCTGGCCGTACATCGACAGCGGCCGCCCGGACGGGATCACCGTGCGCACGCTGCTCGCGCGGGCGCGCGCTGCCGGCTGGACGGAGCCCGCCGAGCTCGCCGCGCGCGACTTCGACGTGGTCGCCGCGCCGACGGACGCCAATGGCGAAAAGCTGCCGCCCATACCCAACTTCGACCGCGACAATAAGGGTGCGATCCTTGCGAGCTTGGAGAATGTCGCCAAGGCACTTGGCGCGGCCTGGCTCTGCGGTTCCGAAATCGCTTTCGACACGTTCAAGGACGAGCTGGTGGTAGCGCATCCGGGCACGATGGAGTGGCGCGGGATGACCGACGCCGACCTCGTAGGCCTGCGCATGGTGCTTGAGCGCGGCGGCTTTAAGCCTGTGGGACGCGAGCTGATCCGGGACGCCGTGGGTTATGTGGTGTCCAAGCAACGTATTGACAGCGCTCAACTGTGGCTCAAGGGCTTGGAGTGGGACGGCGTGCAGCGCGTGGATCGCTTCCTGGCCGCCTATATGGGTTCGGCGGATACGCCGTATACACGAGCGGTGTCGCGCTACCTTTGGACAGGGCTGGCCGGCCGGGTCCTGGAGCCCGGCGTCAAGGCCGACGGAGTTCCGATCTTCGAGGGCGAGCAGGGCACGGGAAAGTCGTCGGCCGTAGCTGCGCTGGTGCCGGCGCCCGAGTTCTATGCAGAGATCTCGCTCAACGACAAGCCGGACGACTTGGCACGCAAGATGCGCGGCACGCTCGTGGCCGAGATTGGCGAGCTCTCCGGACTGCACACCAAGGAGCTCGAAACGATCAAGGCTTTCGTCACTCGAACGCATGAATACTGGACGCCGAAGTTCAAGGAATACAAGACGACCTTCGCCAGACGGCTGCTGTTCATCGGTACCACCAACCAGCGCGAGTTGCTAGCCGACGAAACAGGCAACCGGCGGTGGCTACCTGTTCACACCGCAGCAATCGACCTGGCGGCGATCAAGGCTGATCGGCTGCAGCTCTGGGCCGAGGGCGCGGCACTCTTTTCGCAGAGTGGGGTGGCCTACGAGGACGCCAACAAGTTGGCCGGCGGCGCACGTGAGGACTACCGCAAGGTCGACAGTTGGGAGGCCGCGATCGAAGCCTGGCTTGAGGCCGTTGGTGACTTCGACGAGGGCGACGCGGGCGCACGTTGGGCGTCGAAGTTCACAACCATGCAGGTGGCGGTCGGTGCGCTCAACATGCACGCGCGTGACCTTCAGCCGTTTGTGCAAAAGCGCATATGCGCAATTCTTCGCGGGTTGGGTTTTGAGGCCAAAACAGTAAAAATCGACGGAAAAACGGTATGGGGGTGGTGCGCCTCTGGAACATGCAGATTCTTGCAGATTGGGGCGGACTTGGTTTGACCACGCTACTTGGAGCATTCATGGACAAAAACATCGCCCAGCGCTTTTTTTACGAGCTCACGCCAGAGGACATGCCCAACATCGCAACCGAAGAAGCGTTCGAACGGGACCGCCGCGGCAAACTCTGCGCAAGCGTCGACAACCTCGTCCTGGCTTGCCGGGACGGAAGGTGGTGCGGCGCCTATCTCTGGTACGACAGCTCCACTTCCGCGCTGAAGCTCGCTCCTTGCCATGATCCGAGCGCCGGCCGTTTGTTCGAAGACGTCGATTACACGGGAATCCAGTTGCGCCTCGAGACGCTGGGATTCGCGCCTGTCGGGAAGCGCGCATTGCGTCGTGCCATCTGGTTGGCCGCTTTGGAGAACGCGTTTGCGGATTTGGTCTGATGCGAAGGGCGCTCGCTGAAACTCGCAGATTCTTGCAGGTCTGGGCGGACTTGGCGCGTTGCGCAGGTAAGAGGTAAGGCGTTGGTAAGGGCGCGCGTCTTACCGAAAAAACCCTTTGTTTCCGGGGGTTTACAGATGGGTAATGTAGGTAATGACCATTTATATATAAGTATGTATACCTGCCAACTAGGGGCCTGTAGGCACTTATAGAAAAAACGGCCTCACTTACCTAACCGCCTTACCTGCAGATTTTTGCAAATTGGCGGCTGGCGCGACCAGCCGTCAGAAAAGGACGAACATGACACACCGCACCGTTGCAGTGAACGATCAGGGGCTGCGCATCGGTGAGGACCACCAGCGCGCCAAGCTGACCGACGCGCAGGTCGAGCTGATGCGCGACATGCACGAGAACCAGGGCGTGGGCTACAAGCGGCTCGCGCGGATCTTCGGGGTGAGCCCGTCGCACGTGCGCCACATCTGCCAGTACCGCAAACGGGCGCAGGTGGCGAAGGCCTACCGGCCGGTGCCCGCGTAAGGGTGCCCTTACCGGGCCTGCTGCCGCCTACCTTGGCGGCATGCAATCAATCCGGACACCTGAAAAAGACTTCGCGTTTTTGGCAACTCTTGCCGAAACGGGGAACGTCACAAAATCGGCCGCCGCCGTGGGCGCGAGCCGCAGTGTTGTCTACGAGTGGCGCCAGCAGGACGA
>Ga0160496_1000383_pt1 | contig 21840 bp, 13 predicted proteins | sample DIDPMG_2_FD_108231 | JGI IMG/M metagenome (GOLD analysis project Ga0160496, IMG submission 108231) | Enriched soil microbial communities from UW Madison campus, WI, USA - DID2937_E24_FP MG | ecosystem: Environmental > Terrestrial > Soil > Grasslands | place: USA: Madison, Wisconsin | collected...
CGGGCCAGCGCGCCCTTGCGCGTGGCCGGGTCACGCCGCAGATCGACCGCCATGCGGATCGCCCGCTCCCGAAGCTCGTCCGGGTACTTCCTCGGTGCTGCCATGACTCTCATCCTCCGTGGACTGAGAGCCTCCATGGAAGCCGGGGCGGTTCACTCACGACGCCGACCCTGATCCTCCACGGCACGCGAGACGACTCCGTACCGATCCAGCTCTCACAAGCACTCCGACACGCCCGCCCGGACCTCGTCGAGCTGGAGACCTTCGACGCCGGCCACACCCTCTGCTGGAACTCCGACCCCGACCGGTGGCTTAAGTCAGCGACCACATGGCTCTCGGCCCGGCGCGACCCGCCTTGACCCACCACGCCCGCAAAAACCCAACTCAAACGGCACCTCTCCGGTAGGCTTGCCACTGCTGGCCTGACTGGCCAAAGAGCGAGGGAGGACCAACGTGGCTGAGCCTTGGCTGTCTGCCGACGACATCGCCGCCCACCTTGGGATCACCAAAGACACCGTCTACACCTGGATCGCCGAGAAGGCGATGCCCGCGCACAAGGTCGGGCGCCTCTGGAAGTTCCAGGCCAGCGAAGTGGATGACTGGGTGCGAAACGGCCACGCTGCATCGGAGGGCGACAAGTGACGCGCGAGGTAGCGCATCGTGCGAGCTCGACCGCTTGGAACTGGTTTGAGAAGGAAGACATATGAGCGACTTGAGCTTGATCCCGCTGCGTACTGCCTGTGTGCCACGAGAGGACGTGCTACAGGGTGGTCTCGCCGACAACCACTTCGCAGCGCAGCTCGACAAGGTTGTACGTGACGCCGAGCACTACCCGGTGTACGGCGACGCCGAGGCCTTCTTCGCTCAGACCTACCCGACTTCCGGGTTGAAGACCCTTCTCACTAAGACCTTCGGTCGTATCACTGGGGCGAAAGGCGTGGCGGGAGAGAACGGGGTCCTGCGGCCCACCACCTCCTTCGGTGGCGGCAAGACCCACGGCCTCACAGCGGTCTACCACCTGGCCGGTGGGGCGCGACCTGCCAACATCGCAGAGTTCATCGACCCAAGCTTGCTTCCGGACGGTGCTGTTCAGGTTGCCGCGCTCGTCGGCGACGCTCTCGACCCCACCGCTGGGGTCGACACTGATGGCCACCGCACCTACACGCTGTGGGGTGAGTTGGCGGCACAGATCGGCGATGACGCCTTCTCTGTGATGGCTGCCAATGACGGCGAGCGCACGGCGCCGGGAACGGGCACCATCAAGGCGGCGTTCGGCGGCAAGCCAACGATCGTCATCGTGGACGAGATCGCCAAGTACCTGCGAGCGGTGTCCTCCTCGGGCAGCGAGGACGTGCGTCGAATGGCGCGCGCGATCCCGGTGTTCCTGGGGAACCTGTTCGAGGTCGCGTCTGACCCGACCAATCGGGTCTCAGTCATCATCACCCTGGCGGCCACCACCAACGCATTCGGTGCAGAGACCACCGAGATCAGCGACCTCACCGGCGACGAGAAGGAACGGGCCGACGCGGCGAACGCCGCCTCGGTCAAGGCAGCGGAAGAGACCGGCGACGTACTGACTCGCGCCGTGCAACCGTCCGCGGTGATCCGCCCTGCCGACGACAACGAGATCGGCGAAATCCTCAAGAAGCGCATCTTTGCCTCAGTCGATCAAGATGCTGCGGCTGCCGCTGGTGACGCCTACAGAGACCTGTACGAGACACTCGGCAAGACCGAGCAGTTGGCGGGCGGTGCCGAGCACCCTGCGACCTATGGCGAGCTGGTCACAAAGACGTACCCGTTCCACCCCGAGCTCGTCCGTGTCCTGGACAAGCGCCTGGGCAACATCACACAGTTCCAGCGAGCAAGAGGCGCGTTGAAGTTGCTGGCTGAGGTCGTGGCACACATCTACGCGACGAACGATGACACCGCGATCATCAACGTTGGCGACATCGACTACGACAACGACCCGGTGCTGAACCATCTCACCGATGGTCTCGGACGGGCCGAGTACGCATCCGTGGCTGAGGGAGACTTCGCAGGCAAGAAGTCGCACTCCGCAGCAGTGGACGCTGATGTCTTCCCCGGCAAACCTGCATACACCACCCGCGTCGCACGCACCGTGTTCACACATTCGCTTGAAATGGTGGCAACCGCAGGAGCAGGCCGCAACGACTGGATCGTCGGCACGCTCCGCCCAGGCGAAGACACCGCCATCTTCGAGAAAGCACTCACGGAGTCCGAGAAAGTCTTCTGGCATCTATCGTTCGACGGCGGGCGGTGGCGCTTCAACATCGAGCCGAACGTCAACGCCATCATCGAGACCGAGAAGCGCAACGTCGCCAATACCGCTGTTGCGGCGATGGTCGATACTCTCATCCGCAACGCGTTCGCCAACGATGGTGGCGCCAAAGCTGTGCACTTCCCGTCGGGTCCCGCCGAGGTTCACGACGAAGCCGGGCTACGAGTGGTCGTACTTGACTACAACGTCGTGGCTGTCACGCAGAAGAGCGCAGAGCAGCCACCTTCCGCAGTCGTTGAGATGCTGGACAAGGTCGGCTCCGTCGGCAGCCCGCGGACCTACCGCAATGCCGTGGTGTTTGCAGTCCCCGATGAAGAGCAAATCGAAGTGCTGAAAGATCGAGCACGAGCTCTGATTGCATCCAACAACCTCGCCAGCGACGCCGCTCGACTCGCACAGTTCAGCGCCGAGGTGCGCAAGAAGGTGGAGGTCTACAACAAGGAAGCCACGCTCAATGCCCGTATCGCGGTGACCCGCTGCTACAAGCACATCTACTTTCCCTCTGGGGACAAGGCGACCGGGTACCTCCGCCACCGTGAGCTCCCGGCTCAGGCGCAAGGGGACACGAAGAATGCGACCTCAGCGGTGTTGAGCTTGCTCGAAGACGAGGACAAGATTCGGAGCAGTCCGTTCACTGCCTCGTACCTCCGGTCGAAGACCTGGCACGCTGCAAGCTCCGCCACCACACGCTCGATCGCCGACTACTTCTGGACAGACCACACGATCCAGATCGTCCGCAACCCAAACCTGATTCGCGAAGCGATCGTCAACGGCGTGAAGAACGAGAACTGGGTCTACTACGACGCGGCCACGGGGAAGACTTACACGGCAAGCACGATGGCCGGGTTCTCGCCCGAGATGAAGCCTGACGCCGAGGTGATGACTGCTTCCGAAGCACAGTCACGAGGTCTACTCGTTCGCAAGCCGACCCAGACCGACTTGCGCGCCGTCATCACCAACGATTACCTCACCGGAGGCGAGATACGTTCCCGCCTCGAAGCCCAGTGCGGCGGCGAGCCCACCAAGACCGACGTCCTCGAACTGCTCGCCACTGCGGTACAAGCCAGTGACTACAAGTGGTTCGTTGTCCTCGATGCAGATCCCGGCCCTGGCGTTCGGGCACTGTCGCCATCCGCGATCAAAGACAAGGGGCTCGACGGTCTGCGCATCCTCAGCAGGGAAGCCGCCGACGCGCAAGAGATCGAGGTGCCGACCCGCACTCCGAACTCGAAGACCTTCAATGCAGCCGGCCCGGGCGGCGCGGCAATGCAGAGCCTCCTCGATCAGATTTCGGACTTCACGGTTCCGACGGTAAGCACGATGACCTTGAAGGTCACCGCCGACGAGGCCTCAGGCACCAGCGACATCGACCTCGCCGTGGCATTGCTCGGGATGTTGCAGAAGCAGCACATCACCGTTCGCGCGACGATCCGCGCCGAGTTCAAGGGAGTCAACGGTGGAGTCCAGTTCCAGGGCGCCGCCGACCGTCAAGACTTCCAGTCCGCCTACAACCATGTGAAGAAGACCGTCGCCGGAGCGAACAAGGTAGCGGGCGAGGTCACCCTCGTCTTCCGTTTCGCCCCCGCCCTGGACATCACCGATGCTCAGTTCGGCCAGATTCACACGGTCGTCAAGAATCTCGGTATGAAGAGCACCACCATGACGGCCGAGGTGAGCAAGTGAGCGCGGTCAAGCGGTTCCGCCCTGCATCCCATCTCGCGTTGGTCGAAGGCGTCCGAGGGTTCCGACTCGTCGTGAGGCCGGGCCGAGGTGAAGCCTTCGGAGTGACGCTCGAAGAGACCTACGGCGAGAGCGGCAACTCGATCACCGCGCCGGTGACCACTGCCACACCCGTTCAAGCTGGTCGCGTGGTCGATGCACTGTTCGTCGCGGTTCGCAAAGCCGGACACCAGCCGAGCGTGCTGGCTTTCAAACGTAAGGCGCCCATTCGCCTAGGCGAAGCCGAGGGGGTCCGCCTTGCGCTGGTCCTGCTCGCGACCCAACCCATTGCCAAGCACGAGAGAGTCCGAGCCCTCGTGGCCGGAATCAACGCCATGAGCGTTGAAGAGACCTACTACTGGTACTCCAAGTGCATGGGCCTCGATGGTAACCGCGCCCGCAAAGCACTCCGAACCCTCCTCGCAGATTAAGGACACAACGTGACCAATTCAAGACCACGAGTCCTCATCGAGGACTGGCTACCTGTCGCAGAACTCGGAATCGAGTCCCGGCGAGAGCGCGGAGCAGCCTCAGCCTTACCACCGCTCTCGTTCCTTCACATCTGGTGGGCTCGTCGACCACTTGTAGCCTCCGCTGCTGTCGCACTCGCGGGCGTCATGCCGGCATGGACCGAAGAGCTAGCCGAATCGTTCCCAGAAGCGCCGGAAGTACGCACTGAATCTGCATACCGAGGTTGGTTGCTACGGCTTGTAGGAATCTGGGGTGATCCGATCTCTGCTCGACGTATTTACGATGCGGCGGTTGCTAGCGGCGTTCGGGTGGCGAATCCCTACACATACCGCCAGGCTTTCCGTAACGCGATCCCGAGGAGCGACATTGATCTCCTGCACGCTCTTCTTCGTCGAACTTGGGGCACACTGCCCGTAGTCGCTGACCCCACTGCGGGTGGGGGTTCAATCCCATGGGCTGCGAGTCGACTGGGGCTACCTGTCGTCGCGAACGACCTCAACGGAGTCGCGGCCAGCGTGCTGAAGGCAGGCGTTGAGATACCTGCAACCCGGGGTCTCGACCTGTTACCCGAAATCAAGAAATGGGGCGGCGTTCTCGTCAATCGCGTGGAGAAGCGCCTCAAGGAGTTCTTCCCGAGCGGCGAGGGCGAGGTTGTCGCAACCTACTTATTCACAAACGCTGTCCCTTGCCCCCGAACCGGGCGACTTGTGCCACTGCTGACAGACAAGTGGCTACGCAAAGCAGCGGGGAAAGAGGCCGCTGTCCGGATGATCACGTCCGTTGAAGGGGTCGAACTCAGAGAGCCACGCTTCGAGGTGATTCTGGGGCGTGAAGTGGACAAAGCTGATGCCAGCATCGGGACAATGGCACGAGGCAAGGCAGTCTCTCCATACGACAACCTTGTAATCGATGCCGACTACATCAAAGATGCAGCTCAGAACGGTGAGATGCACCAATTGCTCTATGCCGTGGCTGTCCGAAAGCCATCCGGTGAGCGTACCTTCCGAGCACCTAATGAGGTAGACCTTCGGGCACTGGAATCTGCGAATCGCACTTTCCACGAAGTGAAGGAAGAGTGGTTTGATACCGGAATCCTGCCCACCGAGGAGTTTCCTGAAGGGAACGATCTGCGCCCCAAACACTACGGTCTCGATCGTTGGGTAGATTTCTTCACTCCTCGCCAAGCGCTCGTACATGGCACGTTTGGTGAGGAGTTCGCGCGCCTCGTGCCCGAGGTGCGCGAGGCTCTCGGCCATGCTGCTGACCAGGTGCTTTTCGAGTTGGCTCTGATGCAGGGCAAGGCCCTCAATTACAATTCGAGACTTGGCTCATGGCACGTCTCAAAACAAGTGATGCGAAGCGTCTTCGAGAGGCATGACTTCGCGTTCAAGTGGACATTCGCCGAGTTCGAAGGCGCAACCGCCCTCTACTCGTGGTGCCTCGACCAACTAACAGATGCCTACGGTGGGATCGCCCGCCTGCTCGACGAGACCGGATCGGCAGAGCTCGGCATGAACGACCGACTTGAGCGTCAGGTCACGGTTACGCAAGGTAGCGCGGCAAGCCTTCCACTGGATGACGGCTCGGTGACGCATATCTGCATGGACCCGCCCTACTACAACAACGTGATGTATGCAGAACTCGCAGACTTTTTCTACGTCTGGGAGAAGCGCACGCTGGGGCGTCTCGTTCCTGACTACTTCCGGGATGAACTCACCGACAAGGACAACGAGGCGGTGGCGAACCCAGCTCGTTTCGCGGCGATGGGACCACGCAAGAACGAACTCGCCGATCTTGACTATGAGTCGAAAATGACTTCTATCTTCGCCGAATCCCGCCGAGTGTTGGCAGACGACGGAGTCCTCTCGGTGATGTTCACTCACAAACGAGCCGAGGCGTGGGACACCCTCGGCATGGGCTTGCTGCAGGCCGGCTTCACCATCGAGACCTCGTGGCCCGTCAACACGGAGGCCGAGACCTCACTCCATCAAGCGAACATGAACTCGGCGGCATCGACGATCATGCTCGTGTGTCGCAAGCGGGAGGATCGGGAGACAGAACACCGAACGTACCTGGATGACATCGAGCAGGATATTCGTCTCGCAGCACGTGATGCAGCAACAAGATTCCAGCATGACGGTATCGACGGCGTGGACCTACTGCTCTCAACATACGGCCCAACTCTGTCCGTGATCTCGCAGAACTGGCCCGTCTACTCTTCTACTCCGGACGCTGATGGACGAGACCAGTTGCTCCGTCCTGAAGACGCTCTCGCCTTGGCTCGTGAGGAGATCGTAGACCTTCGCCGATCCCGCCTTGTTGGAAAGGCGGCGAAGGTCGATGGCCTCACTGACTTCGTCCTGTTGGCGTGGGACACGTTCGGCGCGCGGGAGTTCCCGTTTGATACGGCCAGACTGCTTGCCCTTGCCGTGGGGGGCCTAGATGTGGACGACCTGGAGCGTGCAAAGATCGTGTCGAAGTCGTCCGGGAAAGTCACACTGCTAACGCCGAAGGAACGGTTGCGGCGCGGTGCTGACTCGGGCCTTCCCGGCGTCACACCTGAAGCATCCTCGTTCGAGTACATTATTGACGCTGTCGACACTGCGCTCTACATTGCCGAGGTGGACGGCCAGCAGGCCGCCAAGCGCTTCCTCGATCGCCACGGTTACACCAGCGATGCCGGGTTCATTTCCACCCTGCAAGGTCTGGCGAACGCGATCCCACGTACCAAGGTCAAAGGTGCTTGGGTGGTGCCGGAGGCTGGGCTCATCGACACACTCTGCACGCTCTACTTCGATGATGTGGTTCTACCGGAGGCGGAGGAGATGGCCGCACAGACAGACCCCAATGAGAACACGTTGTTCGACGTGGTGTGACATGACACTGGACGACAGCGACGCTCTATCACCTGGATCGTCGGCGCCACCTGGCGGACCGGCGAGTTCTGAGCTGTCCTCAGGGGACTCTATTTCGTCGCCGGATTCGTTCCAATTTGTTGATCTGGGAGCAACCTACTCGCCGGACGACCACCCGTTCGAGACGTTCTATTTACCGTTGCTGTCTCGGGCGGTGACCTACGACAGAGCCGTGGGCTACTGGTCAGCGTCCGAGCTTCAGTACGCGGCACAGGGCACCGCCCATTTCCTCGCGAACGGTGGGAAGATGCGCCTCATCGTCGGTGCGCAACTCGCGCAGCGAGACGTGGACGCCGTCATCGAGGGCAAGCCGCTCGACGACGTAGTGGCGGCGAGGCTGCTCGCTGATCCGGACCTTGCCGGGACGCGGATCGTGCAGAGCGAGCATCTGAGCGTGCTTGCGTGGATGGTCGCCACGGACAGGCTTGAGATTCGTGTCGGTGTCCCGAGGGGAGAAGACGGTGAGCTGCTGACGCACCTACAGTCGGGACGATACTTCCACACCAAGTACGGCATCTTCGCGGATCGGTACGGGAATCGAGTCGCCTTCAACGGATCGAACAACTCGTCGGTGACGGCCTGGGCGAGGAACCATGAGACGTTCGACGCCTACCCATCCTGGAATGTGCCGATCTGGGACTACCTGGGTGTCCACAAGGTGCTTGATTTCGAGAAGCACTGGACCGACAACGCTGATGCAGGATGGGCGGTCATAGACCTGCCGTCGGCAGTGCGGAAGCACCTCATCGAGCACGCCCCCGAGACCCCGCCGCTTCCACCCGGCGTTGTCTCGCCACCTCTGGAGACGCCGACCTCGTCCGAAGACGACACCGAGGAGTTCGATGTCGAGGCAGCATGGGACGAGCTCGTCGCACTGCGCGATGCACCAACCGCGTCGCCCTGGACGGGCGTCGGATCGGCATGGGCGCAGCCTCTCCCGCACCAAGCGGAGCTCATTAGCCGTGTCGTGAGCACCTACCCGCGCGGCTACCTGCTCGCCGACGAGGTTGGGCTCGGCAAGACCGTGGAAGCGGGCATGGTCCTCCGCGAACTCTTCACATCGGGCCGGGCGAAGAAGGCACTGCTGCTCGTCCCCGCCTCCGTGATGAAGCAGTGGCAAGAGGAACTCCACGAGAAGATGAACCTCGATGTGGCCCGCTTCGACAAGGGTGCTTTCGTAGATCGTTACGATGCGCCAATCCCAGTCGGTCCGAACGCGAATCCGTGGTCCGCGTTCCCCATCGTGCTCGCTTCGTCGCATCTTGCTCGGCGTCGCGACCGCCGGCGGCAGATACTCGACGCCGGTCCGTGGGACGTTGTCCTGGTTGACGAGGCTCATCACGCCCGGCGACGTGGCTCCAAGCCGACCGACACTCCGAACTCATTGCTGGCGCTACTTCAAGAGATGCGCGACAAGGAGATGTGGCGGGCGCTGTACCTCGCCACGGCAACACCGATGCAGATGAACCCACATGAAGCCTGGGACTTGATCTCCCTGCTCGGGCTCAAGGGTCGGTGGGGCGTCAGCGCCGAGGACTTCATTCGGTACTTCAAGCTGCTGGCAATCGACCCGATGCACCGGCACTGGGACCTGTTGTGCGCCATGTTGGAGGACTACTTCGCCGACCCGCAGGCCGAGCGGGACGCTGACCTCGAACGGGAGATCGACGACGCACTCGGCTGGACGGGCGCGTACGTGGTTACGGCTCTAGCCGGGAACCCGCCGAGCGCGGACCTGAAGGCCAAGTTCCCGAACGAGACCTCGGAGTGGATGGACAAGTGGCTCCGTCGCCACACTCCGATGCGGGATCGTGTCTTCCGCAACACCCGAAAGACCATGCGCGACTACCAGGCAGCGGGGATCATCCCTGACGATGTGGTGATCCCGTATCGCCACGTCAAAGATGAGTTCATCCCGCTACAACCGAACGAGCGACGCCTGTATGAGCGGATCGAGGAGTACATCCGCCGCCACTACAACGCTTACATGGCCGAGGCTGGCAATCAGGCGCTCGGGTTCATCATGACCGTCTATCGCCGCCGACTGACCTCCTCGTTCGAAGCGATCAAACGGTCTCTTCGCCGTCGGCTGAGTGTGCTGGAGGACGGCAAGAACCTCGCTGAGCTTCTCACTGATGACGACAACGTAGATGTCGAAGGCTCACTGTTCGAGCCGGAGGTGTTCGACACGAGGGCCGACCGGCTCCGCGATGAGATCGCCGAACTCAAGTCGTTCCTCCAAGACCTGGACAGCATCACTGGCGAAGACAGCAAGGCCAGCAAACTCGTTGCCGACGTGACTGAGGCGCTGAACACGTACTCGTCGGTGGTTGTCTTCACGCAGTATGCCGACACGATGGACTACGTCCGTGACCGGCTGCGCACGGCGGGGTACCGCCGCCTCGGCTGCTACTCGGGCCGGGGTGGTGAGGTCTACAACGTCGAGTCTGGAAGCTGGACCGAGGTTACGAAGTCGGAGATCAAGACCAGGTTCCGCAGTGGTGAGCTTGAAGTTCTCATCGGCACAGACTCCATGAGTGAAGGTCTGAACCTGCAAACGTCCGGGCGGCTTATCAACTACGACATGCCTTGGAACCTCATGCGTGTTGAGCAGCGGATCGGGCGCGTCGACCGCATTGGCGCGTCGTACAAGGACATCCGCATCAGCAACTACTTCTACGCTGACACCGTTGAGGAGCAGGTGTACAAGGGCATCGCCGAGGACTATGGCGACTTCACCGACATCGTGGGCGACGCAGCCCCAGTGCTCGCCAATATTGAGAAGGCTATCGAGCGTCTGGCACTGACTGGCCACGCAACGACCACCGAGATCGACTCCGAAGTCGGACAGATTCGCCAGCAGGTCGAGGACATCAAGAGTGAGCCTGTCGGCAACGACGACATGGGCGAACCCGGCGATGGCGGTCGGATCAAGCAGCCGCCAACGCTGGAGGGCGGTACGTCTCTGCGAGACCTGGAACGTGTACTCACCGCGAACGGCCTAACCAGTGATGCCTTCGAGCCCGACACTTCCCGTCCTCGGGTGTATTGGCTCAAGCCTCCGGCGGAAGCACTCTCAGCTCTGTCCTTCCGAAAAGACGATGGCGTGCACGACATCGAGGAGTACTTCGACCTGTCGCCGCTCGCCCCGCTGCCGGTGACGTTCGACCGTGCTACCTGGGATGAGAGCGACGACGCTGACCTGGTCTTCCTCACCTACGGCACCCCCGAACTTGCGGCGCTGCTACCCGCCGCATCGTACGACGACTAGAGATGGCCCGGCCGGCCCGAGAGTTTCAGCGTCCGCAGAGCAGTGACAGCGTGCAGCGGAAGCACTCCGTTGCCGAGCGCGGTGATCTGTTGATTCTGCGTCAGCTGGTCGGTATCGGTGACCCACCCAGTCGGCAAACCCATGAGCCATTCGACGAACGCGGGTGCTGGGCGGGGGCCGTCGGCGTCGTTCAGGAGGGCTGGCGCGGGTGCTGACCGTCCGGTGATGTGTTCCCAGCGGGCGATGGCGTCGGCGTAGCGTCCCCAGCGCTGAACAGTCCGTCGATCAGGGACCACAGCGTCTCCGAGTCGGTTCTCCTGGTCGGTGAGCCAGCCGGTCCGTGGAGCGCGAAGTCGATGATCTGGTGCGACAGCGCGATCGTCCCGCGCCTCGCTCGCACCTGGTCGAGAGTCTCCCCGCCTCGCGATGAGTCCGTCGCCAGCGGGGTGCGGAACAGTGCGCCGGGCGAGGGCGAAGATGCGGAAGCGTTGGTGAGGAGCGCCGATATGGGAAGCCGGTAGGCCGATCCATCGCGCATCCAGCCGCAGGTCGGCCAGATCACCGAGAACGGCGCCGAGAGCCCGTAGAGGTCGAGCTGCGTTGTCTCCCAGATGCCACAGGTCGCGTCCATGCCGCGAAGGGTTGCGCCGTCGGGGGTTGCATCGCCGGGGTTGCGTCGGTCATGGTCGTCTCCTTCTGCGGGTGGCCGTGTCGCGGGTGAGGACAGCAGCCCGCGGACGTTCTCGATGACGACCCATTCGGGCTGGAGCGCGTCGATGGCCACGGCCATGTGCGCCCACAGACCCGAGCGCGTACCCGGGGCGAGACCGGCGCGCTTGCCTACCGTCGAAACGTCTTGGCACGGGAACCCGCCGATAAGGATGTCCACATCGACCTGACGCCAGTCGATGGTCGTGATGTCGCCGAGGTTCGGCGCGTCGGGCCAGTGGCGGGCGAAGTCGCGGGCGACGGGCTCGTTGAGTTCGGAGAACCACACGGTCTTGGCGTTGAAGACGTGCTCGACGGCGAGGTCGAGGCCGCCGTAGCCGCTGAAGAGCGATCCGATCCTGAGTCCTGGGCCACCGCTGGCGTTGAGGTCGTGCATGAAGTCTGCTCCGGTGACGGTCGTCCTCGGCAACGCCTCATCCGGAGGCTGATGCCGAGCTGGTCACCTGTCAGGTGCACGACTCCGACACGCGCTCGCTGCTCAACCGAGACCCGCTTGCCGCCGCCTGAGGTCCTCCATCTCCGGCCTCGGCTCCGACCGCCATCCGAGGCCACACGCGTCTTGCAGGTCGAGGTAGAAGAGCCGGGCACTACCGGCTCAGAAGTCACCGGGTGCGGGTGCTCACCTGCTCGCCAGGAACGGAGGTGAGCATGACGGTTTCGATGCGCGTGATGTCGGCAGGTGATGGCTACAAGTACCTGCTCAAGACGGTCGCGGCAGCCGACGGCAACAGGCCGCTCTCGACGCCGCTCACTCGTTACTACATGGAAGAAGGCACACCGCCCGGCCGCTGGCTCGGCGCAGGCGTAGCGGCCCTCGGCAAGGGCGAGATTCAGGTGGGCGACCGAGTATCAGAAGACCAACTCCAGCTCCTGATGGGCACGGGCTGTGATCCGATCACCGGCGACAAGCTCGGCCTGGGCTTCCCTGCGTACAAGAGCCAGGACGAGCGGATCGAGGCACGGATCGCCGCTCTTGACCAGACGCTCACACCTGGGGCCAAGGGCGAGGCCATCGCGCAGATCGTTGCCGAGGAGACAGCTCACAGCACACGGCGTGCGGTCGCAGGCTTCGACTTCACCTTCTCCATCCCGAAGTCCGCATCGGTGCTGTGGGCAGTCGCCGACGCCGGGGTCCAAGCACTCATCGGGGAGGCGCACCATCGAGCGGTTGCGGAGGTGGTTGCGTTCATGGAACGTGAAGTTGCAGCCACCCGCGCGGGCGCAACCGCCGGAGACGGCGCGGTTGCGCAAGTCGATGTCACCGGGCTCATCGCCACCGCCTTCGATCACTTCGACTCCCGCGCCGGCGACCCCCACATCCACACGCACGTGGTGATCAGCAACAAGGCCAAGACCGTCGTCGATGGGAAATGGCGCTCGCTTGACGGCAGACCGATGCACGCCGCCGTCGTTGCCCTCTCCGAACTACACGAAGCCGTGTTCGCCGACCATATGACGCGCTCCTTCGGCGTCTCGTGGGAGGAGCGCGAGATGGGGCGGGACCGGAATCCGGCGTGGGCGATCACCGGGGTTCCGGAAGAGCTGGTCTCGGAGTTCTCGTCCCGTGCCCGTCACATCGACGTCGAGAAGAACCGGCTCATCGCCGAGTACGTTGCCCATCACAGACACCAACCATCGAACGCGACGATCCTCAAGCTGCGAGCCCAGGCCACGCTGGCCACGAGGCCTGAGAAGCAGGTCCGATCCTTGGCTGACCTGACCGCCGAGTGGCGGGATCGCGCATCCAAGACTCTCGGTCGGGACGCGACGACGTGGGCACGCGAGATGACCGACAACGACAAACCGCTCCTGCTACGCGCCGACGACGTGCCACTCGACGTGATCGGCGAGCTCGGGCGCTCGGTCGTCGAGGAGGTCGGTCAGAAGCGCTCGACCTGGCGGCGATGGAATCTCATGGCCGAGGCATCCCGGCAGACGATGGGCTGGCGGTTCGCCACCACGCAGGACCGGGAAGCCATCGTCGCGATGGTCGCCGACGCCGCCGAACTCGTCTCGCTTCGGCTGACGCCGCCCGAACTCGCCGCGTCCCCGGTTGTGTTCCGTCGGCCCGACGGCACCTCGGTGTTCCGGCCGAAGAGCTCGACCGTGTTCACCTCCGAGTCCCAGCTCGCGGCGGAGGACAGACTCCTGGAACGAGCAGCGAACCTGGCCGGTCCGACGGTGCAGCTCGCGACGGTCGAGAAGATCACGCGCAGACCCGACGCGGACGGTCGGATGCTCGGCGACGACCAAGCCGATGCCTTGACCCGCATCGCGGTGTCGGGACGGATGCTCGACGTGCTGGTCGGTCCTGCCGGGGCAGGCAAGACCACCGCCATGAACGCGCTCCGCCGCGCCTGGGAAGCCGAGCACGGCCCCGGTTCCGTCGTCGGGCTCGCGCCGTCAGCGGTCGCCGCACAAGTCCTCGCCGACGATCTCGGAATCGAGACGGAGAACACGGCGAAGTGGTGGCAGAACCACCTCATCCACGGCACCACCTTCGAGGCGGGCCAGCTCGTCATCATCGATGAAGCATCCCTGGCCGGCACCCTGTCACTGGACCGCATCACCCACCTCGCCCAAGCCGCGGGCGCGAAGGTGCTGCTCGTCGGCGACTACGCCCAACTGCAATCCGTGGACGCCGGCGGCGCGTTCGCGATGATCGCCCGAGACCGGACCGACACCCCCGAACTGGTCGACGTTCACCGCTTCACCCACGCCTGGGAGAAGACAGCCTCACTGGAACTGCGTCACGGGCACACGGCGGCCATCGACAGCTACCTCGTCCACGAGCGAATCACAGATGGGGACGCCGAGGCCATGACTGACGCGGCCTACAACGCCTGGCGCGCCGACCGCGACGCCGGATTCGTCTCGGTGCTGATCGCCGAAACCCGCGAAGACGTCACCACGCTGAACGGTCGTGCCCGTGCCGACCTGATCCTCAACGAGACACTGACCCCCGACCGCGAAGTGCGGCTGCGCGACGGCACCGCCGCATGCGTCGGCGACACGATCATCACGCGACTCAACAAGCGCGAACTCTGCACACTGGCCGGGCGGGACTGGGTGCGCAACGGCGACATCTGGGCCGTCACCGCCGTCGGCGACGACGGGACCATCACGATCGCACGCGACTACGGGACCGGCACCACCGTCCGCGACGACGGAACCATCAGAGCTCGCAGGCGTGGGCGCAGGTTCGGCGGCAGCATCGTGCTTCCAGCCTCGTATGTGGCCGAGCATGTCGATCTCGGCTACGCAGTCACCGCCTACCGCGCCCAAGGGGTCACGACCGACACTGCGCACGTTCTGGTGGAACCGACCTCGACGAGGGAAACCTTCTACGTCGCTATGACCCGAGGACGGCACTCAAACCATGCCTACGTGACGCTCGACCGCGCCGACGACCACGCACAGCCACACCCCGGCGACGACCCGCATGCCACCGCGCGAAGCGTGCTCTACGGCGTTCTGCAGCACAGCGGTGCCGAACTCTCGGCGCACGAGACCATCGTCGCCGAGCAAGAGCAGTGGGGCTCGATCGCTCAGCTCGCAGCCGAGTACGAGACCATCGCGGCCGCAGCCCAACGCGACCGCTGGGCCACCCTCATTCGCAACTCCGGGCTAACCAACGAACAGACCGAGAGTGCCATCGAGTCCGAGGCGTTCGGCCCACTCGCGGCTGAACTTCGCCGGGCTGAAGCGAACCATCACGATGTCGATGTGCTGCTGCCGCGCCTCGTCGCTGCACGCGGGTTCGGCGACGCCGACGACATCGCCGCGGTCCTCCACTACCGGGTCGAGCGGGCGACCGGACGCCCCGCAGGCTCAGGCCGGACCTGCAAGCCATCGCGACTCATCGTCGGTCTCCTCCCACGGGCGCATGGAGTCATCGACGCCGAGATGCGAGCAGCTCTCGATGAGCGAGAGGCACTGATAGAGGCGCGCGCCGCCGCCGTACTCGACGACGCGCTGACCGATAACGTGCCGTGGACGAAGGCCCTTGGAGCGCAGCCGAACGACCGACGACGAGCCGCGGCCTGGTGCAAGTCCGCACGCGTGGTCGCCGCCTACCGAGACCGCTACCGCATCACCGACGACGCACCCCTCGGTGCGCCACCCGAGTCGGCTGCCCAGAAGATCGACGCTGCGAGGGCGCGATCCGCGCTGACGCAGGCGACCGAAGTCGCAGGTACGCGCACAGGACATAGCATGCACCAGCCGGTCGAGCACAGATCGCCCGGCCGCTCGCTGTAGGTCCCGTGGCGGGCGGGCGATCTGCGGAGGATAGCGTCGTCCACCTGCCTGGAACTGACCCGTGTCGTGGGCGGAGGGAGCATCTGGCACGACCTTGTCTCTCTCGGCAGGTGCTCCCCGCAGCGAGAGGTCCCTACCGGTACGCTTAGAAGATCACCACCCGGCTTTGGAGGCGTGCCACTGAGAGGAGGTCCCCTGATGGCGACCAACGATCAGCTCAAGGCACTCGTAAAGAGCCACGCCGACGGGGACGACCCGCAGTTCTACGCGGTGGCCATGCAGGTCGCAGCCAAAGCCGCACGCGCCGGGCAGTCGAAGTTCGCCCAGGAGCTTCGCGACCTCGTCAACGACCTCCGTGAGCGATCTGGCCAACGCGCCCGCATCGCCGCCGTGGTTCCGTTCGCTCAGCCGAAGGGTGAGCTCGGGGCGCTGCTGAACGTCTCGTACCCCGAGGCCAGACTGAGCGATCTTGTGCTCACGGACAAACTTCACGAACGACTGACGCACGTACTGCTGGAACAGCGACAGCGTGACGCGCTGGCACGACATGGCCTGACCCCTGCCCGGCGTCTTTTGCTCACTGGGCCGCCAGGCACCGGGAAGACATCTACTGCGCGCGTGATCGCGGGCGAACTAGGACTTCCGCTGTTCTCGATCAGACTGGATACAGTGCTGACGAAGTTCATGGGAGAGACTGCCGCGAAGCTGCGTCTTGTATTCGATGCGCTCGCCGAGACTCGTGGTGTCTACCTCTTCGACGAGGTTGACGCGCTCGGTGGCGACCGCGCCGCACAGAATGACGTAGGGGAGATTCGTCGAGTACTCAACTCGTTCCTACAGTTCCTCGAAGAGGACACGTCAGACAGCGTCATCATTGCTGCAACGAACCATCCCAGCCTGTTGGACAACGCGCTGTTCCGCAGGTTCGACACCGTAATGGACTTCGCTCTGCCGGACGACGCGGCAGTGGAGTCAGTTATCAAGAACCGGCTTGCGTCATTCCACATCTACAACCTGAGCTGGACACGAATCATCCCAGCAGCTCGTGGTCTGAGTCACGCTGAGATCGCGACAGCAGCCGAGAACGCCGCTAAGCGAACCGTCCTTGGTGGACGCACCCAAGTGCGTACCGATGATGTTGTCATCGCTTTGGAAGAACGTCCCCGCTCCAAGCGTCGGACTGACGGGGCAAACTAGCGGAGATGGCTGAGCGAGACCGTCCGCACATCCTGGTGCCCACGCCGCCCGCGTCTGAGTCCTTCACGCCTATCACGACGCCGGTGACGAGCCGAGGCGGTGGCTTTAGCGGGAGCCGGAGCGAGCACGGGAAGCGCCTGACTCAAGAATTCGAGGCCGCCTGGGCGCCCCCTGTAGATGAGCCTGAAACCACAGGCACGTACCTCACCTTCGCCTCCTTCCCCGGCCTCGACCTGATGTTCGAGAGCTTGGAGTCGCGTCGGCCTGGTGCCCAGCCAGAGCTTGTTGCTGTCCAACAGGAATCGACCCCAGCAGGTGAGATCGCAAACGCGACGGTCTTCATCCCCGAAGGGCAGAAGGAGTTCTTCCTCAAGAAACTTGAGCAGTACGTCCAGACGGCCGAGGTCGCAGAAGGGAAGCCGAAGCACGCGGCTCTTATCGAGGGTATTGCCTCGATCCGTCGCGCAACGATCCGAGAGCTGTGGACGGACCCTGCGGACGAATACCCGAATAGCCCCACCGAATCCCGCTGGTGGGAACTTTGGCTCAGAGCCATTGACGGCCAGGAGTACGCCCGACTGACGGCGTACGCCCAGTTGCATAACCTCCCTGTGAGCGACCACTACCTCGGATTCGGTGACCGAACGGTCGTGCTCATCCGCGCCACGAGTGAACAACTCGCGATGACCTTCCGGAGCATCGACGACATCGCCGAGCTGCGTCGCCCCCACGAAGTAGCCTCGTTCCTTCCAGGGTTATCAGCATTCGAACAACGCGACTGGGTGCGCGAGTTGCAGTCTCGCGTCGAGCACGCTGGAACCGACGCTCCCGTGGTGTGCCTCCTCGACCGTGGCGTGCAGGCCGCACACCCGCTACTGGAAGACTCACTCGCAGCCGACGACCTTCACGCGGTTGAGCCAAGTTGGCGCAAAGATGTGGCGATCCACGCACACGGCACCGAGATGGCTGGACTTGCGCTCTATGGAGACCTGCAAGCCGCAATCGGCGCTCAGCACCGCATCCGTCTGGAGCATCGGCTCGAATCAGTGAAGCTGCTCCCTGACACTGGGGACAACGATCCCGATGTGTACGGGGCCGTGACAGCGAGAGCGATCGATCAGCCCGAGATTTCAGCACTGAATCGGGCCCGGGTGTACATGCTGGCCATCACTGCACCTGCCGCTGCGCCAAACCCAGGGCATCGTGTCGAGGACCGTCCGAAGCAGGAGTCCGGGCGTCCGACAGCGTGGTCCGCCACGCTCGATGCCCTGACCTTCGGCCGTGCGATTGATGACAGCGTCCCCAAGTTCACCTACCTGAACCGAGACGAGGAGCCTACGCCCCGGCTCTTTGTCGTTTCCGCTGGCAACATCCGTGACGTGCGCGCCGAGGACAATCACCTTGATCGTAGCGATGCGGAAGGAGTCGAAGACCCGGCACAGTCGTGGAACGCGCTCGCGGTTGGAGCCTACGCGGAGCATGACGCGATGGATCATGCCCCTGACGTCTTCGCAGGATACGTGCCGATCGCAGCCCGTGGTGAGCTATCGCCCACCAGTCGGACTTCGGTTTCCTTTGATCAGAAGCGGTGGCCGTTCAAGCCGGATGTCGTCGCACCTGGTGGGAACCTTGCTCGGACCCCTGACGGCTCAGGGGTAGACACACCTGAGAACCTCGCGATCCTCACCACTCGTCTCCAACACCCTGGCGAGGGCTTCTTTACGACCGCCCGGGATACCTCGGCTGCCACGGCCCAGGTCTCGGCTATCGCAGCCGACATCCGGGCCGCCTACCCTCACTTGAGGCCCGAGACAGTCCGCGCCCTGATCGTCCACTCTGCTGAGTGGACGGACGCGATGCAAGCGCGAATCACTGCCGCGAGCACAAAGGGAGCAGCGGTCAACTTGCTTCGTCGCTACGGGATGGGCGTGCCCAGCCTGGAACGCGCTACCCGCAGCGCAACCAATGCGCTGACGCTGGTGGACGAGGCCGTCATCCATCCATATGAGCGTGACGGCAATTCCAGCAGCGGGAAAGCGCGGGAGATGAACCTGCATCGCCTGCCGTGGCCCATCGACGAGTTGTCCGCGCTTGGAGAGACCGAAGTTCGGCTGCGCATCACCCTCTCGTACTTCGTAGAACCAAACCCATCGAGTCGCGGCTGGACGGGCCGATACGTCTACCCCTCTCATGGGTTGCGCTTCGCGATGAAACGACCCGAGGACAACCTTGACGCGTTCCGCCAGCGCGTCAACAAGCAGGCACGCGATGAAGGTGAGAAGCCACTGGCCCTCAATACCGAGAGCGGTTGGCTCTTCGGCCGTGACCAGCAGACCTCGGCCGGATCGCTTCACACCGATATTTGGTCGGGGTCGGCCGCTGACCTCGCGGCCAAAGAGGCTGTCGTTGTGTACCCCGTCGCAGGTTGGTGGAAGAACCGGCCGAAGCTGGATCAGAGCGACAAAGGCGTCAACTACTCGCTCGTCGTCAGCATCGAGGCACCCGAGGTGGAAGTCGACCTCTGGACACCGGTCTACCAGCAGGTGGCCGCAGTGATCGAGGTCTGACAGCGAAACCCGATCCTGCGGTGAGCATGAACGCGGACTTTCACCTCGACAACGTTGACCGGGAGCCTTGATGGCTACGCGCCGAGTCCCGTGACATGGGAGCCTGGGGATCGGATGCTGCGAGGGCCTGCCTGCCCTCGTGACTGAACGATCTCGTCTCCGTCGGTTGGCGCGGGCGCGTCAGATCACCCGCATGCGCGACAACATGAGCGAGTCTCTGTGCGAGCAAGAGATTGGGGCCGGCGCTCGTTGCGCTGTTCACCGGGCCGGGAACAGCTCCGACAGTGCGGCCGAGTTCGTGCGCATGCCGGGCGACGGTCATCGATCCAGAGCGAACGCCAGCCTCGACCACGACGGTGGTCGAGGACAGCGCGGCCATCAGCCGCGCCCGGGCAATGAAGCGGTGGCGCGTCGGCACTGCGCCCGGTGGAACCTCGCTGACCATGAGGCCGAGGTCAGCCACTCGCTCAAGCAGTTCACGGTGGCCTATCGGGTAGGGGCGATCAACGCCGTTCGCCACGACCGCGATCGTGTCGCCGCCTGACGCGAGGGCTGCTCGATGAGCAGCACCTTCGATGCCGTACGCACCGCCGGCCACGATGATCCGCTCAGCGCTGGCGAGGTCGGAGGCAAGCTGCCCGGCCACCTGCTCGCCGTAGGAGGTCGAAGCCCTCGCTCCGGTGATCGTGACCAAATCGCTGAGCGGTCGCGCGAGGAACGATGTCGTGCCACGAGTCCAGAGGACGTATGGCCGTCGGTCGCCAAGATCGTCGAGTGCGGATGGCCACTCCCTATCGCCGGGGATCAGCGTGCCGATACCAGCGCGCTCGGCTTCGACGACGTTCTGCTCAAGTGTCCGAGTGTCTGAGCGCTGGAATTGGGAACGCCACACCTGAGCGTCAATGGTACTGAGGCCCGGCACCGCGTCATCACGCTCGGCAAGCCGAAACAGCTCAAGCGTTCCCAGTTCGCCGAGGAGGCGTCCCGTCACGGCGTCGTCTGGGTCGACGATCATCGACAGCACCATCCGTGCTGTGCGCTCGTCCTGGACTACGTGGCTCAGGTTTGTCATCGTCGGGTCCTCTCGCTCCTACAGAGAGGTGCGCGCGGCGACGCGGAAGCCGGAGGGTTCCATGAACGCCGACCCCGGCGTAGAGTGGACGGCGAGGCAGGTTCTCCTCATATTGCGGGTCCTCCGGGACGGCCTTCGGGCACTCACACACGTTCTGCCTCCTCGACGGAGTAACACGTGTGACGAGAGGCACGTCATGTTCCGCCTTATCTGGACGCCCAGCGTTCGCACCCGCGACTACCTGCACCGCTACATGCCGAGCAACCGCCTGCTCGCTGGCATCCGCACCCGCCGCGGACTCAAGTGGGGGATACCGGCGATGCTGGTCGCGCTTCCGTACATCCTGATCGCCAGCATCTGCTCTGGCTCGGCAGCCGACGGCGGCCCCGGCTGGCTCCACCTCATCGTGCTGTGGGCATGCTGGAACGCGCTCAAGTTCATCATCATGGGACCCGTGAGCGTCGCTCTGCTCATCCGTGCGCGCCTGCGCGAGGCTGCGGTCCGTCGTCACCAGCGCCACGACTCGCGCGTCGAGGCGAGCCTGCGTGAGCCTGCCCTTCGTGTCTAGGCTCAACCGCCCACGGCAGTGGATGCCGTGATGCGAGAACCACAGCGCCCGCCAGGCCGGATCACGATGCCGTGCGAAGCGAGCGCTCGCCGGACAGCCTGAGGCCCCGCCCCAACCTTCACGCCGACCTCTACCAGCGTCAACCCGCTGAGGTAGAGGTCGGCTGCTTCGTGGATGCGGGAGGGATCGAACCGTCCACGGCGGATCGTCACCTCCCGCCGGGTGAGGTGGGTGGCGACTGTGCGGCGGTTCACGCCGAACACGCATGCCAGTTCCACGAGCGTTGCGCCCTCGCGGTACTGCGCCACTAGATCGTCGACCTGCTCCGGGCGAAGGAGGGTTTGAGCCATCCCAAGTGATCGCACCACTCGCCCCCTTGAGTCGGAAACGGTAGGCTCAGAGGAGCGCTGGTCGTGGTTGTAGAAGCCCCGTGACCTGCGCAAAGACAGTGTTTTCAGGTGTGGGCAGGGGTTCTCAAACTCTCTACGGAGCTCCACCCATGTCGAAGGGTCCGGCCAGACGGCCGGGCCCTTCGTCGTTCCCGATCCTCCCGCGTGTGGCCCGACGCGTGCCCCGCCACGGTCACGGCGAGCTCGGTCGCCGGTCATCCCGCTCGGCGCACTGGCGCCCGCCGCCTGGGTGATTCGGCAGTAGTTGCTCCGGGCGCGTAACGCGCAGAAAACATGCTCCGCACATGATTTACGCGCTGGAAATGTGCACCTCATCTAGCGTGCGCGCCGCTTCGTAGCGTCGGCGTCGGTCCCGTTCGCCC
>Ga0160496_1000385_pt1 | contig 21701 bp, 17 predicted proteins | sample DIDPMG_2_FD_108231 | JGI IMG/M metagenome (GOLD analysis project Ga0160496, IMG submission 108231) | Enriched soil microbial communities from UW Madison campus, WI, USA - DID2937_E24_FP MG | ecosystem: Environmental > Terrestrial > Soil > Grasslands | place: USA: Madison, Wisconsin | collected...
GCATCTTCGACCGCTTCTTCCGCGGCAGCGCCAGCCACACGCCGCGCGGCGAAGGCCACGGGCTGGGCCTGGCCATCGTGCGCGCCATCGCCCGCATGCATGGCGGCGAGGTGCAGGCGCGCAGCGACCGCGGCGGCACCGAGATCGGCCTGTTGCTGCCGGGCGCGCCGCACATTACGGAAAAGTAATCCTGGCGTCAGGTCGGGGTCACGGCCCGGCTCCTACAGTGGGAGCCTGTCCACGCCTCGGTGATACGTCATGTTCCACTCCCTTTTCCCGCCGCCGCGCCGTGCCGGCGCCCGCCCGTCCGGACGCTGATGCCATGGACCGGTCCCTCCCCTTGCAGCTTTCGCGCCGCCGCTTCGTCTGTGGCATCGCCGCCGGCGGCGTGCTCGCCACGCTCGGCGCCTGGCGCGCCCGCCCCGCGCTCGCCGCCGCCCCCGACCGGCAGGCGGTGCTGAGCGGCACCGAATTCCATCTCGAGATCGGCAATACGCCGGTGAACTTCACCGGTGCGCCGCGCATCGGCACCACCATCAACGGCCTGATCCCCGGTCCGGTGCTGCACTGGCGCGAAGGCGACACGGTGACCATGCACGTCACCAACCGGCTCGCCGAAGACACGTCCATCCATTGGCACGGCATCCTGGTGCCGCACGAAATGGACGGCGTGCCGGGCATGACCTTCGACGGCATCGCCCCCGGCCAGACCTTTACCTACCGCTTCAAGGTCAAGCAGCACGGCACCTTCTGGTATCACAGCCACTCGGGCTTCCAGGAGCAGACCGGCGTGTATGCGCCGCTGGTCATCTCGCCGCGCGACGCCCCGCCCGCCCAGGGCCGCGACTACACCGTGATGCTGTCCGACTGGACCGACGAGGATCCCGAGACCGTGTTCCGCAAGCTCAAGGCGGTCTCGCACGTCTACAACACCAACATGCCCACGGTCGCGGCCCTCGCCGACCAGGCCGGGCGCGACGGCTGGGGCGCGGCGCTGTCCGAACGCCTGATGTGGGACAAGATGCGCATGAATGCCGGCGACCTGGCCGACGTCTCGGCGCTCACCTACACCTTCCTGGTGAACGGCAAGACGCCGGCCGGCAACTGGACCGGCCTGTTCACGCCCGGCGAACAGGTGCGGCTGCGCCTCATCAACGGCTCGGCCATGACCTACTTCGACGTGCGCCTGCCCGGCCTCAAGATGACCGTGGTCAGTGCCGATGGCCAGGAGGTCCATCCGGTCGAGGTCGACGAGCTGCGCATCGGCGTGGCCGAGACCTACGACGTCATCGTGCATCCCGACGACCGCGCCTACACGCTGTTCGCCCAGTCGATGGACCGCTCGGGCTATGCCCGCGCCACGCTCGCGCCGCGCGCCGGCATGCAGGCCGCGGTGCCCGCGGTCGACCCGGTGCAGCGGCTGACCATGCAGGACATGGGCATGGACATGAGCCAGATGGACATGGCCGGCATGGACATGGCCGGCATGGACATGGGCGGCATGAAGATGGACGGCAAGGCCGCGCCGTCCGGCCATGCCGGCATGCCGATGCCGATGCCGATGAACATGCCGATGCCCGGCATGGATCATGGCGCGATGGGCCACGGCGCGCCCATGGCGATGGACGGCCGGCCGCAGGGCGCGGCGGCGGGCGGCATGGTGGTGGTCAAGCATCACGATCCGGCCGAATACGGCGTGGCCCAGGACATGATTCCGGCGCAGGTCTCGACCCGGCTCGACGATCCCGGCGCGGGCCTGCGCGGCAACGGCAGGCGCGTCCTCACCTATGCCGACCTGCGCTCGCTCGTCATCCCGGCCGACAACCTGCCGCCCACGCGCGAGATCGAGCTGCACCTGACCGGCAACATGGACCGCTTCATGTGGTCGTTCAACGGCAAGACCTTCGGCGACGCCGACCCGATCGTGCTGCATTACGGCGAGCGGGTGCGATTCGTGCTGGTCAACGACACCATGATGAGCCACCCCATCCACCTGCACGGCATGTGGAGCGACGTCGAATCGCCCGACGGCCGCTTCCAGGTGCGCAAGCACACCGTGAGCCTGCATCCCGCCCAACGCATCACCTACCGCGTCCACGCAGATGCGCGCGGCAACTGGGCCTATCACTGCCATCTGCTTTATCACATGGACGCCGGCATGTTCCGCGCCGTCGTGGTGGCCTGACATCATGCGAACGATCCCGACCCTCCTGTCCGCCGCGCTGGTCGCGGCCCTGCCGGCCGCCGCGCTGGCGCAGTCCGGCCACGCCGGCCATGCCCCGGCGCCCGTCAGCATGCCAGGCATGAACATGCCTGGCATGAACATGCCCGGCATGGAGATGCACGGCATGGCGATGCCGATGGCCGCGCCACATGCGGCGCCCGCCACGCCCGCGCCGGCCGACGACGTCGTGCCGGTCGGCAGCCTGCCCTCGTCGGACGGCGGCAACGGCTCGCGCTACGCCGACCATGGCATCGGCCTGCACTTGATGGACCACGCGGTGTTCTGGCAATTCAATGCCGACCAGCTCGAATGGGGCCGCGACAACCACGGCACCACGGTGAGCGCCTGGGACGCGAGCTTCGCCATCGGCACCGACATCGACAAGCTGGTGGTGCAGAGCGAAGGCGAGCACAGCGAGGGCGCCACCGATGCGCAGCTCCACGTGCTGTGGCGCCACGCCTACGCGCCCTTCTGGAACACCCAGCTCGGCTGGCGCCGCGACATGGGGACCGGCCCCAAGCGCGATTGGGCGGCGTTCGGCCTGTCTGGCACCGCGCCCTACAACATCGAAACCGAAGCCACCGCCTATGTCGGCGAATCGGGCCGCACCGCGTTCAAATTGAAGGCAGAATACGAGCTGTCGTTCACCGAGAACCTCGTCCTCACGCCCGAGCTCGAAGCCAATCTCTACGGCAAGAGCGATCCCGGGCGCGGCATCGGCTCGGGCCTGTCCGACGCCAGCCTCGCCCTGCGCCTGAGCTACGACATCACGCGGCAGTTCTCGCCCTACGTCGGGGTATCCTTCGAACGCAAGTTCGGCCAGACCGCCAGGCTGGCCAACGACGAAGGCGAGTCGCGCAGCCAGCTGCTGTGGCTGGCCGGCGTACGCTTCTGGTTCTGAACCCGCACACCTCGCATTGGAGCCCGCTTCAGATGACGCAACCGACCCGCCCCGCCCTCACCCGCCGCCAACTCCTGCGCCACGCAGGCGGCCTTGCGCTGTTCGCACCGCTGGCGGCCATGCTGCCCGCGCGCGCGTTCGCCCAGCAGGCGGTCAACCGGCGGGTCGAGGTCTGGAAGACGCCCAGCTGCGGCTGCTGCGGCGACTGGGTGGCCCATCTCGAAGAGGCGGGCTTCCGCGTCACCGTGCGCGACGTGGCCGACACCGGGCCCGTGCGCGCGCGCCTGGGCGTCGCGCCCCAATACGGCTCCTGCCACACCGGCCTGGTGGGCGGCTACGCCCTCGAGGGCCACGTGCCCGCCCAGGACATCCTCGCCCTGCTGGCCCAGAGCCCGGCCGGCGCGGGGCTGGCCGTGCCCGGCATGCCGGTGGGCGCGCCCGGGATGGACGGCGAGGTCTACGGCGGTCGGCGCGACGACTACGACGTGCTGCTGGTGCAGCGCGACGGCAGCGCCCGGGTCTGGCGTGCCGTGCGCGGCGGCGCCTGAGGCCGGCCGCCACCCGCCGCCCGGCCCCCGACGCCGGGCCGAAACGCAACCAACCGTATCGAGAACCATTCTCCACACCGCCGGCGTGGGCATATCCCCCCAGCGGGCCAACTCTGAGTCACAATGAACGTCGGACCCGGGTTTTCCCGACCCGCACTCCGGCCTTTCGCAACCCGGGGCACGCCCCCGCCGAACTCGAGTAACTCCATGGCCCGTATCGTCCTGTTCGAGAACATCCATCCCAGCGCCCGCGCGGTCTTCGAAGCCGCCGGCTACACCGACATCGCCACCTACGGCTCCGCCCTGCCTGCCGCGGAGCTGCGCGCCGCCCTGGCCGGCGCCGACGTGGTCGGGATCCGTTCTCGCACCCACCTGGACGCCGAGCTGTTCGAGGCCAACCCCAACCTGCGCGTGGTCGGCTGCTTCTGCATCGGCACCAACCAGGTCGACGTCGACGCCGCCATGAAGCGCGGCGTGCCGGTCTTCAACGCCCCCTTCTCCAACACCCGCTCGGTGGCCGAACTGGTGCTGGGCGAGGCCATCCTGCTGCTGCGCCGCATTCCGGAAAAGAACGCGCGCGTGCACCTGGGCCACTGGGACAAGACCGCCGCCGGCGCCTTCGAGGCGCGCGGCAAGACCCTCGGCATCGTGGGCTACGGCAACATCGGCTCGCAGATCAGCACGCTGGCCGAAGCCATCGGCATGCGCGTGGTCTATCACGACGTGGAGGCCAAGCTGCCGCTGGGCAATGCCCGCGCCGCCACCTCGCTGGCCGAGCTGCTGGAGCAATCCGACGTGGTCACGCTGCACGTGCCGGGCGGCAAGTCCACCGAAAACATCATCAACGCCGAAACGCTGGCGCTGATGAAGAAGGGCGCCATCCTGATCAACGCCTCGCGCGGCACGGTGGTCGACATCGCCGAGCTGCACAAGGCGCTCACCAGCGGCCACCTGGCCGGCGCGGCGCTCGACGTGTTCCCGACCGAGCCCAAGGGCGCGAGCGAGCCGCTCGACAGCCCGCTGATCGGCCTGCCCAACGTGATCCTCACGCCGCACATCGGCGGCAGCACGCAGGAATCCCAGGAAAACATCGGCCGCGAAGTGGCCGAGAAGCTGGTGCGCTACATCCAGGCCGGCACCACCAAGACCGCGGTCAACTTCCCCGAGCTGCCGTACCTGGAGCCGGCCGGTTCCACCCGCATCCTGCACGTGCACCGCAATGCGCCCGGCGCGCTCGGCACGCTCGACAACCTGCTGGCCGAGCAGGGGCTCAACATCCTCAGCCAGACGCTGCAGACGCGCGGCCAGATCGGCTACGTGATCACCGACGTCGACGGCAAGGTCGAAGACGCCGTGCTGCACGCCCTGCGCAGCCACCCCATCACGGTCCGCTGCGACCGCATCTGATGCGGCGCGAGCCGCCGGCGTTCACGCGTCGGCGGCCGCCTCCAGGCATGCCACCAGCTTCGCCGTGAGCGGCGAGCGCTCGAACGGCTGCCGCCCCACCACCCCGATTTCCCGATCGAAGGCCGCGTCGCCCAAGGGCAGCAGCCGCAGCCCGCGCGGGTCCAGCTGACGCGTGCGCGGCAGCAGGGCCACGCCGAGCCCGGCGCGCACCAGATGGCCGATCGCGTCGATCTCGTCGAGCTCGATGGCATCGCGCACCGCCAGGCGGTGGCGCCGCAGGAACATATCCACCTGCCGGCCGCCGAACGAACCGCGGTCGTAGCGGATGAACGGCTCCTGCGTGAGCAGCTCGCGCCAGCCCGCCGCGCGGCAGTCCTCCGGCACCGCCAGCACCACCGGCTCGCGCAGCAGGCTGCGCCAGCCCAGCTCGGGCGGCAGCGTGAAGGGTGGCCGGATCAGCACCGCCAGGTCCACCTCGCCCGCGTCGACCTGCCCGAGCAGATTCAGCGACACGCCCGGCACCAGCCGCACCCGCACCTCGGGATAGTGGGCGCGGAAGGCCGCCAGCGCGCGCACCAGCAGATCCTGCTGCACCGAAGCAATCGCGCCGATGCGCAGCAGGCCGCTGACCCGCGCGGCGCCGGCATCGCTCGCCATGCGCTCGGCGAGCGCCAGCATCTCTTCCGCCTGCGGAATCATCTCGCGCCCATGGGTGTTGAGCACGGCCGACTTGCCGGTGCGCTCGAACAGGGCCACGCCGAGCTGGTCTTCGAGCCGGCGCATCTGCGCGCTCACGGCCGACTGCGTGAGGCCGAGCTGGCGCCCGGCGCCGGTGAAGGTGCCGTCGCGGGCAACGGCCAGGAAGGTGCGGAGTTCGCGGATCACGGGTCTGGAGCATCAATAAAATCGATTGTCAGACCAGAAAATAATCGTTTTTCAATCAAAAAATCAATCGATAAACTACCGGGTTTTGCAGTGCACACTGCTTCTTTCGCTCGGAGTCGTACGCATGACCGCCCAGACCGCCATTCCCCCGTTCCACCTCGCCTTCCCGGTTCGCGACCTGGCAGAAGCCCGCCAGTTCTACGGCGAACTGCTCGGCTGTAGCGAGGGGCGCAGCAGCCCCGAGTGGATCGACTTCAATTTCTACGGCCACCAGATCGTCGCCCACCTGGCCCCGTCGGAATGCGGCAGCAACGGCACCAATGCCGTAGACTCGCACAATGTGCCCGTGCGCCACTTCGGCGTGGTGCTCTCGATGGACCAGTGGGAAGCGATGGCCAAGAAGCTGACCGACGCCGGCACCGAGTTCGTGATCGAGCCCTATGTCCGCTTCAAGGGCGAAGTCGGCGAACAGGCCACCATGTTCTTCCTCGACCAATCCGGCAATGCGCTGGAATTCAAGGCCTTCAAGAACATAGAATCGCTGTTTGCCAAATAACCCTCGCACGCAGGTTTGCGCCGTTGACCGAGTCTTCCCAACCCCCCTCTTCGGCCGAGACCGCGTGGCAGATCCTGCCGCAGGGTGACCGCTGCCTGGTGATCCAGCTGGGCGATGCGATCAGCGAGGCCACCGGCCAACGCTGCCTGGGCCTGGCCCAGGCCCTGCGCGATGCGGCCTGGCCCGGCGTCACCGACGTCGTGCCCTCCTTCACCAAGGTCGCCGTGCATTACCGGCCGCTGCCCGACGGCAGCGGCCCCACCTACGACGCCCTGCGCGCACGCATCGAGGCCCGGCTCGCGGCCGGCATCGACGTGGCCGAACAGGGCGGCCGCGAGGTCGACATTCCCGTCTGCTATGGCGGCGAGCATGGCCCCGACCTCGACGACGTCGCACGCGCCGCCGGCATCACGCCGGAGGCGGTGATCGCGTTGCACACCCAGCCGGGCGCCATGGTCTACATGCTGGGCTTCGCGCCGGGCCACGCCTACATCGGCGTGCACGACGAACGCCTGGGCATCGGCCGGCGCGACACGCCTCGCTCGGTCGTCCCCACCGGCTCGGTGGCGGTCGCCAACCGCCAGTCGGTGATCTATCCGAACCGCCTGCCGGGCGGCTGGAACATCATCGGCGCCACGCCCCTCACCCTGTTCGACGCGACGCGCGAGCCCGCCGCCCTGCTGCAGCCGGGCGACCGCATCCGGTTCGTGCCGATCGACCAGGCCGAATTCGACCGGCTGCGCGCCGCGCAGGAGGCGCGATGAGCCTCACCGTCCAGAAACCCGGCCTGCTCTCGACCTTCCAGGACGAAGGCCGCGCGGGCTTCCAGCACCAGGGCATTCCGGCCGCGGGCGCGATGGATGCGCGCGCGCACCGGCTCGCCAACGTGCTGGCCGGCAATACGGCCGACGAGGCCACGCTCGAAATCACGCTGATGGGCCCGGTGCTGCGCTTCGAGGCGCCCGCCTGTATCGCGCTGGCCGGCGCCGACCTCGGCGCCACGCTCAATGGCGAGCCGCTGCCGCTGCTGCGTCCGCTCGTCGTGCGCGCGGGCGCGGTGCTGGCCTTCGGCGCGCCCCAGACCGGCACGCGCGCCTACCTCGCCGTGCATGGCGGCTTCGCGCTGGACCCGGTGATGGGCAGCTTCAGCACCTATCTGCGCAGCGGCTTCGGCGGTTTCCAGGGCCGCGCGCTGGCGCGGGGCGACCGGGTCGGCTTCAGGCACGCGCTCACCGACGAGCCGGCGCGGCTCGACGCGCTGGCGCGCGAGCTCTGGGACCTGCGCATCTACCTGCCGGCCACGCTGCGTGCACTGCAGCGGCCCACGGTGCGCTTCCTGCCCGGCCTGCACTGGGACGAATTCAACCAGGCCTCGCGCCACGCCTTCGCCGAAGGCGAATACCGCATCAGCGCGCAATCCGACCGCATGGGGTACCGCCTGGACGGCCCGACGCTGGCCATGACCGCGCCGCGCCAGATCCTCTCCGAGGCCACGAGCTTCGGCACGGTGCAGGTGCCGGCCGGCGGCCAGCCCATCGTGCTGATGGCCGACCGCCAGACCACCGGCGGCTATCCCAAGCTGGCGCAGATCGCCGCGGTCGACCTGCCGGTGCTGGCCCAGTTCGCGCCGGGCCAGACCCTGCGCTTCGCTCCCATCGCGCTCGACGAGGCGCAGCAGCTCGACGCCGCGCGGGCGCAGGCCTTCGCCGCGCTCGAGGCCGCGCTGGCGCCGTTGCGCGCGCAACTGGCCGGGCAAGTCCTGGCCGCCGAAAAGGATTCCGCATGAGCATCACCCTCGACCTGAACTGCGACATGGGCGAAAGCTACGGCGCCTGGCAGATGGGCAACGACACGGCCATCCTGCCGTTCGTGTCCTCGGCCAACATCGCCTGCGGGTTTCACGGCGGCGACCCCGGCACCATGCGCCGCACCGTCGCGGCCGCGCTCGAACACGGCGTGGCGATCGGCGCGCATCCGAGCCTGCCCGACCTCGCCGGCTTCGGCCGCCGCAACATGGCGATCTCGCCGCAGGAAGCCTACGACCTGGTGGTGTACCAGGTCGGCGCGCTGGCCGGCGTGGCCGCCTCGCAGGGCACGCGGCTGCATCACGTGAAGGCGCACGGCGCGCTCTACAACATGGCGGCGAAAGACGGCGCGCTCGCACGCGCCATCTGTACCGCCGTGCGCGACGTCGACGCCGATCTCGTGCTGTACGGCCTGGCGGGCAGTCAGTGGGTGGCCGCGGCGCAGGGCGCCGGGCTGCAGCTCGCGCAGGAAGTGTTTGGCGACCGCTCCTACCAGGACGATGGCTCGCTCACGCCGCGCACCCAGCCGGGCGCGATGATCACCGACGTGGACCTCGCCGTGGCGCAGGTGCTGCAGATGGTGCGCGAGCGCGCGGTCACGGCGCAGAGCGGCAAGTCCGTGGCGCTCGCGCCCGACACGCTCTGCCTGCACGGCGACCAGCCCGACGCGCTGGCCTTCGCCAGCGCGATCCGCCAGGCGCTCGAGGCGGCCGGCATCGCCATCGCCGCGCCCGGCAAGCAACGCCGTCCGGCGCGCTGAGCGGCCGGCGCGAACGCGGCCGTGCCGCCTGCCTCTCGGCACGCGGCTCTCATCGATGCGGGAAAAAACCGGGCACGCCACCGTGCCCTTGCCGACCGCGCCCCGGGGTGCGGCGGCGGCGCGGGCCATCCGCGCAGGCGGACGGCGCTGCGCGGCGGGCTCAGTAGGCCCGCAGGCGCTCCTCGCCCTCGTCGTCGCTCACGTCCACCACCACCTGTGCATAGGCATGCACGACCTGGCTCAACATGTTGAGCACGTGGTCGCGCGCGAGCTGCGCGGCACGGCTGAATTCGCCCTGCCCGAGTGCTTCGGCCACGCCGGCGTGATAGGCGTCGTAGGCGATGTCGGCCAGCTGGTGGCGCAGCAGGTTGTAGCGCAGCGGCTCGACCTGTTCGGTGAGGCGGTCGAGCGTATCGACCAGCGGCACGTTGTCGGTGTAGCGCGCACAGGCGAGGTAGTACTCGCGCAGGGCGTTCACGTAGGCGCTCACGTCGCGCGCGGCGTGGGCGCGGGCCAGCGCGGCATCGTGTTCCTTGAAGGCGCGCAGCAGGCGCACCAGGTCGGGTTGGCCCACGAGTTGATTGATGCTGTAGGAAGCCAGCTCGGCGCGCAGCAGGAAGATGTCGCGGATCTCGTCTTCGGTGTAGCGGCGGATGCGGAAACCCTTGCGCTGCAGGTGCACCACCAGGCCGCTCAGCTCGAGCAGGCGCAGGGCCTCGCGGATCGGGCTGCGGCTGGTGCCGAAACGCTGCTCCAACTCCTGCTCGCGCAGGGGCTGGCCGGGCCGAAACGTACCGTCGACTATCAGCTCACGAATCTGCTCTTTGAGAAAGTAGGGAATCGTGGCCGGCGCTTTGACGTCCAAAGTATTTCCTTGTCCAGACCGCGTCGGATCTTCTAAATATTAAGAAGATACTAGATAAACATTGAAACACAAAGGGACGTAGCGGACTTAAAGTGCAACAGTAGGAATTCTTCGTCGCCCCAGGGCATTGCGCCAATTGCAACAGTAAAGATTCGCGGCAAGTTACCAACATCGGCGCGTCCGGCACCCTGGCCCCAAACGCAACGGGACGGCCGAAGCCGTCCCGTTGCGTGCCTGCGGCGCGTGCCGCGATCAGACCAGCACGCGCTCGATGCCGCCCGCGTTGGCGCGGCGCACGTAGTCTTCCATCCAGCTCTCGCCCAGCACATGCTTGGCCATCTCGACCACGATGTAGTCGGCGTCCATGGCCGTGTCGCCTTCATAGCGCGACAGGCCCTGCAGGCACGACGGGCAGGACGTCAGCACCTTCACGTCGCCGCTGAAACCGTCGGCGCGCAGCGCGTCCTGGCCCTTGAGCAGCTCTTCCTGCTTGCGGAAGCGCACCTGGGTCGACACGTCGGGGCGGGACACGGCCAGCGTGCCCGACTCGCCGCAGCAGCGATCGCTCTTGATGGCGCCGTCGCCCACCAGCGAACGCACCGTCTTCATCGGATCCTGCAGCTTCATCGGCGTGTGGCAGGGGTCGTGATACATGTAGCGCGTGCCCGTGACGCCATCGAGCTTGATGCCCTTCTCGAGCAGGTACTCGTGGATGTCGATCAGGCGGCAGCCCGGGAAGATCTTCTCGAACTCGTAGCCCGAGAGCTGGTCGTAGCAGGTGCCGCAGCTCACCACCACCGTCTTGATGTCGAGGTAGTTGAGCGTGTTGGCGACCCGGTGGAACAGCACGCGGTTGTCGGTGATGATCTGCTCGGCCTTGTCGGTCATGCCGTTGCCGCGCTGGGGATAGCCGCAGCACAGATAGCCCGGCGGCAGCACGGTCTGGACGCCGGCGTGCCAGAGCATCGCCTGCGTGGCCAGGCCCACCTGCGAGAACAGGCGCTCGGAGCCGCAACCCGGGAAATAGAACACCGCCTCCGTGTCGGCCGAAGTGGCCTTGGGATCGCGGATGATCGGCACGTAGTTGGCGTCTTCGATGTCGAGCAGCTTGCGCGCGGTCTGCTTGGGCAGCCCGCCCGGCATCTTCTTGTTGATGAAGTGCACCACCTGTTCGCGCAGCGGCGCGCGGCCGACCGTGGCCGGCGGCTTGGCGGTCTGCTTGCGCGCCAGGCCCGACAGCAGGTCGTGCGCGGCGCGCTGCACCTTGTAGCCCACGCCGACCATCGCCTTGCGCGTGGCGTTGATGGTGGTGGGATCCTTGGCGTTGAGGAAGAACATCGCGGCCGTGGTGCCCGGATTGAACGACTTGCGGCCCATGCTGCGCAAGAGCGCGCGCATGTTCATCGACACGTCGCCGAAGTCGATGTCGACCGGACAGGGCGTGTAGCACTTGTGGCAGACCGTGCAGTGGTCGGCCACGTCTTCGAATTCTTCCCAGTGCTTCAGGCTCACGCCGCGGCGCGTCTGCTCTTCGTAGAGGAACGCCTCGACCAGCAGCGAGGTGGCGAGGATCTTGTTGCGCGGCGAGTACAGCAGGTTGGCGCGCGGCACGTGGGTCGCGCAGACCGGCTTGCACTTGCCGCACCGCAGGCAGTTCTTGACCGACTCGGAGATCGCGCCGATGTCGCTCTGCTGCATGATGAGCGACTCGTGGCCCATCAGGTTGAAGCTGGGCGTCCAGGCGTGGCGCAGGTCCGCGCCCGGCATCAGCTTGCCGGCGTTGAAGTGGTTGTTCGGATCGACGCGGCGCTTGTAGTCCTGGAACGGCGCCAGTTCGGCGTCGGTCAGGAATTCGTACTTGGTCAGGCCGATGCCGTGCTCGCCCGAGATCACGCCGTCGAGGTCGCGCGCGATCTGCATGATGCGCTCGACCGCCTGGTGCGCCTCGCGCAGCATGCCATAGTCGTCGGAGTTGACCGGGATGTTGGTGTGCACGTTGCCGTCGCCGGCGTGCATGTGCAGCGCCACGAACACGCGGCTCTTGAGCACGCGGGTGTGCGTCTCGCGCACCTCGTCCATGATCTGCTTGCCGGCCGCGCCCGAGAACAGGCCGGTCAGGCCGGGCAGCACCTCGGCCTTCCAGGACACGCGGATCGTGCGGTCCTGGACCACGTCGAACACGCGCGCGGCGGGCTGGCGCTGCAGGCGCTCGGCCAGCACCACGTAGTGTTGCGTGAGACCCAGCGACTGCAGCTCGCCGAGCGCCGCCGACAGCGGCAGGTCGAGGTTGTCGAGCAGCCATTGCCAGCGCTTGCGCGTGGCGGCCAGCAGCTCGAGCGCCTGGCGCTTGCGGTCGGCCAGCACCTCGGCGCGCGTGATCTCGGCGTCTTCGGCGTCCTCGGCCTTGCCCACCGGCAGCGGACCCGCCAGGTATTGGTCGAGGGCGTCCAGCAGGCGCAGCTTGTTGCGCGTGGACAGCTCGATGTTGATGCGTTCGATGTGGTCGGTGTATTCGCCCATGCGGTTGAGCGGAATCACCACGTCTTCGTTGATCTTGAAGGCGTTGGTGTGGCGCGCGATCGCGGCGGTGCGCGAGCGGTCGAGCCAGAATTTCTTGCGCGCCTCGGCGCTCACGGCCACGAAGCCCTCGCCGTGGCGGGTGTTGGCCAGGCGCACCACTTCGCTGGCGGCCACGGCCACCGCGTTCTCGTCGTCGCCCACGATGTCGCCGATCAGCACCATCTTGGGCAGCACGCCGCGCTTGCTCTTGGTGGCGTAGCCCACGGCGCGCAGGTAGCGTTCGTCGAGGTGCTCCAGGCCGGCCAGGATCGCGCCCAGCTGACGGCCTTCGCCATCGAGGTAGTCTTTCACCTCGACGATCGACGGAATCGCGTCGCGCGCCTGGCCGAAGAACTCCATACAGACCGTGCGGGTGTGCTTGGGCATGCGATGCAGCACCCAGCGCGCCGAGGTGATGAGGCCGTCGCAACCTTCCTTCTGCACGCCGGGCAGGCCCGCCAGGAACTTGTCGGTCACGTCCTTGCCCAGGCCTTCCTTGCGGAACACGCGGCCCGCGATCTCGAGCGTCTCGCTCTTGATCAGGCGCTCGCCCGGCTTGCCGTGGCCGTCGAACCACTGCACCTCGAAGCGCGCGGTCTCGACGTCATGGATCTTGCCCATGTTGTGATCCAGGCGCGTGACCTCGAGCCAGTTGCCATCGGGATCGACCATGCGCCACCAGGCCAGGTTGTCGAGCGCGGTGCCCCACAACACGGCCTTCTTGCCGCCGGCGTTCATGGCGATGTTGCCGCCCACACAGGAGGCTTCGGCGGACGTGGGATCGACGGCGAACACGAAGCCCGCCTGTTCGGCCGCTTCGGAGACGCGCTTGGTCACCACGCCGGCGCCGGCGCTGATCACCGCGACCGGTTCCGTGAGGCCGGGCAGCGTACAGGACTCCACCTTGCCGAGCGTGTCGAACTTCTCGGTGTTGATGACGGCCGACTTCCACGTGAGCGGAATGGCGCCGCCGGTGTAGCCGGTGCCGCCCCCGCGCGGGACGATGGTCAGGCCCAGCTCGATACAGGCGCGCACCAGCGCGGCGATCTCGAGCTCGGTGTCGGGGGTGAGCACCACGAACGGATACTCGACGCGCCAGTCGGTCGCGTCGGTCACGTGCGAGACGCGCGACAGGCCGTCGAACTTGATGTTGTCTTTCGCCGTGATGCGGCCCAGCACGCGCTGCGCCTGCTTGCGCATCTGCTCGGTCTGGTCGAACTCGCTCTCGAACTTGGCGATCGCGCCGCGGGCGCGCGCCAGCAGCTCGACCACCTTGGTGTCGCGCAGCGGATCGTGGCCGTCGTCGGCGGCCGCGCCCGGCTCGCGCCGCTTGTCGATCTCGCCCAGGCGGTGATGCAGGGCGTCGATCAGCAGCTTGCGGCGCTTGGGGTTGTCGAGCAGGTCGTCCTGCAGATAGGGGTTGCGGCGCACCACCCAGATGTCGCCCAACACTTCATAGAGCATCCGCGCGGAACGCCCCGTGCGCCGTTCGCCGCGCAGGTCGGACAGCAGTTGCCAGGCGTCGTCGCCCAGCAGCCGCGCCACGATCTCGCGATCGGAAAACGACGTGTAGTTGTAGGGAATTTCGCGCAGGCGCGCGCCGGGTGCGGGCAGCGCCGCAGTCAGGATTTGGCTGGCCAGGGGGGCATTCATGGGAGCAGCGATGTGGGCCCTTAAAAAACCATTTTACGGCATCGCAGCAGCGACTCGCCAAAAACTCGCAAAGGACGGCGCGGGCAAGGGCTTTAAGCTGGCTGCAAGAATCGGGGCCGGAGGAAGGGTCCGGTGGGGAAAGCGGCGGCTGCAAGTGCGACGGCAAGTGCGGCTGCAAGTGCGGCTGAAGGCGCGGCTGCGAGCGCGGCGGCAAGCCCGGTTGTTGCGCCGCAACATACCGGATCGGCCGCGCCGGCCGCTCACAGCACCCACAGCAGCCCGGCGGTCAGGATCAGGTAGCGCAGGAATTTGCCGACCGCGATGTAGAAGACGCTGGGCCAGAACGGCAGCTTGAGCCAGCCCGCCACCGCGCACAGCGGATCGCCCACCGCCGGCAGCCACGAGAGCAGCAGCGCGGGCGGGCCGAGCCGGTGCAGCCAGGCGTGCGCGCGTGCATTCCAGCGGCCGCCGCGCGCACCGAAACGCGCGTCCGGGGCCGGGCCGGGCGCGGCGCCCTCGCCGTCCGGCGCGGCGCCCTCGCCGTCCGGCGCGGCGCCGTGCGGATGTTTTTCGCGCCAGCGCGCCACCGCGCGATGCGCCCACCAGCCCATGCCATAGCTGATCACGCCGCCCAGCGTGTTGCCCAGCGTGGCCACGGCGAGGGTGGGCCAGAACATCTCGGGCTGCAGCTTCAGGTAGCCGAACACCACGGCCTCGGAGCCGAGCGGCAGCAGCGTGGCCGACACCAGGCAGACCAGGAACACCGCGCCCAGCCCCACCTTGGGCAGGGCCAGCCATCCCAGCATGCCGTGCACGGCATTCATCAGAGTTTCTTCCATCGTGCGAGGCAGTGTACCTGCCGCCGGGCCGCGCCACGCCTGGCTCGCGGGCCCTGTGTTAACCTGCCCGACGCTCAATTTTTACGCACTGCCCGCCATGTCCACCGACTATCTCAAGCGCATCCTCACGTCCAAGGTTTACGACGTCGCGGTCGAGTCACCGCTGGAGGCCGCTCCGCAGCTGTCGCAGCGCATCGGCAACGCGGTGTGGTTCAAGCGCGAGGACACGCAGGCGGTGTTCAGCTTCAAGCTGCGGGGCGCCTACAACAAGATGGCGAACCTGCCCGCGGCCGCACGCGACCGCGGCGTGATCGCGGCCTCGGCCGGCAACCACGCCCAGGGCGTGGCGCTGTCGGCCGCGCGTCTCGGCTGCCGCGCGGTGATCGTGATGCCCACCACCAGCCCGCAGGTGAAGATCGATGCGGTGCGCCGCCTCGGCGGCGAAGTGGTGCTGGCGGGCGAGAGCTTCACCGACGCCTTCCAGCATGCGCAGACGCTCGAAAAGAAAGAGAAGCTCACCTTCGTGCACCCGTTCGACGATCCCGACGTGATCGCCGGCCAGGGCACGATCGGCATGGAGATCCTGCGCCAGCACCCGGGCCCGATCGACGCCATCTTCGTGGCGGTGGGCGGCGGCGGCCTGATCGCCGGCGTGGCGGCCTACGTGAAGCAGCTGCGCCCCGAGATCAAGATCATCGGCGTGCAGACCGAGGATTCCGACGCGATGGCGCGCAGCGTGCGCGCCGGCCGCCGTGTGCAGCTCAACGACGTGGGCCTGTTCTCCGACGGCACCGCCGTGAAGCTGGTGGGCGCCGAGACCTTCAAACTCACGCGCCAGTACGTGGACGACTTCGTGATCGTGAACACCGACGCGATCTGCGCGGCGATCAAGGATGTGTTCCAGGAAACCCGCAGCGTGCTCGAGCCCGCGGGCGCGCTGGCCGTGGCCGGCGCCAAGCAATACGCGGCCGAACACAAGCTCAAGGGCAAGAACCTGATCGCGGTGGCCTGCGGCGCCAACATGAATTTCGACCGGCTGCGCTTCGTGTCCGAGCGCGCCGAAGTGGGCGAGATGCGCGAGGCCGTGTTCGCCGTGACCATGCCCGAGCAGCGCGGCAGCTTCCGCAAGTTCTGCGAGCTGGTGGGCGATCGCAGCGTCACCGAGTTCAACTACCGCATTTCGGATGCCGACCGCGCGCACGTGTTCGTGGGCCTGCAGGTGAGCGCGCCGACCGAGCCCGCGCGCATCGCCGCGCACTTCCGCCGCGCCGGCTTCGACACGCTCGACCTGACCCACGATGAAATGGCCAAGACGCACCTGCGCCACATGGTGGGCGGGCGTTCGTCGCTGGCGGGCGCCGAGCTGCTGTACCGCTTCGAATTCCCCGAGCGTCCGGGCGCGCTGATGCGCTTTCTCAATGCCATGAATCCGGAATGGAACATCAGCCTGTTCCATTACCGCAACCAGGGCGCCGACTACGGCCGCATCCTGATCGGCATCCAGGTGCCGGCCTCCGACAAGAAGCTGTTCAAGCAGTTCATCGCGGAGCTGGGCTACCCCCACTGGAACGAGACCGACAACCCGGCCTATCGCCTGTTCCTCTGACTCCCACGGCATGGCGGCCCGCAAAGACCGGCCGCACAAAATGAGAGGGCCTCCTTGCGGAGGCCCTGCTCTTTCCACGCGTCAATCGCGCCTGGGGCAAAACTGGGGGGGTTCGATGTCACTCAAAGCGGTCTACGGAGATAGCCCGCGAATCCAGGGTTAAACCAGGCGCGATCGTTGCTTAGAACCGGTGACGCAGGCCGACTGCGACAGCCGTGTCCCGAGCATCGTGCTGGAACGCGTAGTTGTCGCCGTAGGATGCGTAGGCGTACAGGTTGGTACGCTTGGACAGATCGTAGGTGTAGCCCAGGCTGTACACGTTGAACGTGGCGTCGTCGCCCGTCAGCTTGTCGTTGTTGGGCGTGGCACGCTGCCACGAACCGAACACGGCGTGACGGCCGAGCGGCACGGTGGCGCCGATCATGTACGAGTTGGCGCGGAAGCCGTCGGCGGTCTTGAAGGTGCCGAGCTTCTGCATGCCATCGGGCGTGGTGCCCATGTTCTGGCCGATGAACCAGCCGTCGCGGGTCTGACCGAACGCGGCAGCGAGCTTCACCACTTCGAAGTCATAGGTGCCGCCCAGGGCGTACGACTGGATGCTGGTGGTTTCGTTGGCGTCGGCGCGGCCGTTGCTGGGGTTCAGGCGGTCGTACATCAGCGCGACATTGACCGGGCCGTTGGCGTATTGCAGGCCAGCGGTGATTTCGCGGTTGTTGTCGTTGGTCTGGAAGCCGGTGTTGCCGTCCTGCAGCGTGTCGTCAGCGCTGAACGAGTAGCCCACGCCGAACTTGAAGCCGCTCAGGTTCGGGGTTTGATACAGGACCATGTTGTCCAGGCGCATCGTGTTGGCGGCGCTGAACGTGGTGCCGATGTTGGCGGTGTTGTAGCTGATCGAGAACGGATCGATCTGGCCCATGAACTTGCTGGCCATGTTGGTCTGACGACCGAATTCCAGACGGCCCCAGCTGTCGCTGTCCAGACCGACGGTGGCTTGACGACCGAACAGGCGGCCGCCTTGCAGCGAGTTGCCGTTGAGCGGGCCGAAGCCGGCTTCCAGCGTGAACACGGCGCGCAGGCCGTCGCCCAGGTCTTCCGAACCGCGCATGCCGAAGCGCGAACCGCTGCTCACGCCCTGGACGGCGCCGACGCGGCTCTGCTTGTCGCCCTTGAATTTGACTTGCTCGTAACCGATACCGGCGTCGATCAGGCCGTACAGCGTGACCGAGTCGGCTGCCTGTGCCGCGCCGGCGAAGCCAGCAAGCAGCGCCATGGCCAATAGCGTCTTTTTCATGTTTCGTTTTCCCAATGCGGATGACTGAACAGGCTTGTGCGCGTCGCGCCGTTTCCAGCGCCTGGGCCGCCGCATCGGCTCCGGCACACACAGATCGAAGTGTCTGCGCAGGCCGGACCCGGAGTAACCCTGAATTTTGATAACACCTTTCCATCGATGGAAAGATGATTCAAAACATTCCACTTTCATTGCTCATTTGGAATGGCGCCAAATACAGTGTTTTCATAGGGAAAACGCCCGGGCGCAGGGGCCGATACGACAGGGCTTCAGTTGCCCGCGGGCGGGTAGTCCAGCTCGCCGAACGTGACCTGGCCGGCGGCCTTCGCCTGTTGTAATTCCGCACGGACCTGCTCGCGCGTCTTGCCGGCGGCGTGCGCCGAGGCGGGCGCAGCAGCCGGGGCAGCGGCGGGCGCAGCGGCGGCCGGCATGGCGGCGGCGCGGGTCGAGTCGGTGGTGAGCGGCGCGGCGGGCGGATAGTCGAGCTCACCAAAGGTGACTCGACCGGCGGCCTTGGCATCGCGCAGTTCGGCCTGGACCTGTTCGCGGGTCTTGCCCTCGGCGTGGGCGGCGGACATGCCGGCGACGGTCAGGGCGGCGAGTGCGGCGGCTAGGTACGGTTTCATTGATCTTCTCCCTCTTCGACCGCGCCCGGCGCCCCTCGGCGCCTCGGGTTCGCGGCGTGCGGTGAGTATCCCGCCAGCGCGACCTAGTAAAAACCCTGAATATGGTTATATCTCTTCCACCAGTGGAACAATAAATCAGAATAATGTCAGTTCCCGCCAAATATCATATGGGCGACGCCACATGGCCAGGTCCGGGCCTGCCGGGCCGCACGGTTTGGCCGCACGGGCCGGGGTTTCCGCCCTTATCATGGGCGGCCCGCCGGGGCAGCCCGCGGGCGCCGCGCGACCGGTGCGCCGGAACGAGCGCGGGCGCCCTGCGCCCCTGCCGACGGCCGGCCCGCCCTCGCGCATCGCGCCGCGCCGGGCCGGCTCGCAGCAAGACCAGAGAAAAATCATGGATATCCAGCTCAATGACATTGCGCTGTTCGTCGAGGTGGCCAAGCGCAAGAACTTCAGCCACGCCGCCGATGCGCTGAACATCCCCACCTCCACGCTGTCGCGCCGCGTCAGCGAGCTCGAGCGCAACATCGGCATGAAGCTGCTCAATCGCAGCACGCGCCGCATCGACCTGACCGAGGCGGGCGCGGTGTACTTCGAGCGCTGCCGTCACATCGTGGAGGAGGCGCGCGTCGCCCACGAGCAGTTGCAGGACATGGCGGCCCAGCCCAAGGGCCGGCTGCGCATCTCGATGCCGACCAGCCTGGCGCAGCTCTTCCTGCCCATCGTGATCCGCGAGTTCCGCCAGCAGTATCCGGACATCGAATGCGATTTCGACCTGAGCCTGCGGCCCATCGACCCGATCAGCAATCCCTTCGACCTGGTGCTGCGCTTCGGCCAGCAGCCCGATTCCAGCCTGGTGGCCAAGCAGATCGTGCTGATGACGCAGCAGCTCTACGCCTCGCCGCAATACCTGGAGCTGCACGGCGCGCCGCGCACGCCGGCCGACCTGGGTCACCACGAGTGCCTGCGCCCGGCCATGAGCGAGGCTTTCTCCTACTGGGTGCTGCACTCGGGCGAAAAGGTGGAGCGCGTGCAGGTCACCGGCCGCCTGGCCGCCAACAACGTCGGCATGCTGGGCCGCCTCGCCAGCCATGGCATGGGCATCACGCCGCTGCTGGTGTTCGATGCGATGGAGCGCGCGATCGCGCAAAGCGGCCTGGTGCGGGTGCTGCCCGAATGGAGCCTCACGCCGATGCCGCTGTTCGCGCTGCTGCCCTCGCGCCGCATCCCGGCCAAGACGCGCGCGTTCCTCGACTTCATCCAGCCGCGCCTGAACGAAGCCGAAGCCGCGTGAGCGCGGATGCCGCAAACAAAAAGGACGGCCTCGGCCGTCCTTTTGCATGGGCGCCGCGCGCGCCTATTCGGTGGCGTCGAAGCCGCAGACCGTGAAGAGCGGCGTGCCGGTCGACTTGATCTGGGCCGAGCCGCCCAGATGCGGCAGATCGATCACCGCGGCCGCCTCGACCACGTTGGCGCCCAGGCGCTGCAACAGCTTGATCGCGGCGACCATGGTGCCGCCGGTGGCGACGAGGTCGTCGATCAGCAGCACGCGCTGGCCGGTGCGCACCGCGTCGGTGTGCATCTCGACCGTGGCATTGCCGTACTCCAGCGAATACTCCTCGGCCACGGTGCGGAACGGCAGCTTGCCCTTCTTGCGCACCGGCACGAATCCGAGGTTGAGCTCGTAGGCCAGCACGCTGCCCAGGATGAAGCCGCGCGCGTCCACGCCCGCCACGAGATCGAGGCGCTGGCGCATGTAGCGATAGACGAAGAGATCGATGAGCACGCGGAACGTGCGGGGATCCTGGAGCACCGGGGTGATGTCGCGGAAAGTCACGCCGGCGGTGGGCCAGTCGGGGACGCTGCGGATGGTGCGCCGGATGAATTCGGCGGATTCGTTCTGCATTGGGTCCGTCCCGCAAGAAATCGAGCAAGGCGCACTATAACCGGGCTCACCCGCTTAAGCCAGCGCCGTATCCACCGCGAGACGCGGCGCGCCCGCCTGCATGCGATACACGCGATCGACCGCGCCCGCCGGCAGGGCGGCATGGGTTGCGAGCACAACGGTGCGCCCCTCGGTGGCGCGTGCCAGGTCGGCCAGGAACGCGGCTTCGGTGGGGCCGTCGAGCCCGGCCGTGGGCTCGTCCAGCAGCAGCACCTGCGCAGGCGACAGCAGCGCGCGCGCCAGGCACAGACGCCGCGCCTGGCCCACCGACAGACCGGCGCCGCCCTGGCCCACCCAGGTGTCGAGCCCTTGCGGCAGGCCGCGCACGAAGTCGCCCAGCCGCGCCCGGTCCAGCATCGCCATCAGGCGCTCGTCGCTCGCATCCGGCGCGCCGATCAGCAGGTTGGTGCGCAGCGTGCCGATGAACACCGGCGCATCCTGCGACAGCAGCGCGATGCGGCGATGCACGTCGGCCTGGGCGCAATCGCGCAGGGCGACGCCGCCATACGTGATGCTGCCGCGCTGCGGATCCTCCATGCGCAGCAGCAGCGCCAGCAGGGTCGACTTGCCCGAGCCGCTCGGCCCGGCGATCGCCACGCGCGCGCCCGGCTCGATCGTCAATGACACGTCATGGAGCAGCCGCGCCTGCTGCGTGTCGCCCTCGCGCGCGGGATAGGCGAAGGCCACGTCGCGCGCCACCAGCAGGCCGGATTCGGGCAGGGCCTGCGGCTCGAGCGGATCGCGCAGGTCGGGCTCGCGCTCGACGATGGCGGCGATGCGGCCGGCCGCCGCGCGCGCACCGCCCAGCCGCGCCGCGCCGCGCATGATCGGGCCGGCGATCTCGAACACGCCGAGCGTGGCCAGCACCAGGCCCGCCATCAGCGGCCCCGACAAGGTCCCCGCCGCCACGGCGGGGATGCCGAACCACAGCACCGCGACCATCGCGAGGCCGGCGCAGGCCTGCACCAGCCAGAGCCCGCGCGCGGCCACCCGCGCCTGCACGCCGCGCGCCTGGGCCAGGCCCGCGCACGCCGTGTCGAACTGGGCGCAGACGCGCGCCTGCGCGTTGTGCGCGGTGATGTCGCCATGGCCCTCGACCGCGTCGATCACGGCGCTGCGCAGCGCCGCCGCCTCGGTCTGCGCCTGGCTGCCGGCGCGGCGCGCGGCGCGCGCCAGGGCCCACGGCACCAGCAGGCATGCCACCAGCAGGGCCGCGCCGAGCGCCAGGCCCGCC
>Ga0160496_1000390_pt1 | contig 21379 bp, 19 predicted proteins | sample DIDPMG_2_FD_108231 | JGI IMG/M metagenome (GOLD analysis project Ga0160496, IMG submission 108231) | Enriched soil microbial communities from UW Madison campus, WI, USA - DID2937_E24_FP MG | ecosystem: Environmental > Terrestrial > Soil > Grasslands | place: USA: Madison, Wisconsin | collected...
TCGTCATCTTCGTCCAGGCCTTCGGCCTTCCCTTCAGATTCCCTCGGGCGCATCGAGGTTGCCCGCCACTCAGGCGCCCGCGCCGATGGGCTACTTGAATCTTGGACTGATGCGCTGCTAGAGCTGTGGTCAGGGACGATTCTTGGGCTGCCCGTCATTCTCGGCCGCGCGGGCGGCCGAGAATGACATACGTGATTTCTTGAATCTCGATTGTGTTCGCTTGCGCGAATGCGGCGAGTGGTTTGCTAATGGTCGCCAGCTCATGGGGGATGGGCGGTGATGGATGGCGCGCGGTGGCGAACTGGTTGCGCATGCTGACCGTCACGCGCGCCACCCATCCGGCACCCGCGTTAGGTCGACGACGGCCCGCGCGCAGCGTCATCATGCGACGCAAGACACCGAGTAAGCCCCAAAAGGCCGCCCGCGACGACGGACGACCTACGAAGCGCTTATGCGCTACAGCACACTCGAAATCGCATCCCGCGCCTGATGAGACAACTCCAGCCGCGTAGGCAAACTCCCGTCCGGATGCCGCGCCGCCAACGGCGGCAGGAACACCACTTCGACGGCCAGTCCCGTCACCCCCAGCACCCGCCAGAGATTCGCGACCAAGGACTCTTCCCCCACGAACGCCGCGTAACCGCTGCGCTTGCCATGCTGCAGGAAGCGCAAGGCCACGGGCTGGATCTCGACGGCGGCCGAACGCGCCGGCTCGAACAGGCTGGCGTGGAAGGGCAGCAGTTCGAAACCCTCGCTCGTCGTGCCTTCGGGGAACAGCCCCACCGCGTCGCCCTGCTTGAAGCGGGCTTGCATGGATTCACCCATGGCGTGCACCGCGTGGCGCTGGCCGCGTTCGATGAAGAGCGTACCGGCGCCGGCCACCAGCCAGCCGATGATCGGCCAACTGCGGATTTCGCTTTTGGCGACGAAGGACGTGGCGCGCGCCGAGTTCAGCACGAAGATGTCGATCCAGGACACGTGGTTGGCCACCACCAGCACCGGACCGGTCAGGCGCGGCTCGCCCTTGAGGACGACCCGCAGGCCACAGAAAGCCATCAGGCAGCGCGACCAGCGGCGGTTCAGCCAGGCACGTGATTTGGGGCCGATCAGGGGATATACCAGGCCTACACACAAGAGGCCGAAGAGAATCCAGGGCACCACGAGGAACAGCCTAAGGACAAAGCGCAGCAGCTTCAAACCGGAGTCTCCCAGGCCAGGCTGCCACCTACCACGGTGGCGCGTACGCGGCCGGGCAGCATCATACCCGCGAACGGGGTATGGCCGCTGCGGCTTTGCAGCGCGCCGGGCATCACCAGCCATTCGGCTTCCAGATCGGCCAGGCACAGGTCCGCTGACGCTCCCACGCCCAGATGGCCGGCGGATGCGGCCAGCGGAGAAACGCTGGCCAGCACCGCGGCGGGGCCGCAAGTGACCCGCGCCAGTGCTTCGGGCAGAGGTCGGCGGTGGTCGCGCGCCCACTTCAGGGCCAGGGACAGCAGCAGCTCCAGTCCGGTAGCGCCAGGCTCGGCCAACGGGAACGGCACGGCTTTGGCGGCGTCGTCGATCGGATTGTGATCGGAGCACAGCGCATCGACAGTGCCGTCGGCCAACGCGGCCTGGATCGCGTCGCGATCGCGCTGGCCGCGCAGCGGCGGGTTCAGGCGGAAGTCCGTATTGAAGAAGCCGATGTCCACGTCAGTCAGGTGCAGACTGTGGACGGACACGTCGGCCGTGACCGGCAGGCCCTCGCGCCGGGCGGCGCGCAGCAGTTCCAGGCCAGCGGCCGAGGACAGCCGCGTCAGGTGCACGCGCGCGCCGGTGGCGCGCTGCAGTTCAAAAATGGTGTGCAGGGCCACAGTTTCCGCCTGCGGCGGCAGCCCTTCGAGACCCAGGCGCTCGGCGTAGGCGCCGCTTGCGGCGACCGCGCCGCGCGCGAGCCACGGATCCTGTGGTCGCAGCCACAGCGCCAGGCCCATGCCGCTGGCGTAGCGCATCGCGCCCCAGAGCACGCGCGTATCGGCGATGCCTTGTTCGCCCTGCGTGTAGGCGAGGCAGCCCGCCTGCGCCAGCAGGCCCATCTCGGCCAGCGTTTCGCCGGCCAGTCCCACCGTCATCGCGCCCAAGGGATGGACCCGGCATTGCCCGGCCTCGGCGTGGCGCATCAAGGCCTCGGCCTTGCCGGGTTCATCCAGCGGCGCGCCAGGGTCCGGTGGCAGCACCAGCCGGGTGACGCCACCGGCAAGCGCCGCGCGCAGTTCGGCAGCGGCGAAGGCCGCCGCGCCCGGTTGCGTGACGCGCGCGGACAAATCGATCAGGCCCGGCAACACCGCCAGCCCGCTGGCGTCCAGCGAGCGATCCGCTTGAAAACCGTCGGGCGCGCGGCCCACGGCGACGACGTGGCCGTCGGCGATGTAGAGGTCGTGCTGTCCGTCCACCGCGTTGGCGGGATCGATCAGCCGGCCATTGGCGATATGCAGCCTCACGACGCGTCTCCGGTCAGCAATTCCAAGGCGGCCAGACGCAGATGCTGCTCGATATCCTCCAGCCGCGCCTCGATGGGCGCCAGGCTGGCCGACACATCGCCGTCGACCTCGATGCCGGGCGTCAACACGCCCGCCGGCAGCAGCAGGGCATCGGAGCGGGCCGCGGCCAGGGCATCCGGCGTCAGGCCGTAGGCCTGCGCGTATTCGCGTGCGGAAGGGAGTTGCGCGCCGCTGATGCCTTCCACTTGCAAGGGCAGCGCGATGATGACGTCTGCATCCTGCAAGCCCTCGCGCAGCGAGGCGCAGGCGCGCACGCCGAGCTGCGGCAGTCCGTCGGGCAACAGGGTGCGCGGCGCGGCGGCGCGGACTTCGGGCACGCCCAGCGTGGTCATGGCATGGATGACGGAACGCGCCACGCGCGAGTGGCGGATGTCGCCCACCAGCGTCACGGCCAGGTTGGTCAGGTCCTGCCGCGCGTCGAGCATGGCTTGCACCAGCGCCAGCGCGGGCAAGGGATCGGCGTGGCAGCCGTCGCCTGCGTTGAGGATGCGCAGGCCCGGCGCCGCGTGCGCGGCCGCGCAATGCGCCGCGCCGCTGGCGCCATGGCGCAGCACCAGCAGGCCCGGGGCCAGGCGCGAGACGGTTGCGGCCAGCGCGTCGCCGGCCTGCGGATCCAGCATGACCGCAGACAGCGACACGCGCTGCGCGGCGGCGGCAAAGGCATCGCGGTCTTGCGCGGACTCATCGGGCAGGCACAGGAATACCGGCATCGCGGACGACGGGCCGGCTGGCGCCTCTCCCGTTGTATCGCCGCGCGCCGCCCACGCGCGCGCCGCGTCCAGCAGCCGTTCGACGTGCCTGCGGGGCAGCCCTTCGGTGGTCAACAGGTGTATCAGTTCGCCGCGGCGATCGAGTTGCGGATTGAGCATAGGCAGTCCCGACCGCGTGCATCAAGCCGCAGGCAGGGTGTCCAGGTATCGTTGCAGGATAACAGCCGCCGCCATCGCGTCGTCCGCCGCATGGGTGCCCAGCAGGCGCTGCGCCTCCATGCTGGAACCGCGTTCGTCGACCAGTTCGACGGCGAGGCCGAAGCGGCCGTGCAATTGATTGGCAAAGCGGCGGCAGCGCGCGGTGGCGGGTTGCTCGCCGCCGTCGGCGTCCAGGGCCAGACCCACCACGACACGGTGGGGCTGCCACTCCTGCAAGAGCGCCGCGATGCGGCCGAAGCGCGCCTCGCGGACTTCGCTGAAGATGATTTCCAGCGGACGCGCCTGGCGCGTCAGCGTATTGCCGATGGCGATGCCGATCTTCTTCTCGCCGAAATCGAAGGCAAGCAGGGTCTCTTCAGGCATGTCCGGCATCGCCCGCCAGCATCACCGGATCGATGCCCAGCAGCTTCAGCGCGGCCGGATAGCGTTCCTCGGGGGGCACGTCGAAAATGATGTCGTCGTCAGCGCCCACGCTGAGCCAGGCGTTCTGCGCCATCTCGCTCTCGAGCTGGCCCGCGCCCCAACCGGCATAACCCAGCGTGACCAGCATGCGGGCCGGCCCCTTGCCGTCGGCCACGGCCTGCAGCACGTCGCGCGAGGTGGTCAGCGCCATGTCGCCCAGCTTGATGCTGGAGCTGTAGTCGCCGGCCGGCGCGTGCAGCACGAAACCGCGGTCGGTCTGCACCGGACCGCCAAAGAAGACCAGGGTGTCCTTCACGGGACCGATCTCGAGCGTCAGGTCGATGCGCTCGAACAAGGTGCCCAGCGTCAGGTCGGTGGGCCGGTTGATGACCAGGCCCAGCGCGCCACGTTCGGTGTGTTCGCAGACATAGATGACCGAACCCGCCAGGCTGCCTTCCACCATGCCGGGCATGGCGATCAGGAACTGGTTGGCAAAATTGGCTGCCTGCGTCGCGGCGTCTTCGTGATGTTTTTCCGTCATGGCAACCCCTACATGGGTAATCTGAAAGAACCGTGGGGAGGCCGCGCGTATCCAGCAAGCATCATGCCTGGCGGCAGTCGGGTCCACGGTTGCGAGGGATGGGGCCTAGCCCCATCTTACGAGCCTTGGCGGAATATGTCGGCGCTATGGCCTCAGATTTCCATCAATTCGAAGTCCTCTTTGCGGGCGCCGCATTCAGGACAGACCCAGTTCGGGGGCACGTCTTCCCAGCGGGTGCCGGGCGCAATGCCTTCGTCGGGCAGGCCGGCCTCTTCGTCATAGACCCAGCCGCAAATCAAACACATCCAAGTACGCATAGTTCTCTCTTACATCAATCCAGGCCCTTGCCCGGCATCAGGGCAAAGGTGAGGGGCTTCCATTAGAATGGGGACAATCTTACCGAAACCCAATAGGGGTTCCCCTGATTCACCGCAAATGAGTCCGGGCGCCCCCCCACTCTAACGCTGTCCAAGTGGCCCCCGTTACTCCCCCTCTCGTTTTGGTCTTCGGTCCGCTCGATCCCTCGGGTTCCGACGGCTTGCCGGCAGATGCCGTCACTTGTGCCGGCCTGGGTTGCCATGGCCTCGCGGCCGTGACCGCGCTGACCGTGCGGGATACCGCCGGCATCGAAGAAATCCATCCCGTTACACCCGACCTGCTGGACGATCAGGCGCGCTGCCTGCTCGAAGACATGTCCGTGCAGGCCATCAAGGTGGGCGGACTATACACCGCGGAAACCGCCAGCGTCGCAGCGCAGATCGCCGCCGATTACAGCCAGGTGCCGCTGGTCCTGCATCTGGGCCAGCGCGCCCAGCCGCCGGCCGACGCCGCCGACGAGGACGATGCCGACGACCTGCTGGCCGCCACCCTGGAGCTGGTGCTGCCGCAGACGGACCTGCTGATCATCGAGCACCTGCGTCTGGCGCAGTGGCACGCCGACGGCGACATTGATATCGGGGACGCACCGACACCCATGCACGCCCTGCTGGCGGCGGGCGCGGAATGGGTTCTGGTTCTGGGCAGCCCGCAGCGGCCCGGCCACTACGCCAACATGCTGCTAGGCCCCAACGGTCAGACCGCCACCCTGCCCTGGCAGGCGCCCCCGGACCGCAACGGCGACGCCGGCGGCGTGGCCGCCACTGCCATCGCGGCCATGCTGGCTCGCGGCCTGGAAATGCCGGAAGCCGTGCGCCAGGGGCTGGCGCACGCCGACGCGGCAGTCGCCGCCAGCTTCCTGCCGGGCATGGGCCGGCGCATTCCCAACCGGATTCCCTCCCAATGAAAGCGCTGCGCTTCCCCACTGGCCTGTATGGCATCACCCCCGAATGGGACGACACCGATCGCCTGCTGCTGGCGGTGCGCCAGGCCGCCGCGGGCGGCATGCGCTCGCTGCAGCTGCGCCGCAAGAACGTGCCTGACGCCGTGCGCGCCGCCCAGGCCCGCGCGCTGGCGCCGCTGTGCCGCGAGCTGGGCGTAGTCTTCCTGATCAACGACGACTGGCGCCTGGCGCTGGAAGTGGGCGCCGACGGCGCGCACGTCGGCCGCGAGGACGAAAGCCTGGCGCGAATCCGCGCCGAGGCCGGTCCCGACCTGATCCTGGGCGGCTCCAGCTACGACGACCTGGGCCGCGCGCAGGAACTGCTGGCCGCGGGCGCCGATTACATCGCCTTCGGCGCCATGTATGCCTCCACCGTCAAGCCCGACACCGTGCGCGCGCCGCTGTCGGTGCTGACCGAAGCCCGCCGCCTGACGGACACCTGCGACGCCCCCCGGCCCGCGGTCGTCGCCATCGGCGGCATCACGCCCGACAACGCGCCGTTGGTGGCCCAAGCGGGCGCCGACGCCATTGCCGTCATCACCGCGCTATTCGAAGCGCCCAGCATCCGCGCCGCCGCGGCCGCATGCTCCGCGCCCTATTCCGCAAACCCCAACCGCAAGCCTTGAACGCCATGTCCAGTAACGCTCAGCTTTTCGAACGCGCCTGCCGCAGCATCCCCGGCGGCGTCAACTCGCCCGTGCGCGCCTTCCGCTCCGTGGGCGGCACGCCGCGCTTCATCAAGCGCGCGCAGGGCCCGTACGTGTGGGACGCGGAAGACAAGCAGTACATCGACTACGTCGGTTCCTGGGGCCCGGCCATCCTCGGCCATTCGCATCCTGAAGTGGTGCGCGCCGTGCAGGACGCGGCGGTCAACGGCCTGTCCTTCGGCGCTCCCACCGAAGCGGAAATCGAGCTGGCCGAAGTGCTGATCTCGCGCCTGCCCTCGCTGGAGCAGGTGCGCCTGGTCAGCTCGGGCACCGAAGCGACCATGACGGCCATCCGCCTGGCCCGCGGCGCCACCGGCCGCGCCAAGATCGTGAAGTTCGAAGGCTGCTACCACGGCCATTCGGACAGCCTGCTGGTGAAGGCGGGCTCGGGCCTGCTGACCTTCGGCAACCCCAGCTCGGCCGGCGTGCCGCCGGAATTCGTTTCGCACACGCTGACCCTGGAATACAACAACCTGGACGCCGTGCGCGAGGCTTTCGCCCAGCATGGCGCCGACATCGCCTGCATCATCGTCGAGCCGGTCGCCGGCAACATGAACCTGATCAAGCCGGCCCCTGGCTTCCTGGAAGGCCTGCGCGAGGTCTGCACGCAGCACGGCGCGCTGCTGATCTTCGACGAAGTCATGACCGGTTTCCGCGTCGGCCCGCAAGGCGTGCAAGGCCTGACCGGCGTCAAGCCCGACATCACCACGCTGGCCAAGGTGATCGGCGGCGGCATGCCGGTGGGCGCCTTCGGCGGCAGCGCCGAGATCATGAAGCACATCGCCCCGCTGGGCGGCGTCTATCAGGCCGGCACGCTGTCGGGCAACCCGGTGGCCGTGGCCGCGGGCCTGGCCACGATGCGCCTGATCGCCGCTCCGGGTTTCTACGACAAGCTGTCGGCCCAGACCGCCAAGCTGGCCCAGGGCCTGCAGGAACGCGCCCGCGCCGCAGGCCTGGCCTTCTCGGCCGACTCGGTGGGCGGCATGTTCGGCATCTACTTCAGCGATAAGGTCCCGACCTCGTTCGCCGAAGTCTCGGCCTGCGACACGGCGGCGTTCAATCGCTTCTTCCATGCCATGCTGGACCACGGCGTGCACTTCGCGCCGTCCGCCTTCGAAGCGGGCTTTGTCTCGGCCACGCACGACGACGCGGTGATCAAGTCCACCCTGGACATCGCCGAAAAGGTCTTCGCGTCCATGTAACGACGCCGGGGAGCCGGCCCGCGGCCGCTCCCCTTCAAGGCGCCTTGTAGTGCTCGTACAAGGCGGTCACATCCCGCACGTACGCCTGGGTCTCCGCATAGGGCGGCACGGCGTCATATTTGCGCACCGCCCCTTCCCCCGCGTTATAGGCCGCCAGCGCCAGATCCAGCCGGCCCGGATACTGGTCGATCAGCCGGCGCAGATGGCGCGAGCCCGCGTTCACATTGGTCGCCGGATCCACCAGCGCCGTCTCCACGTCAGCCACTGAAAGCAGCGGCGCCGCGGTGGCAGGCATCAGTTGCATCAGGCCCAGCGCCCCCTTGGGCGAACGCGCATCGCTGCGAAAGCCCGATTCGATTGCGATCACGGCCCTGAGCAAGGCCTGGTCCACGCCCGACTCCCGGGCCGCCCGGGCAATCAGCCCGTCATGCGCCTGCGGCACCTTCAGGTCTTCCCAACGCTGCGCGCGCGAGGCAGAGGCCAGCGTCACCAGGCGCGCGCCATCGCCGGACTTGGGCTCGCAGTCCAGACAGACCTTCATGCTGCTGCCGCGCCAGGCGGTCCTGGCCTGCGCCCGCTTGTAATACTTGGCGTAACCCGTGGGCACCTTCATCGACCGCCACACGCCATAGGGATCCTTGTAGCGATAGATGTCGGCCGCCTGGGCGGAACCGGCGGGCGCCAGGGCCAGAACGCCGCTCACCAGGGCCGCCAGCGCCGCCATGCCCGCAGCGCGCGCCGCGAAGGCGCGCAGGGCCGGCAGGACGGGACAGGGATGGCGGTGCATGGGCGGCTCCGGCGGCGTCCGAAGACGCGGAATCGAGCTCCTATGCTGCTGCGGCAACGCCCTTTTGTCGCTAGTACCGACGCCCTAGTCCTGCCCGGACGGTCGCCATCCCAGGGGCAAACAGGGGCAGAACTAGGGCATGCGGCGGAATTTGCCCCACCTACTTTCCAGTAGCCTATAACGCTTGGGATAGAATATGACTTAATATTTCCTATGATTACCAAATAATTTCACCTGGCAGAAACACCAGGCTGGAGAGAGGCAAGATGGACGCAGAAAACACGCTCCGGCTGACGCTGGACGCCACGACCAACGTCCTGACGGCGGTCTACACGCCGCCCGCGCGTCCCGACTCGGCGGATTCCGCCCTGGCGCCCGCCTCGCCAGCCGAGACAGACGGCGCAACCGCCCTGGACACCGAGGTCAGCGTCGCGGTCGACGACGACGAACCGCGTCCCAACGTCAATGCCGACCTGCCCAGCTGGGACACCCTGGCAGCGGCGGCCGTCGCTCAGGGCTGGGGTGCCGAGGCGCTGGACAGCCAGGCCGTCCTGACCTTCATCGACCTGTGCCGCCACGCCAACGAAACCGTGAAGGCCCCGGTCGGCCAGGTCATCGACGGCTCGCTAGAGCTGGAACTGGACGCCGAGCGCATGTCTGCCCTGCTGACCCTGCTCCCGCCCAAGGGCGGCAAGCCCGTCACGTTGGAAGCCGTGCGCCAGGTGCTGGCCGAACGCGGCATTGTCCACGGGATCCTGGAACAGGAGCTGAACGACGCCGTCACGCAGGGCCGCCGCGAAACCACGCAGATCGCCCGCGGCACGCCGCCCACCCGCGGCACCCCGACGCGCTTCGAAAGCCTGCTGGACCGCCTCAAGCCCCGCGGCCAGGATATCGACGAACTGGCCCAGGTCGACTACCGCGACCTCGGCAGCCTGCTGCTGGTCACGCCCGGCATGCCGCTGATGCGGCGCACGCCGCCCCTGCCCGGCGTGGACGGCAGCACCGTGCTGGGCGAACCGATCCTGCCCAACGAACTGCCTGACACGCCGTTCGCCAGCGACCTGTCCGGCGCCGCCGTCGACCCGGAAGATCCGCTGCTGCTGCGCGCCACCATCGCCGGTACGCCCACCCTGGTCAGCCACGGCGTGCAGGTCAATCCGCTGGTCGAAGTCGACGCCGTCAACCTCAGCACCGGCAACATCCATTTCGAAGGCTCGCTGCTGGTGCGCGGCGACATCGCCGCCACCATGGAAGTCCACGTGACGGGCGACGTGATGGTCAACGGCACCATGGAAGCTGCGCTGGTCGAGGCCGGCGGCAACGTCACGGTCAAGGGTGGCATCATCGGCCTGGCCGAAGCCCTGCAAGACGCCACCGCCGCCGCGCGCACCGCGCGCGTCGTCTGTGGCGGCGCACTGCGCGCCAAGTTCATCGAAAACGCCGTCATCAGTGCAGGCAAGGACGTAGACGTGGAGCGCGAAATCCGCCAGAGCAGCATCGCGGCCGGCGGCAGCGTCAACGTCGGCCCGCCCAACACCCAGCAAAGCGCCATCACCGGCGGCCAGACCCGCGCCATGCAGGCCGTACGCGCCGGCACCATTGGTTCGCCCTCGGGCATCCCGACGCTGGTGCAGGCCGGCCTGGATCCGCATGCCGACATCAAGCGTTCGGCATTGGCGCGCAAGCGCCAGAAGATGCACGAGGAAAAATCCAAGCTGGAGCAACTGCTGATGTTCCTGAAGGCCAATCCTCAACGCGCCCCGGGCGACGTAGCCGACCGCGCCCGCAACACCCACGTCAAGCTCAGCCAGGACCTGCTGGCGCTGGACGCGGAGGAAGCCCAGCTGGTGCTGGACCTGCAGCCCCTGGCCAGCGCCACCATCCAGGCCGCGCGCCGCTTCTGCGGCGGCGCGACGATCCAGGTGGGCAACAAGGTGCAGGAATTCCTGGAAGACCAGATCGGCGGCAAGGCCGCCGTCGAAGAAGGGCAGATCGTCATCCGCTGATCCTGCCCGCTGGCGCCCTCAGGGCGCCAGCTCCTTGAACCAGGCGCGCGGCGAAATGCCGCGGTCCGGCCCCAGGATGGAAAAGCCGCCGTCCACGGGTATGTCCACCCCCGTCATCCACGAGGCCGCGTCGGAGCAGGCGAAGCACACCGCCGCGGCGATCTCCTCGCCCGACCCTACCCGCCCCAGCGGATGGAAATGCGCTCCCACCGCGTCCGCCGCCGGACGCGAACCGCCCGACAACTGTTCCACCGACGGCGACCAGGTCCAGGCCGGCGACACCGCCAGCACGCGCACGCCGGCCGGAGCCAGCTCCACCGCGAAGTTCTTGGTGATCTGCAGCAACGCCGCCTTGGACGCCGGATAAAGCGCGCGCCCGGCCGCGCCGAACTTGCCGCCGGTGCTGCCCATGTTCACCACCACGCCGCCGCGCGGCAGCAGCGGCGCAGCCAGTTGCGTGAAGATGGCCGCCGACACCAGGTTGGTGTCCAGCGTGTTGTGCCATTCCTCGCGCGACGAGGCCAGGCCCCGGTCCGCGTACTGGCAAGCGTTGTTGACCAGGATATCCAGCCGTCCGAAACGCGCCACGGCAGCATCGATGCAGCGCTGTATCTGCGCGTCCTGCCCGATGTCGGTTTCGCAATACAGCGCACGGCCGTCCAGCTCGTCTTCGAGCTTGCGGCCGGCCTCGGCGTTGCGCCCGACCAGCACCACGTTGACGCCAGCCGCGGCCAGGCCGCGCGCGATGTCCGCGCCCAGTCCCTGGGTGCTGCCAGTGACGATGGCGGTCTTGCCGGCCAGCCCGGGAAAGCCTGTGAAATCCATGATGAATCCTTGATCAATGAGGCGCGGCGGCCCAGCGCACAGCTTCCGCCACCGGCCCGGTTTGCGCAATCAGGCGCATGCTGGCCAGCGACGCGTCATGCACCGCCGGGTCAGCGGACGCGCAGGCGTCCTGCGCCACCATGACCTCGAAGCCGATGTCGGCCGCGTGGCGCACAGTGCCCTCCACCACCGAATGCGTGGCGACGCCTGCCACCACCAGCCGACGCGCGCCCAAGAGCCGCAGGGTCTCTTCCAGCGGCGTGCCGTAGAAGGCGCTGATGCGGGTGTGCTTCACCACGAACTCGCGCGCGCTGCCGGCCAGCGGCTGCAGCCCCTCGTAAAACGCGCTGCCCCACTGCCCCTCCGGCACCGCGCCGATGGCGGCCACGTTGCGGAAGATGGGGCAATTGGCCATCAGGTCGGCGTAATCCGGCCGGAATGCGATGCGCACGTGCACGATGGGCAGATCATGCGCCCGCGCCCCCGCCAGCAGGGCCGCCGCGTTGTCCAGCAGGCGCTGGCGCGCCCCGCTGTCCGCATCCAGGCCGACACGGATCTTGCCCTCGGGGTGCAGCACGTCGTTCTGGAAGTGCAGCGCCAGCACCGCGGCGTCGGTCGCAGTCACACGAACACCTCGAACACGTCGTGCACGTCGTCGCAATTGACCAGATCCACCCGCTTCATGCGGATACGCCAGCTGTCGCCCTCGGCGGCCAGCTTGTGGGTATAGCGGCCCGCCAATTGGCGCGGCTGGCGCTTGCGCCATTCGGTCATCTGGAAGGTGGAATGCACCACCAGATTACCGCCGGCGTCCACGCCCTCGATCTCCACCGCACCCACCAGCCGCGCGCTGCGCGTGGGCGGCTGCTGCGACCAGTTGCGCGGATGCTCCAGCCGGCGGATGCGCACGTCGCGCAGCATGCGGTCTTCCCAGAACAGCGAGATGTGGTCGTAGGGGCTCTGCTGGCCCGCCGTGCGCGGCATCCAGTACATGCCGTCGGCGGTCCACAGCGCCTGCCAGTCCTCGTAGCGGCGTTCGTCCAGCAGGCGGGCCTCGCGGTACAGGAACTGCGCGATGCGGTGATAGGCGTCGGCCGGGACCTCGGCCGGCGACAGGCCTTCCGTGCTCACGTCGAAATCAAGGTCTAGCAGCATGAGCGGTCTCCGGTGGCGGCTTCGGCGGCGGCGGGGCCGGCTTCCATATAGGTCTTCCAGGCGTCGAACTGGTTGCGCATGGGCAGCTCGCTGGTGCCGTTGACCGACACCAGGCCTTCGCTATCGCTGCGGTCGCTGCCGTGGTAGCGGTGCATGCTGACCCATTCACCGCCTCTCGTGGCGTTGCCTTCCTGGCAGCGGTTGTAGAGTTCGATGTCGTCCGGCATGACGTTGGACGAAGGCGAGTTGATGACGTTGGCGTACAGCATGGCGCGCTTGAAAACGCCGTCCGGCGCGCCCTTGCAGCGGAAGGTCTGGATCTCGATCATGGTGCGGTCGACGGCGATGGGTCGGATCACGCGGAACTGCTGGAACACCGTGTGGGGCGAGCCGCTGCCGTAGATCACCGTGTTGTGGCGGTTCATGCCCAGGATCTCGCGGGCGCGCGCCTCGCCGTAGGCGGCGGTCAGGGTTTCGAAATGCGCGCGCGACACCGGGTCGCGCTCGGCCGCGCCCGGATTGAAGATGCCTTCCATGTAGCCGTGGCCGTTGGGATAGGCGCGCAGCTCCAGCTTTTCCCAGAATTCGTAGGGTTCGCCGTTGCCGTCCATGATGTGCAGCTCCAGCGGCATCTCGCCCATTTCCTTGGCTTCGTCGCGGGCCGCGGCATACGACGATTCATGCGTGACGCGGGCATGCATGGTGTCGTGCAGGTTCTCGTAGAACACCTTCCAGTTGGAACGCTGCATGACGCGGAAGATGCCACCGGCCACTTCCACCTCGCCCACCGGCGAACGGTCGCAGAGATTGTCGATCGACGAGCGCACGCCGCCCAGGAAGTCTTCCAGCGCCGGGCCGTCCTTGGCCTGGCTGGCGAACACGAAGCCGCGATAGCTTTCCACGCGCGCTACCCGGCGCATCGAAAAGGACGGATCGGCGGGATCGTAGGCCGTACCCTCCAGCCCCTGCTTCAACGGCACGCCCAGATGGCTGCCATCCAGCTTGAAGGTCCAGGCGTGGTAGGGGCAGCGGAAGAACTTGCCGACGCAGCCTTCGCCGTCGGCCACTACCTTGGCGCCCTTGTGCGGGCAGCGGTTGTACAGCACATGCACGCGGCCGTCGGTGGCGCGCACCATCAGCACGTCCTGGTCGCCCAGGCGCGTGGTGTGGTAGTCGCCCGTCTTGGGCACCTGGCTTTCGTGCCCCACGTAGATCCAGGCGCGGCCATAGATCCGCTGCATCTCCAGGTCGAAGATGGCGGGGTCGGTGTAGACGCCGCGGTGCACGCTGTCGCCGCGCACCATCGCGGCCAATTGCTCTTCGGTGTATGACATGTCCGGCTCCTACTTGTTCTCGCTTTCTTTCCAGCGCGCCATCAACGTGTTCGACGGCAGGGTCTCGTCCAGCAGCTTGGCAGCAGTCTCGCGACCGGCCACGGGCAGGCCCTTGGGGTCCAGCAGGCCCACCTGCACCAGCACGCTGGCCTGGTCCCAATAGATGTGCTCGTGATAGAGCTTGTCGCCGCGGAACTTGACGATGGCGATCAGCGGAATCTCCACGTACTTGCCCGTGGGCTTCACGCCCGGCAGCAGCCAGTCGATCTCGGTGGTGTGCGTGAAGCAGAACAGCAGCTCGTCCACGATCTGCGTCGCGCCCACCGTGCGCGACAGCGGCACCAGGCGCGTATCCGGCGGATTGCTGTTGACGAAGTGATGCTGGTAGAAGCGGCTGAGCTCCTTGTGGCCCACGCCCCCGGTCATGGTGGGGATGTGGTTAACGTAGGGTTCGGCGACCATGGTCGCCATGGTCGCCGCCACATCGCGCGTGCCGAATTCGTACTCGCAGTGCTTGTCCCACAAGTACGAATAGTCGAACTCCGGCCCGATGGCGCGCTGCAAGGCCGCCATGCTGCGCTGATGCGCCATCAGCGCCGAAGGCTTGTCGTAATGGTCCCCGCCCGTGCGCGCGAACGCATGGTCCATGCCCGGGTAGACGTAGATCTGCACCCCGGGCTTGTTGCCCAGCGCTTCCAGGATGCGCTGACGCGCCTCGGGCGGACAGAAGCCGTCCTGCTCGGCGATGTGCAGCACCAGCCGGCCGCGCAGTTGCGCCGCTTCGTCCAGGCTGTTCTCGATGCCTACGCCGTAGTAGCCGATGGCCACGTCCACGTCGGTGCGGCAGGCGGCCAGGTAGGCCAGCTTGCCGCCCAGGCAGTAGCCCAGCACGCCCACCCCGCCCTGCTGTTCAGGCAGCCCGCGCAGCGCGGCGATGGTGGACGCGATGTCCTTCAGGCCCAGCTCTACGTCGAATTTCTGGTAAAGCTCGAAGGCGCGCGGCATGTCGGCCGGGCCATCGGTCAGCTGGATGCCCGGCTGCTGGCGCCAGAACAGGTCCGGCACCAGCACCACATAACCTTCCTCGGCCAGCAGCTGCGCCGCGCGGCGCATGAAATCGTTCACGCCGAAGATCTCCTGGCACAGCACCAGGCCCGGGCCATGCCCGGACGCCGGCACGGCCAGATAGGCGCCGAAGGACTTGCCGTCATGCGAGGCCACCGTCACTTCGCGCGTCGTAATGTTCTGGGTCATACGTATCTCCTTGTTGCGGATGTCCGCCCTACTTCATCTGGCAGGCTGCGGCGAAAGGGTCCTGATACTGGGTCAGCACCGTGCCCGACAGCTTATTGGACAACTTGCCCCCCGCCCCGGCCTCGACGATGCGCAGGTAATAGTTCTGCACCGGATATTGGTTGCGGTTGAACTTGAAATCGCCGCGCACCGACTTGAAGTCCGCGCGCCGCAGCGCCGGACGCAGCGCGTCCGCCTCCAGCTTGCCGCCGGTCTGGCGCACCGCGCTGTCCAGCAACATGGCCGCGTCATAGCCCTGCGAGGCATACAGCGTGGGACTGCGGTTGTAGGTCTTCCGGAAGTCCTCGACGAACTTGCGGTTGGCGGGGTTGTCCAGGTCCGAGGCCCACTGCGAGGTATTGCGCATGCCCTCGATGGGCGCGCCCACCGCCGCGATGGTGTCCTCGTCGCCCGAGAAGCCCGGCGCCAGCAGCGCGATCTCCTTGGACAGGCCGGCGCCGTTGAACTGCTTGATGAAATTCACGCCCATGCCGCCGGGCAGGAAGAAGAACACCGCGTCCGGCTTGCTGGCGCGCAGGCGCGTGATCTCCACGCCATAATCCAACTGCCCCAGCTGGGTGTAGATCTCTTCGGACAGCCCGCCCTTGTACAGGCGCTTGAAACCGTTGAGCGATTCGCGTCCGCCCGGATAATCCGGCGCGATCAGCGCCACGCTCTTGTAGCCCTGGTCTGTGGCGTACTTGCCCATCGCGGCCGGGATGTCCTCGTTCTGCCATGCCACCGCGAAGAAATTCGGATTACAGCCTGCGCCCGCATAGTTCTCCGGGCCAGTATTGGTGCTCAGGTAGATGGTGCCCGACTGCAGGATGGCCGGCATCACCGGCAGCAGCACATTCGAGAACACGATGCCCGTCATGACGTTCACGCGGTCGCGCTTCAACAGCCGCTCTACCGCCTGGCGGCCCGTGTCCGCCTTCTGCTGGTCGTCCGCCACCACGACTTCCGCCGGCAAGCCGCCGAGCTTGCCGCCCGTATGTTGCAGCGCCAGGTTGAAGCCGTCGCGGATCTCGTTGCCCAGCGCCGCGCCCGGCCCCGACAGCGTGGTCAGCAAGCCGACCTTGACCTTGTCCGCCGCCGTCGCGCCCGCCGCCGCCGTCATGCACACCAGCGCAGCCAGCGCGCGCCGGCTCCATAGATTCCGATTCATGAGCCACCCCGTTATCCCCGCCTGGCCATGCCGGCGGAAAGCTGACAGAACCCGTCTGCCGTCGGTTAACGCATGCTGCCGAACAACGCCGCCAGCTTACGCGCCGCGGCGGCGCCCTCCAACCTGCACGCGAAGGGCCTGCCGGCTAGATTAGGCCGCGCCAGGGGGCCGCTCTATCCGGATTCCGTCAGCCTTATCCGGGAATCACTTAATTCCAAGTCCTTGACGTTTAAATTACCCTCGGCAGTGACACGGGAGCGTTCCCGTCCCGGAGGCATCCATGCACGGCTGGTCCCGACTTACGCTTGCGCCGCTGTTCAAGCGGCGCGTCTTCAGCTCCACCCAGCAGGACGAGACGCGCACCCTCGTATCTGAAGCCCTGAAGGAACACCGTCTCACCTGGAAGGGTGGCCGCGTCGATGCCGAACTGAACCGGGGCCGCTTCGGGTCGCTGACGGTCTGTACGCTGCGCTACGGCGCCGAAGTCCACATCGAACCCGACCGCCTGCAGGATTTCATGCTGGTCCAGGTCCCCCTGAGCGGCCGCGCCTGTATCGAATGCGGCAACGACCGCGTCGACGCCGACCCCGACTGCGCCGCGGTCATCGCCCCCAACCGCCCGCTCAAGCTGCACTGGGAAGCCGGCTGCGAACAGCTGCTGCTCAAGATCCCCCGCGGCAAGCTCGAAGCCATCGGGCAGCGCGCATTCGGCGAGGCCGCCACCCGGCCGCTGGATTTCAGCCCCGCCCTGCGCCTGGATAATCCCGTGGGCGCCGTCTGGCGCAGCATGGTCGAAAGCCTGATCCACCTGTTGCCCACCCTGGACGACGGCGCCCCCCGTCCGCCCGCGGCCTGGCTGGAGCACCTGGAAGACACGCTGGTGCTGCACCTGCTCTACAACCAGCCCAACAGCTGGCAGGCGCACGCTGGCATCGCCCCCGCCGTCCCGCGCCGCCTGAGCGCCGCCGAAGCCTATATGCGCGACCGCCTCGCTGCTCCGCTCACCCTGGCCGACATCGCCCGTCACGCCGGCGCCAGCGCCAGCGCGCTGACGCGCCTGTTCCAGGAACACCGCAACACCACGCCCATGAATGCGCTGCGGGCGCTGCGGCTGGACGAAGCCAGAAACCGGTTGCGCACGCAGACAGGCGCCAGCGTCACCGAAGTGGCGCTGGGCGTAGGGTTCGGACATCTGGGGAGGTTCTCGGAGTATTACCGGGAACGTTTCGGGGAACTGCCGCGCGAGACGCGGCGGGTCATGGAGTAACTCAAGCCACCCGCGCTCCTCCGATGGAAACCACCGTCGCGCTGAAGTCCTTCAGCAATGTCTCCCTGCGCGCAGCCACGCTCTCCATCGCGGCCTCCTTCACATGCCCGTACCCTCGGATGTCCTCGGGCAAGCTCGCCAGCGCCACCGCACGATCCAGATTCCCGCGATTCAATTTCGACAGGATCGCCGTGATCGTCTCCCGGTACTCGCGGATCAGTTCACGTTCGGCGCGGCGCTCGGCCGTGTAACCGAACGGGTCCAGTTTCGTGCCGCGCAATCTCCGCATCCGCGCCAGCACCCGGAACACGCGCAACATCCCCGGGCCATAGCTGCGCTTGATCAGGCGGCCTTCCTGGTCGCGCCGCGCGAATAGCGGCGGCGCCAGGTGGAAACGCAGCTTCCAGTCGCCTTCGAACTGCGCTTGCACCCGTTTGAGGAACTCTCCGTCCGAATACAGCCGCGCGACTTCGTACTCGTCCTTGTAGGCCATCAGCTTGAAGTAGTAGCGTGCCACCGCCAGCGCCAGCCGGTTGGTGCCCGTGGCCTCGCGCTCGGCGCGCGCCACCTTGTCCACCAGTTCGGTGTATTGCAGGGCGTAAGCCTGGTTCTGGTAGTCGATCAGGAAAGCCCTGCGCACCGCCACCACCCGCTCCAGTTCGCCGGTCGGCTTCTTCAGTTCCATCACCGGACTGACGGCGCGCGGGCGCTTGAGTTCGATGATGCCTTCCGGCCGCGACGGCGCGCCGCCGTTGGCGATCAGGCGCTTCACGTCCGCCAGGTCGTGCGCGGCGCGGCGGCCCCAGGCAAAGGCTGCCAGGTTGTTCGGCACCTGCTGGCCGTTCAGTTCGATGGCGCGCAAGAGCGCCTGCTGCGACAGCGGGATCCAGCCTTTCTGGTAGGCGTAGCCCATCATCAGCGGATTCGAGTAGATCGCGTCGCCCAGCAAGCCCAGGGCCAATGCGGCGGCATCGACGGTGGCCAGGTGCTCCTTGCCGCAGGCGGACGCCAGGTCTGCGGTCAGGTTGGCGCCCGGCAGCGTCCAGTCCGGATTGCCGACGAAGGCCGCGGTCGGCGCGGTGTCGCTGTTGAGAAGCACGCGGGTGCGCTCCGGATTCACCCGCGCCATGGATTCGGCGCTGGTGGCCACGACCAGATCGCCTGCCAGCAGCAGGTCGGCCTCGCCCATGGCGACCCGCGTATTCAGCAGGCGGTCCGGCGTCTGCGCCAGCACCACGTGCGAGTACACCGCGCCGCCCTTTTGCGCCAGGCCCGCCATGTCCAGCACCGAACAGCCCTTGCCTTCCAGGTGCGCGGCCATGCCCAGCAACTGGCCTATGGTGACCACGCCCGTGCCGCCCACGCCGGCGATGAAGACGCCGTAGGGCTGATGCAGTTCGCGCGCCGCCGGATGCGGCACGTCGTCGTCGATGGCGCCGTCCTGCGCCAGGGCGTCCGGCTTCTTGAGCTTGCCGCCTTCCACCGTCACGAAGCTGGGGCAAAAACCCTTCAGACAGGAGAAATCCTTGTTGCAGCTGGACTGGTTGATCGTGCGCTTGCGGCCGAACTCGGTGTCCAGCGGTTCCACCGACAGGCAGTGCGATTTCTGTGAACAATCGCCGCAGCCTTCGCACACGCGCTCGTTGATGAGCACGCGGCGGGCCGGATCCGGGTAGGCATTGCGCTTGCGGCGGCGGCGCTTCTCGGTGGCGCAGGTCTGGTCATAGATCAGCACCGATACCGCGGGATGCTCGCGCAGTTCGCGCATGACCGCGTCGAGTTCGTCGCGATGCCGCACCGGCACGCCTGGGGCCAGTCCCTCGACATGCTTGTACTTGTCGGGATCGTCGGTGACGACGATGATTTTCTCGATGCCCTCGGCCGCCACCTGGCTGCTGATCATGGGCACGCTCAAGGGGCCGTCCACCGGCTGCCCGCCCGTCATCGCCACCGCGTCGTTGAACAGGATCTTGTAGGTAATGGGCACCTTGGCCGCCACTGCCGCGCGTATGGCCAGCAAGCCCGAATGGAAATAGGTACCGTCGCCCAGGTTGGCGAACACGTGCTTTTCCTCGGTGAACGGAGCCTGTCCCACCCAGGGCACGCCCTCGCCGCCCATCTGTGTAAAGACATCGGTGCTGCGGTCCATCCAGCGGACCATGTAGTGGCAGCCTATGCCTGCCATCCCGCGCGAACCTTCCGGCAGGCGGGTCGAGGTGTTGTGCGGACAGCCCGAACAGAACCAGGGCTTGCGCTCTTCGACCACGCGCGGACGCGCCAGCGCCTGTTCGCGGCCGCTGATGAAGGCCAGGCGCGCCTCGATGCCGGCGCGCACGTCCTCGGGCAGTTCGAAGCGCAGCAGGCGCGCGGCGATGGCGCGCGCGACCATCGCGGGCGAGAACTCGTAGTGCGCCGGCAGCAGCCAGTTGCCCTGCGGCACCGACCATTCGCCGCCGTCCTTGTCGTCGAACTTGCCGACCACGCGCGGAATCTTCTTGCCGCTGCCGATCCAGCTGAACAGTTCTTCCTTCAGCTGGTACTCCAGCACCTGGCGCTTTTCCTCGACCACCAGGATCTCGTCCAGGCCTTCGGCGAAATGCTGCATGCCGGTGGATTCCAGCGGCCAGACCATGCCGACCTTGAACAACCGCAGGCCGATGCGCTGGCATACGGACTCGGACAGCCCCAGGTCGGACAGCGCCTGGCGCGTGTCCAGATAAGCCTTGCCCGAGGTCATGATGCCGAAGCGCGCATCGCGCTGCGGCACGTGCCAGAGTTCGCGGTTGAGCTTGTTGGCGCGGGCATAGGCCAGCGCGGCATAGAGCTTGTAGTCCAGCAGGCGGGCTTCCTGCTGTAGCGGCGTGTCGGGCAGCCGGATGTTCAGGCCGTCGGCCGGCAGCAAAAAGTCCTGCGGCAGCAGGATCTCCACGCGATGGGGATCCACGTCCACGGAAGCCGAAACTTCGACGATGTCGGTGATGCACTTCATGCCCACCCAGACGCCCGCGTAGCGGCTCATCGCCCATCCATGCAGGCCGTAGTCCAGCACTTCCTGCACGCTGGACGGAAACAGCGCGGGAATCATGCAGGCCTTGAGGATGTGGTCGCTCTGGTGCGGCAGGGTCGAAGACTTTGCGGGGTGGTCATCGCCTGCCACCACCAGCACGCCGCCGTGGCGCGAGGTGCCGGCCGCGTTCGCGTGCTTGAAGACGTCGCCGCAGCGGTCCACGCCAGGCCCCTTGCCGTACCACATGCCGAACACGCCGTCGTACTTGGCGCCGGGGAACAGGTTGACCTGCTGCGAACCCCACACCGCGGTGGCGGCCAGGTCTTCGTTGATGCCCGGCTGGAACTCGACGTGATGCGCCTTCAGGTACTTGGCCGCCTTCCACATGTTCTGGTCCACGCCGCCCAGCGGAGAGCCGCGATAACCCGACACGAAGCCCGCCGTATTCAGGCCGGCGCGCGCATCGCGCACGCGTTGCATCATGGGCAGGCGGACCAGGGCATGGATGCCGCTCATCCAGGCGCGCCCGGATTCCAGGGTGTACTTGTCGTCCAGCTGGACGGATTCAAGCGCGGCACGCAAGGCGGGCGAAACAGGAGCGTTCATGTCGACTCCAAGGGATCCAGGAACCCCGGCCGGCTACGCGCGACACCCTCTTGAAGCGCACGCGGGCGAGCAAGGGACGTGAATTGCGGGCGCTGGCGCGCTTCTGTTTCCATTGTTTGTAACCGCTAGCCCCAACCCGGGCAATAGGGCGATGCGATAATTGCCGCCATGGACTTCGCCCCTCGTATCGTCGACTGGCAGCGCCGCCACGGCCGCCACGATCTCCCCTGGCAAAACACCCGGGATCCTTACCGCATCTGGCTCTCCGAGATCATGCTGCAGCAGA
>Ga0160496_1000392_pt1 | contig 21341 bp, 27 predicted proteins | sample DIDPMG_2_FD_108231 | JGI IMG/M metagenome (GOLD analysis project Ga0160496, IMG submission 108231) | Enriched soil microbial communities from UW Madison campus, WI, USA - DID2937_E24_FP MG | ecosystem: Environmental > Terrestrial > Soil > Grasslands | place: USA: Madison, Wisconsin | collected...
GGCGCCAGGCCAAAGGGAAGAAGTTGATTGATTGCCACAATTACCTCGTCGAATCATGAAGTTGCGCTTCTGGGATTCCGGCTGGAATCCCGTTGGATCTGATCGTGCGATTGAGGTCTGTTGCGCGGTTGGCGCGCTGTCTGAAAGCCGCTTACGGTGCAGCCATCGCGACGCTCCCGTGAACGGGAGGGCGATGGAGGAGACGCGCGCCACACGCGTCGCCAGACTTCGGTGTCAAAGGTGTTTCGGCTCCTCCTTCGAGACGACCCGACGCCATGAAGCCACCCGTCATCCGGGTGGCTTCATGGCCTCGGGGAATTCGAGAGACGCGTCGAGCGACGCGCCCGGTCAGAACTTGATGCAGGCGAGCAACGCGACGTTGCGCGGGCGCGTCTCGGAGCCGCCATTGCTGACGGTCTGCGGATCGTATTCATTCGAAATGAACGGCACGCGCTCCTCGAGGCCGGCCAGGCCGGAGGCGCCGCGCGACACGCTGGTCGAAAGCCCGTGGCGGTGCGCCGCGAACATGTCGGCTTGCGCGCTGCCGAAGCTCCGCGCCGGGTCCACGCTGCGGCCGTTGTCCCAGCCGCGCACGAACTCGCCGCGCAGATCCGGCAGCACGATGTGCGCGCCGGTGGGGGTGCGCGACGAGCCCGGCGCTGCCGGGTTCGAACAGCGATAGCCCCAGGGCGCCGACGCGTTGAGGCCGTCGCCCACGTAGATGGCGCGGGTCAGCGCCTCGTAGCTCGCCACGGCGACCGCCCGGCCATCCGCCTCCAGCGATCCCGCCGGCGCGACGCGGCCGGCATGATGGAACACCGTGCCGGCCTGCATTTCGCGCGCGGCCAGCAGGCCCTGGACGAATGCCGTGGTGGCGATCCGTGCCGAGGCGTCGTCGAGCGCCGGCGTGGGCGCGGTCGGGGCGCCGGTCAGGGCCGGCGACGCGGCGAGCGCATCGACCAGCTTGTTCACGAAGGCGCGCAGGTCGCCGTCGTCCGGCACGTCGACCTGCGCGCGCTCGCTGACATACTGGGCCAACGCGGCCGCAACGAACGACGACTGGCGCCATACCTTGTTGAGTTCCGGCGACTTGGCCACGCCCGACACGAAGCCGACCTGGCGTTCTGCCAGAGCGGCGTAGTCGGCCTGGCTCAGCACATTGGCACCGCCTCCGGTGCCGAACGGAAGAAATTCATTTGCCATCGGGAGTTCAGTTTCCGTAAAGCAGTCCCCAGGCCCCTTTATCGAAGCCGGCGACGTATTGGTTGTCCATGTCAAAGCCGAACAGCGGCCCGTCATAGGTGGGCAGGATGTAGTAGTTCACCCGCACGCCCGCCGGTTTGATCGGCAGGTAGCCGCGCGTGAGCAGCGCCTTGAACAGCGCCGACGGCCGCTTGCCGGCCAGCGCGATGTCCATGGACATGTCCTGGTTGTCCTGGATGAAGGCGTAGGTCTCGCCGTCGAAGATCGCGTTGAAGACCGGCGTGGCGCTCTCCACCGTGCCGTCCCAGTGGTTCGCGCCGATCTTGGCGCGGATCAGCTGCCGGAACGTGTCGTCGTCGAGACGGCTCACGCCCGCGTCGGGATCGAAGGGGCCTTTCCAGACGCCTTCGTCGAAGCCCACGTCCTCGGTGTCGAAGGCGAAGTACACGCCCTCGATCGGCGTGTCGACGCCGCGCGAGGCGCCGACCCACTCGCCGACCACGTCGAGCTGCGCGCCGATCGCCACGTCGAGATCGAACTGGCGCGGCAGGTCCAGCAGCGCGTTCTGCAACGCCACCGGCCCTTGCAGCAGGGTCTGCGCCACGGCCATGTAGCGCGGCTTGTCCCGATGCTGCGCCGTGAAAAGGCTCAGGTATGCGTCGAGGTCCGCCATATCAGGCCACCGTGAGCGTGACGGCGTCGACGTTGCACGAGGCCGCCTCGTTGAACAGCAGCGCCACGTCCGGCGTGCCGGCGCCGCGCGGACCGCTCAGCGTGAAGGACGAGATGCGGAACGGACGCGAGCCGTCGACCGCGTTGGCCGCGGACAGCGCTTCGCCCCACTCCACCGCCTCGCCCAGGCCGCCGCCGATCGGCACTGCGTTGACGTAGTCGACCACCGCCTGGCGGATCGCCTCGCCGACCAGCGTTGAATAGCCGGGCAGCGCCTTGATCGTGATCTGGCAGCTGACCGGGGCATCCGTCGGCCGGAAGAAGCGCACGTCCATGACGCGGCCGTACGGGTCGGCGACCTGTTCGGTGGTGGTGCCGTAGGTGCCGGTGCCCGGCGTCTTCTTGCGCGCCATCGCCTGGGCGATGGCGCTTGCGTCGCCGCCCTCGACCACCACGGCGATCGTGTGCGGCGGCAGGCCGTGCGCATCGGGACTGGACGTGTCGTTCTCGAGCGCCACATGGCGCAGCACGCCGGGCACGGCGGCCACGGCGCCCGCGATGCCGTCCAGCACCGTCAGCGACGGCAGCGCCACCGAGCGGGCCTGGCGCACACGCAGCGCGGCATCGGTCTCGACCGGCGCGCCCGGCACCGCCGGCGCCGGATTGGTGACCGACTGCCAGCCGCGCGTGGGCGTGGCGATCTGGTTGATGGTGTTGGCCGCGGCACGAAGCGCGCCGACGCTCAGGCAGGTGGCGGTGACCGTGATCTCGCCCGCGGGCGGGATCACGACCTCGGCCGGCAAGGCCCAGAGGGCCTGGCCGGCGTCGCGCACCCGGCCGGCGACGATACGCGTGCCGACCTGGCCGACGAGCCGGAGGTCGGCCGTCGAGCTGCTGGCGGTCGCCCGCGCGATGCCGTTGATGCGCACGTTGCTCGAGAGCGCCTCGCCCACGGCCGTGGCGGGCGAGAAGGAGTTGTAGACCTGAATCGCCGCCGCGTTGGAATCCGAGATGGATTTCGCGAAGACCGCCAGCAGCTGGCCGTCCTGGCTGTCAGGATCGAGGTAGGCGTCTTCCCCGTAGATGGCGCGAAACTGCGTCTGCAGGAATTCGAACACATCGGCGTAGGTTGGCGCGTGGATGCCGGTCGCATCGATGACCGGTGCGGTGGAAGTGATGGCCATGGTTATAAGATCGCCTCGAGTTGAGCCGAGCCATAAAGGGTGTTGAGGGTGGCGCGCACGCTCAGGCGCCGCGATTCCGGATCGAGCCGGCTTTCGTAGCCGGCGATCTCGGTCACGCCCGGCGTCGCGAGGATGCGCTGACGGATGGCCGCGTCATGGGTCGGGGTGCGGCGTTCGCCCAGCACCTCCTCGCGCCACGGCATGCCCTCGCGCACGTCGAGAAACCACTCGCCGCGCCACAGCGCGAGCCGGGTCTTCACGGCCTGGCCCACGGCCAGCGGCGTGTCGCGCAGAAAATCATTCTGCTGGCCGCCGAAGACGTAATCGCCCTGGGCGTCCAGTTTTCGGTATCGCATTCGATGCCTCCCGGAATCAGTTGGGTGGGGTGGTCACGGCGTTGCTGCCCTGCGCCGTGTGGGTGTGCGTGTCGTCCACGCGCTTGCCGTTGACGCTGAGCTGGCCCGACAGTTCGAAGGCGCCCGCGATCTTCGCCGCGGCGCCCGACAGCGCGGAGCCCACCAGGCCGCCCAGGAACGTGAACAGGCCGGACACGGTGACCTTGCCGCTGAAGGTAGATTCGGGCGCGTCGACCTCCAGGCCGCCCGGCGCCACGATGCGCAGCTTGTGGCTGGCCGGGTCTAGCTCGAAGAAGGCCTGGCCGTCGTCGCTGCGCAGCTGCACGGCGGAGGTGCTCACGCCGCCCAGCGCACGCGGCTGCGACCGGAAGCCCACCAGGGCAAAGCCGTCAGACAGGTCGTGCATGCGGCGGTCGGGCTGCGCCTGCACGCCGCCGGATTGCCACCAGCCATCGATGCAGCGCGAGCCGAACACCACCAGGCATTCGTCGCCCGGCGTCACCGGGAAGGTCAGCGTGCAGTTGCCGCCAGCCGGGAAATGCACCGGGCAGTCGTGCAGCACGTCGATCTGGGTCGGCACGCTCGAGCCATCCGGCTCGCGCACGGGGATCAGCACCGCCAGCTGCACCGACACGGTCTGCGCGGCGGCATCGAAAGCCTGCACGATGCCCGGCATCGCGGTCCACATGCCGGCCTGGTGCGCGCGCAGGGCCTGCCGCTGCGTCCCTTCCGGGTCGTTGATTCGTTCGTATCTGTTCATGGTGTTTCGCCGGGTCGGCGGGTCGCGGGGCGAATCGCGCCACGCAGCGCCGGCGGCGTTCGCCGGCGCATGCACGCGCTCACGCCGCCGGGTTGTCGGGCTTCGTGATGTCGTAGGAGGCGCAGATCAGCCTGGATTCCCACGCAGTGCCACGCGTATCGCCCTTGTGCAGGACGGAGATCACCGTGTAGAAGCCCTGCGGCTGGATCGCGGTGTGCGTGATCTGCTTGCGTTGCTCGGCGGCGTTCTTGCCGCCGTCCTGGCCGCTTGCCGGCCAGTGGTCGCGCATCTGGATCGACGAGGCCGGCAACTGGATCAGGCGGCCGGCAACGATCGACGGGTTGAGCAGCACCCGCACCTCCAGCCCTTTCTCGGTCTGGGTGGGCGAGCCCAGCATGCCCGTCTTCGCATCGATCAGGATCGTGCGGCCCGGCACATAGGCCGACTCCTCGCACAGATTGATCTTGCCATTGTGGATGTTCCACTTCGAGCCCGTGCTGCGCGCGGCCGCGGCCATCACGTCGCGTGCCAGCGAGAACATCACCTTGGCGCGCGGCAGGTTCGGATCCTGCCTGGGCAGGATGTAGCCGCGCACGGCCCCGCGCGCCGACATGGCATAGCAGGCCTCGTCGATCACATTGCTCATCGTCGCGCCCGCCGGCAGCGTCTTGTTGACGAACGCGAAGTTGTAGGCCTGGTCGCCGTCGAGCGCGCGGATCTCCAGCACGCTGTTGGTCTGCTCGTCGAGCATGCGCACCTGCACGATGCTGCCCTGGAAGATCACGCCGTAGTTGCCCTGGTATCCGGCATTCAGCGTGACCTGGCGGAATTCCTGCATCGCCCGCAAGGCGAGCTCGGGGTTGACGTTGTAGACCTTGATCAGCGCATTGTTGGGCGTCTGGTTGTCGGTCTGCGTGATGTCGAAGGTGAAATGCAGCTCGGAGAGCTCGACGGCCTCGTCGCCCGCCAGCACCAGCGAGACCTTGCGCAGCCATTGCCTGACCGATACGGTTTCGCGCGTGCTGGCGCCGGCGCCGCTCGTGGCGGCATTTTTCGGATCGGTCACGTCAGCTCTCCTCGCTTACCCAGTACAGCCGCGATCCATAGCCGAGGTCTTCGAAGGTCGGCAGGTCGTCGGGATGATCGGCGCCCACCACGTACAGCCGGCCCGGTATGCCCAGATGGCGGTGCTGCGACAGCAGCTCCACGCCGGGCACGAGCGGCAGCCCGCCGACCAGCGGCACCTCCTGGGCGTCGGCGATGTCGAGCACCCACTGGCCGCGGAACTGCACGGTGAAGTAGTACTCCGTGCCGCCCAGCGAGATGGCGAAGGACTGCGGCGTGGGCGTGAGGGGAATTTCGTAGGTAGCCATGGCGGTGTCTCCCCTCAAGCGATCTGTGTTGCGGGCCAGGGCGTCGGGCCGTATGACGGCACCGGCGCGGGCACCGGCGACTTGGTGCTCTTGCGTTGCGTCTGCGCCGTGGATTTCTGGTCCGCCTGCGACGCGGGCGGCGGCAGGACCGATTCGCTCGTGTCGACGATGATGACTTCGCGCAACCCGGCCGTCACGCGCAGCGCGCCGCTGGTCGTGGCGTCGTGCGTGACGGAGAGCGACTCGATGAGCATGTTTTCGTAGCGCCGCCGGCTCGTGACCAGCTCGAAAGGCTGGGCGGAGCGTTGCAGATTCAGCAGCTGGTTGTAGACCCCGTCGACGTACTGCGCCGAGGTCGGCAGGCCATTGCCCGAACCCGACACCGGCGCGCCCAAGAGCGCGGCGTAGTCGGCATTGCTCCAGCCGCATTGCAGGGTCACCTTGCGCGGCATCATGTACGCGTGATCGGAGATCGACGCGCCGCGATGCACCGGATGGTCCGTGATCGTCAGCTTGTCGTCGTGATTCTCCGAAATGAGGACGCTGATCACGAGCTCACCGATGCGCTTGTTCGACAGCAACACCATGTCGTTGCCGGAAGATTCCAGGTCATTCATGCTACTTGCCCTCCGGTGTTGGAACGCATCAGGTTGTTGTTGACCTCGATCTGGACCGCCGCGATATGCTGCGCGACCGCCTGCGGATCGAGCACGCCCGATACGGTGATGTTGTTCGTCGAGTTGATCGAGATCGGATCACGGATGAGCATCATCCGGTTGGGATCCGCCGTCGGGTCGGAGCCCAGACTGCGCGCGGCGGCCTGCCCCCAAAGAGAAGGATCTGCTGTCAGCCCGTCGGCGCTGCGCTGGTCCATGTCAAGTCCGAGGCCTCCGATGACCGATCGGTGCATGGAACCCTCGAGCAACAAGGCGTCCACCGGCAGTGCGTTCTTCTCCCGAATGGCCAACAGCCGATCGTGCGTTTCTCCTCGCGCCTTGAGCCGCTGATTGATCTCGTCTTGGTATCGTTTGACTGCGCGGGGATTGTCGGCCTCGAGAGAGATCAGGGTATTCAACTCCGCAATGCGGTCATCGATATCATCGATGGTGGCCTGCGTTCCTTCCTCAGTGTTGCGCTTGTAATGGCGGAAAGCCCCCGCGGCACCGACCACCCCACCCAATGCAACTCCGGCGCCAACCCCCGGGACCGCAAGCGCCGCTCGACCGAGGGACCAACCGGATGCCGCTGCCCTACCGAGCACCGCGCGGCCGGTCGAGGTCGTGGCTGCCAAACCAAGATACGTCGAGATCCCTCCTGTCGCCTCGTTGACCTTGCCCACCACCTCCAATAGCACGGTACCGAGATCGACCACCTTGCCGGAGAGGAAACCCGCGATTTCAGGGAACACTGCCAGCGTATCTGCGAGCTCGGGCAGGCGACGCTCTGCGGTGTCGGCGAAGCGCTTCATGGCGTCGGCGACGGGTTGCATGAACCCCGAGCCCAGAATCGAGCCCGCACGATCCACAGCGTCACCGATATCGCCGATCGCGCCCTTCGCGTTCTGCGCTGCCTCGGCGAACGTATCATGCGCGGCATTCTTGATGATGAGATCGTGGAGCTGCGCCCGGGTCCCGTCATCCCGCAGAAGACGCACAACACCTGGATCAATGCCCAGATTTTCCGCGTACGCTTTGGCTTGTGCCGGAGACACACTTGCCATCGCCTTGCCGAGATCCGCCAGGATTCTGACCGTATCCCGCAAACCGGTCTTGTTGTCGACCTCGATGCCGAGATCCTTCAACGCGGCGACCGCGGCGGGCCGGGTTTCAAGCGTTTCGCGAACACCGGACAGTCGCGCTTGCAGGTCTGCGGCGGAGATACCGGCGTCGCCCGCTATTTTTGCGATCGACTTCAGGTTTCCGGTGGTGGTGCCCATGGCCTTTGCCATCACCTGCACGTCCGCCATCGCCCCGGTGAAGCCGATGGCGCTGTTGAGGATGCCGCCACCGCCGCCCGCCTGCGACGGCGGGCCTCCCGCCTGAGCGGCTGGCCCGACACGCCGCATGGCATTCTCGATATGCCGCGCAGCCACCTCGAGCGATCCCGTCAGAGTTCGCAGTGCGCGACTGAAGTTGGCACTCGCCTCATCCAGGGTTTCAAAATTGATAGTGACGCTAGCGGCCATTTTTTTCTTCCCATGCCCGCCGGGCCAGCATTTGATTGTCGGCCTGGACCCACAACGCATCGTTCATCAATGCGATGTCGACCAGGCCGATCGACCCGTCGAGCAATTTGTCGTAGGACACGAGGCCCCGGATGACCGGAGCCATCAGCCAGTCCTCCCCGCCGGGGAGGCTGGCCCAGTTCACGCCCCCGCCGTCTCCGGCCCGCTCCCTTGGCTGGTAAGCAGGCCGGCCATAAAAGGGCCGAGATTGTGCGTGATGACGCGCAGTACGAGCGGCAGCACGACGCCCAGGTCCATGTCCTGGAACAGGCAGACGCCATGCTGGGGATTCCAGACATTGGCCCACCCGCTTTCCTGACGACGCTGTACCACCGACAGGCACAGATCGATGATCTGGTCCCCGTCTGCGTCCGACATGGCGGCGATTCCGTCCATGAAGGGTTGCAGCACCTCGCTCAGGGCCGAACCGTCGTCGCTCAGCGCCTGGCCATCTTCCGCCAGCGATGCACCAGACCGAGCCAACCGCTGATACACCGGGATCAGCGGCGGGATGATGGGCGCGATGCGGCGCGACAGATGGAACTGCTGCTTCGCGCTCAACTTGCCGATGGAATACCGATTGCCGGAAAGCTCGATCTCGTTCATCAGTAGGTCCCCAGCACCGTGTCGATCTTCAGCGCGGCGAACACCCACTCGACCGTGCCGCCTTCCTTGGCGTAGGTCAGGTCGGGCCGCTTCTGGAACGCGCACGAGCGGCACGTGGTCACGTCGCCGCTGGCGCTGTTGGTGATGGTGATCAGGTTCTTGCCGTGCAGGCGGCTGTCGAGCGTCTGCGCGTCGTAGAGCGCGGCGAGCAGCGCGTTGGCGGGCGAGGTCTGCATGTAGCGCAGCGTCACCGTGCCCGACTTGTCGGCGCTCAGCGTGTGCATGCCTTCGCCGTCGGCGCCGACCACCACGGTGTTCTTGTTGTTGGTCTGGGCGACGGTGACGCCGCCTTCGGCCGCGCCTTCGCCGGCGCCGAGTTGGAAGGCGCCGCCGGGCCCGATCAGGGAGACGGTGACGTCATTGAAGCTGTAGGTTGCCATGTCTGGTTTGCCTTATCGGTTGATGTTGACGAGGATGTCCACGGTGTGGATGGCGCCGGCTTCCTTGGCCGCGATCTGGAACGGCACGGACTTGCGGGCTTCGCGATCGGCCTGCGATTGCGAGGCGATCGGCGGCGCGTACACGTAATAGCCCTTGGCCAGCGTGTCGCCCTGCTTGATGACGCCGAAGCCGGCCGAGTTCCACACGCCCGGTGCGAGGTAGCCGTTGTTGACGGCGGCATCGCACGCGGCCTCGATGGTGGCGGCGATCAGCGCGTTGCCGGCATCGGTCTGCGGGATCTTGCTCGGGCTCTGGTACAGCAGGTTGTAGACGTCGGTCTGGATGCGGTTGCGGAACCAGATCGCGTTGTAGATCGAGTCGATGAAGATGCCGCTCGACGTGACGCCGTACTGGATGATGGCGGTGTCGTTGTCGTAGGCGACGAACACGTTGCAGCGCTTGTCCTGCAGCGTGTTGGCCTGGCTGCTGGTGAGCGTCTCCGCCACGATGCCCCGCTCCTGCTTGTACATGAGCGTGATCGTGGTGTTGTTGGCGTTGAAGTTCACCGTGAGCAGGCGGCCCAGCAGCGACGCGGCCGCGTAGGCGTTGGCGCTGGAGAACTGCACCATGCTGTAGCGGTAGTTCAGCGCCTTGAGCTGGCTGGCGATGTCGGCGGTCGACACCGGGTCCAGCACCTGCGGCGCCTGGGTCGTGACGGCGTACAGATGGCGCTGGTCGGCTTCGATGAGCGCGGCCACGGCCAGGTGATCGGCGTTCGACACGCCGGCGTCGGCGAAGGTCAGGCCCAGGAAGCTGTTGGCGTGACGGTCCAGGAACAGCGCCACGGCGGCTTCGGCCGACTCGGCGGCCAGGCCGGCCACCGGCACGGAGGCCTGCGCGACGTTCAGACCCAGCAGCGCGGCGACGTCGGTGCCGGTTTCCGGTGCGACGGCGTAGCCCAGCGCGGCGGACACGCCGGTCGAGCCGGAGGTCACGACGAACTGCGCACCGTTCCACGCCACCGAGGCGTCGGCCAGCGCGGCATCGACGATGGCGGCCACGGCGTTCAGGTTGGTGGCGCCGGAGAAGTCCAGGCCGCTGACCGTCTTGGTCGCGCCGTCCACGTCGATCGCGAAGGCGCCCGTGGTGACGGCGTTCCAGACCGCGATGTCTTTCTGGGCGGCCGACAGCACGGCGCCGCGCAGGACGGCGGCGCTGTCGGTCTTGACCCAGCGGCCGATCTGCAGCTGGGCCGGTTGCGGCGACTGCTGGAAGTACAGCAGCGCGGCGAGATACTCGGGCGCGGTGGTGCCGAAGTCGCCAGCCACGGCGTCGATGTCGCCATAGGCGCGCATGCGCTCGCCCGGATCGATCACGGAAGACGCGCCCAGGATGAGCGCGGTGTTCAGGTTCGCACCCTGGGCGGCCAGGGGCGACATGTTGATCGATACGTTGATCAGACGGGATACGGGCAGTCCGTTAGCCATTGTTGGTCCTCTACTGTCCAGAAAAGAAAAAAGGCCGCGCGATGGCGGCCTCGTTGCTGCGTTCGGGGCGTCAGTTCGACGTCGCCCCCACGATGTCGGTGTGCGTCGTGGAGACGGCGCTCACCAGGTTGCGGACCAGGTAGGTCCGGGTGATGCTGCGGAGCAGGACGAGCGTCAGCGCGTAGCGCCGCTCCCACGTCTGTTCCGTTTGCAGCGGTTCGGCGCGGATGGCGCTGGCGCTGCGGCAGGCCAGGCCGAGCCGGCCCATGACCTCGCGGTTCTGCGGCACCCACACGCCATCGGCCAGCACCTGCGCATACTGCTTGGCGGCAGGCCCATGGAACAGGCAGCTCACCGTGCAGTGCTGGTCGCGTCGGTAGCGGTCGCTGCCCTCGCCCGAGCTGTCGTGCGTGATGGCCGGGTTGACGTCGGCGTCCTGCGCCGTCACGCCCACCTCGCACCAGGTCTGGCCGGGATCCGCGGCGGGCGCGGATTGCCAGAGCGGCTGCACCCATTGCGGATCGAGGCCGCTGATGCCGGCCACCACGCCTGCCAGGAGCAGGTCCAGCGATCGGTCTTCTTCGGCAGGAGTCGTCTGCGCGGGGATCAGATACCCGCCGCTGGCGCTGTCGTTCATCGGTACACCTCAATGTGGCGCATGGCCATGCCGGAAATGAAAAGACCGCCTTGCGGCGGTCGGGTCGAACGGGGCACTGCAGCGGCGGCCGCGCAGTGATCGCGCTGGCGCCGGACGCAATGGCCCGGGGAAATTGTCGCACCGTCTGTCGCGCTTTTGCTCGCAGGATGTCCTGCAAGCGCGACATGGCGGGGTGTGCTGACAGGCTCCGCGGCGTGTGGCGCGACGTGTGATTCGATCACCTCGCATCCGCTGCCGCGGCCTGGCAACGAAAAAGCCGCCGCACTTCGGAGAGTGACGGCGGCGCTTCGACGGCAGGCACGGGTCCGGTCGGCGGCTGCCGATTCCAAGGGCCTTCGGCCCGGCGCAACATCGGCTGCCGCGCACGAATCCGGATCCTCGGACCTGCCTCGGGCCACCGGTCCGCCGCCTCGTGTGGCGTCGGCGCCGGACGCAATGGCCCGGGGAAATTGTCGCACTGTTTGTCCTGCCTGATGCCGCGCGATGTCCTGCAAGCGCGACACGCACCGGGGCCGCGACAGCCACGCGCGGCGCGCGCTGGCGTGCCGGTCATGCCTGTCGCGGCCTGGCGGGGAAGGCCTGCCGCACTGTGCGGCATGCGTGCCGGCGGCCTTCGGTTTGCGAGCGGTCGTGCACCGGGTTCAGGGACTGGCATCGCGCGACTGCGGTGCGGCGTCGGCCCGGCTCGCAAAAAAGGCCACTGGATCCTGCGCATGCACAGGACGCAATGGCCCGGGGAAATTGTCGCACTCCGGGTCCCGCAAAAGTGCGCCCGGCGTCCCGCTTGCGCGACATGCAGTCCGGCCGCGCCCGCATGCGCGAGGCGGCCGCGCCAAACAAAAAGGCCACCCCGATGGTGGCCTCGCTGGATACGCCGTGCCGCGTCAGGCGGCGGCGTGAAAGGCGGACTCGCGCCTGGCGGGCCGCGCCGCGGGCGCCTCGCTCCAATCCTGCGCCATGCCGTACTCGGCGTAGGTGCCCGGTGTGGTTGCGCGCACAACCACCACGACCAGCCCGGTGTCGATGAACGCATCCAGCACGCGTTGCACCGCCTTGCGCGCGGCCGCACGTTCGCGGGCCTCGAGCGCGCGGCCGCGCGTGGCATGGCGCACCAGCTCGACCACCCGGAACGAGCGCAGCGGATAGGCCTCGAGCAACTCCATCACTTCCATAGCGAACTTCACGCGATCCTCCTTGCGACTGCTTCGCGAAACATGCCTACATAGATTTGATATTGCGCCTGCGTCAGCACGACGCCGGTGGTGTCGGCGATCCAGGCGCAGGCGGCCGCGGCGCGGGCACGCGCATCCAGGGCGCCGAAGCGCGCGTGCTTCTGCGGATACTCGGCGATCACCGCCATGCGCTCGTGCCAGGGCAGCGCGTCGTGCATCGCCTGCACGCGCTGCGCGTGGTAGTCATTGATCGGCCGGGCCTCGTCGTCGTCTTCGATCAGGTGCGGCGCCATGTTGCCGACCACCGCGCCGGACCAGGTCCAACGCGCCCAGTTCCAGAGCAGGTCGTCTCCCGTCAGGGTTCGGCCGTTCATCACAGCACCTCGTATCGGCCGCATTTCTTGCCATAGGGGCGCCCCTTCAGGCAGCGCACCACCGTGTCGCCGAACGGCGAGACCACGGTGCGCACGTGCGAGCAGCCCTCGCAGGTGCGACGCGCACTGGCCGTCTCGCGGCTCATCAATACCTTGATCGGGTCCTGCCATTCCCAGCGGCGTAGTTCATGCATGGATTTCTCCTTGATTGTGGCGGCGCGGACCCTGCGCTTGCTGGCAGGCGGCGCACCGCATGACGGCGTGATTCATCACGACCGCCGGTTGTCCTGGTAGCGCGCGCTCGCGGCGCGCGCTCCGGTTTCGATGTCGAGCGCCCGGCCGGCCATCTCCAGCACGGTGCTGCTGTAGCGCTTGCCGCCACGGCGTGCCTGTTCGCTCAGGACCTGGCGGGCCCAGGCGCGGCCGTCGCGCGTGCCGCGCTGCGATTGCGTGGCGAGAATGCGCTGCAGCGCGGCCTCGGCGCGGGCGCGGCTGGCGCGGTCGTGGGCGGGCGCCGGCAGCTCGGTGAGCGCCGGCGGCACCGGCTCCCAGCTGCCCTGCCCCAGCACCTCCGCAAACGACCGCTCCCAGCGCGCCTTCATGGCGCCGTACGTGCTGTGCAGCATGTCGTGGGTGCTGGTGGCGACGGCGGCCCAGTACACGGCCGGGTGCGACCAGCGGCCCGCCTCGCCCCGGCGCCGCGCGGCCAGGCCCGCCACCGCCTCGTGATAGGCGGCCTCGGGGTTGAGCCAGGGCCGGCACAGACGCAGGAATTCCGGCAGCGTCGGCGGCCAGTCGCGCGCCAGGCAGGCCAGCAGGCCGGCATGGACCTCGCGCTCGCTCAGGCCGCTGAGGTGGGTTTCCCAGGCGGACTTGAGCTCGCGTGGCGTGAGGCCCTGCCACTGCTGCATGAAGCGCGCGCCGTACAACGCGCGCATCTCGTTGATCACCAGGTTGGCCATGGCGTCAGGCACGCAATGCGGGTGTGGCATCGATCACTCCCATGTCGATTTCGGTGGGTGCGGCGCGCACCAGGTCGCGCAGCTCGGATTGCCATGCCGCGCCCGGACTGCGGCCCTGCGGCGCGCGGGCATCGCCGGGCGGTGCAGGTCGCAGCAGGCGCTGCAGGAAGGCCACCGGCTCGATGGCCTGCGCATCGGCACAGCGCTGGATCGCCCGCAGCACCTCGGCGTCGGGGTGATGCTTGCGGAACAGGCCCAACATCGCGCGCGCCTGCCGCTCGGGCACGGCCGCGCTCATCAGCAGGGGCAGCCCCAGCGCGAAGATCCGTTCGGCCGGGGTGTCGGACGGCGCTTCCGCGCGCGGCGCCGCCGCCGTTCCGCCAGGAACGGTGTCTGTTTGGGATTTGGGATTGGGGTTGGGATTGGGAGCCATGCCCTGGGCAGGCGGATCGAGCGCATCCCACAACCCCGGCGTAACCGGATCGGTTGGCGTGGGGCTGGTCTTGCGCGGCCGGCCGCCCTTGCGGCCGTTGATGCGGGCCCGTTCGGCGGCGGCGCGGGCGCGTTCGATCTCGCCGTCGCAGCGGCTGTGCGTCCAGCCCTCGGCGCCCAGGTCGAAGAATTCGTGCAGCACGGTCGCGACCGCGGCGCGCTCGTCGTCGCCCTGCGCACGCACGAGCCGGCAAGCCTGGGCGATGTCTTCGGGCAGGGCCTGTTCGCGGCTGTAGTACAGATCCAGCAGACGTCGGTAGGCGGCATCCTCGAGCCACGACAGGTGTGCCGTGGCGGTCAGGTAGTCGCCGATGTGATGCGGGTAGTAGTTCATGCGGCCTCCTTGGGCGAGGCGTGCAGGCGCGGCCACACGGGGGCAGCGCCGGTGTTCGGATTCAGGGTGTGGGGCATGGGCAACAGAAAAGAGAGGCGCCCGCGCGCGCCGGTGGGCGCGTCCGCGGGCAGGTGCCGGCCGTGCTGCCCTGTGGGGCGCGGGGAAAGCGCGGGGCGCCGTGGCGCGGCCGCGACGCTGCCAATGACCAATAAGGTCATAGGAAACGCCATGACCGAACCGGCCGCAAAGCCTTTGCTGGCTTGGGTTTCAGCGCACTCGGAAGATTCGCAGGGCAGGTACGTCCGTTTCATGCGAATCAGTCTATTACCATTTTGGTAATCCGCACAAGCGATTTTCTATTACCATATCGGTTCATTTACCAATCTGGTCAAGGCAGGTTCAATTCCGCCTATGAAGTCCATCAAAGAAATCCGCCGCGACAACCTCGCGCGCGCCATCGACACCCGCTGCGATGGCAGCCAGACCCGCGCCGCCACGCTGCTGGGCTATTCCACGCCATCGTTGGTGAGCCGCTACACCACCGGCGCCAAAGACATCGGCGACCGGGCGGCCCGCAAGATGGAAGAGGTGTTCGGCCTGCCGCCCAACTGGATGGACTCGCCGCAGGAAGGCGGCGGCGCGCCCGCGGATGCCGCGCCGGTGGGCCGGGCCATTCGTCACGTGCGCATGGCGCGCGGGCTCGCGGCCGAGCGCCTGGCCGAAGCGGCGGGGCTCGACGCCCCCACCCTGGCCCGCATCGAATCGGGCGCCGAGCCGGCGCCCGCCGAGCTCACGCGGCTGGCCGCGGCGCTCGAGGTCGACTCGGTCACGCTGGCCCGGCTCGCGCCGCTGTCCTTCGGCGAAATCACCAAGGCCCTGCTGCAGCAGTTGCCCCCGCACGATTTCGCCTCGTCCCTGTCCGACGACGAGGTCACCTATGTCGGCACCTATCACCCAACGCGGAGGATTCCGGTGGTCGGCATGGCGCAGCTTGGCGAAAACGGCTTCTACGACGAACTCGAATACCCCGCCGGCCACGGCGACGGCTATCTGCTGTTCAACTCCAAGGATCCCGACGCGTATGTGCTCAAGGTCCGTGGCGACAGCATGAAGCCGGCCATCCGCAACGGCTGGTACATCGTGGTCGAGCCGAGCGGCCGCCCCACGGCCGGCGAGTACGTGGTGCTGCAGCTCGAAGACGGCCGCAAGATGGCCAAGGAGCTGCTGTTCCAGCACGCGCGCACGGGCGACATCGAGGTGATGTCGGTCAATGGCGAGATCCGCATGAGCATTCCCGGCACCTCGGTGCGCCACGTGCATCCCATCGCGGCCGTGGTGCCGCCGAGCCAGATCCTCTACACCTGAATGTCCGACCCGCTTTCCGCCACCGGACACGCCACCACGGACACCCGGCGCCCTCGCCAGGCCCGTTTCGCATCGTCAAGGCACAGTTCCCCGTGGCGATGCTGTTCGGCCACGACCTGATCGCCCTGCTCGATGCCGACGGCAGGCTGCTGCGCGAGGCCAACGGGCTCGCGACCAGCCGCCAAGGCCGCATCAAGCCGATCGGCTACCTGCCCTCCGACCGGCTCAAGGTGTATGAATTCTCGGCGCCCGCGCTCTATCGCGCGCAGCAGCGCCAGCTCACGCTCTGCACGGGCTCATGGGAAGAGGTGTCGCGGCACTGGCGCGTGTTGCGCGCCGCCGCGAGCGCGCTCAATGCGCGGCATCTGCGCTATCCCATGCTCGGGTTCGGCCCCAACAGCAATTCGGTCGCCACGACACTGATCGCCGCGATGGGCCTCGCGGACCCGGACCTGGCGGGCCGCTGTGCGCCGGGCCGACGCACCCTGCTGCTCGACGCCGGCACGCTGGCGGCGCTGCGCGAGCGGCACGGCATGGGCGGCGCGCCGGTGCCGGCCTGATCCGCCTGCGCCGGGCCGCGCCGCGCGTCAGCGCTCGCCGCGCGAGCCTGCGCGAGTCCCGCCCGCGCTAGCCGGCCGAGCCTGCGCGGCGCACGCGCCACGCCAGCAGCGCACCCCAGCCCAGCCCCAGCAGCGCCGCGCACAGCGAGCCGAGCAACACGCCCAGCTTGGCCGCGCCCAACAGACTCGCATCGTCGAAGGCGAGCATGGCGATGAAGATCGACATGGTGAAGCCCACGCCGGCCAGCAGCCCCACCAGCAGCAGTCCGCGCCAGTCCATGCCGGCCGGCAGGCGCCCCGCGCCCAGCCGCAGCGCGATGGCGCTGGCGGCCAACACGCCCACCGGCTTGCCCAGCACCAGCGCCAGGCCGACGCCCAGCACCACCCAGGAGGTATCGCCGCCGGCGAGATCGATGTCGCCGAAGCTCACGCCCGCGTTGGCCAGCGCAAATATCGGCATCACGCCGAAGGCGACCCACGGATGCAGGGATTGTTGTACGCGCAACGCAGGCGCCGCGAGCTCGCGCTTCGCGACATGCAGGGCGCGGCGATGCTCGCCATCGCTGATCGCGTCGGGCCGCTCGGCGAGCTCGGCGCCGATCCGCTGCAGCATGCGGGCGGCCGGCTCGTACAGCGGCTTGGCAAACACCGGCGTCATCAGGCCGAGCACCACGCCGGCCAGCGTCGGATGCGCGCCCGTCAGCAACAGCCCGGTCCAGGTGATCGCGCCGGGCACCACATAGGCCCACGCCGATCCCACGCCGATGCGTTGCAGCGCGATCACCAGCGCCAGCCCCACGCCGGCCACGGCAAAGCCTTCCCAGGCCAGGCCGCCGGAATAGAACAACGCGATGATGAGGACGGCGATGATGTCGTCGATGATGGCGAGCGCCAGCAGGAAGACGCGGATCGTGCCCGGCAGCGAACGGCCCAGCAGCGCCAGCACGCCCACGGCGAAAGCGATGTCGGTGGCGGTCGGCACGGCCCAGCCATTGAGGCGCGGCGCGATCGGATTGAACGCGACGTAGATCAGGGCGGGCACGATCACGCCGCCCAGGGCGGCGGCAATCGGCAAGGCGGCCTGGCGCATGTTGCTCAGCGCGCCATCGTGGATCTCGCGCCGGATCTCCATGCCCACGACCAGGAAGAACAAGGTCATCAGGCCGTCGTTGATCCAGAAGTGCAGCGATTGGGAGCTGATCAGGTCGCCCACGCCGAAGGTCACCGGCGCGTGCCACAGGGCATGGTAGGAGGGAGCGTAGGCGGAGTTCGCCCAGATGAGCGCCACGGCGGCCGCGAGCAGCAGCACGATGCCGCTGACGGCTTCGATATGGAGAAAGTGCTGGAGGCGGTCGTAGGCGCGATCGGCCCAGACATGGGCGCGCGGCAGCGCAGCCCGGGAGGGGTGTCGGTTCATCAATGCAGGCTCCGCGATGGCGGCCCGACCAATCGCATGAACCTGTCTCACCGCGGCATGCGGCTGACACCCGAGGCGACATTGTAACCCACACTCGGGCCGAGGCTTTTATTTAGGTGCCGGATTAGACGGCGTGGCGGACCAATCCGAAATCTATATACTGTGTTTTTATACAGTATATGCACTTCGGACATCATGTCCTCGATCTGTTCCGTCACCCGCACGCATCACCTGGGCGAACGCCGCCGCGACCAGGATCCCGCCGCGCCCGTCCTCGGGCAGGTCCGCATGTATTCGATGCTGCACAAGCCGCTGAACCGCTACATCGAGATCATGACCATCGAGAGCCTGGACAAGTTCGGCGCGATCTGCGTCTCGCCCATCCCCGACCTGCTCGAGCCGCAGCTCCTCACCTTCAGCTCGACGCGCGGCATGATGGTGTCCGGTTTCGAAGAGATCATGGGCCAGCGCTACTACCAAGGCTGGTGGCTGCAATGGCTGGAGGAACATCGGCGCGAATCCTGAGCGGCGTGGTACCCGTGCCCGTGCCCGCCGTCGGCGCGCGGGGCGTCGGCCCGTGACGCGCCCTGGCTCTCCCCCCCCGCCCTCGACGTCCGCAGGAGCGACCGCCGCTCTGCGCCGCTCCATGTGCTGCCCGCGCGAGTGGACTCAGTGCATGTTCTTCCAGATGATGATCGAGTTGGTCTTGCCTTCGGCATTGCCCACCACGTCGAGCCTGCCATCGCCGTCGTAATCGACCACCTCGATATTGGCGAGCCGCTGTTCGTCGGCGCTGATCACGTGCACGGTCCATTCATCCGGCTGGCCTTCCTTGGCGTAGTAAAGTCCCGCCGACAACCCGCCGGCCAGCTGACCCATCGAAAATACGATTTCGTCCTTGCCGTCGTGATCGAGGTCGCCAGCCATTGCCGAGAAAATGAACATGTCCTGCCAGAGCGGGCTGTCATCGGGTTTCGTGAAGACCCGGTGCACGATCCAGCGTTTGCCATGGTCCACATTCTCGAGCCAGGCCAGGCCGTCGAGCATCGGCACAATAATGTCTGGCGCCCCATCTCCATTCAGATCCTTCACGTGTCCGAAGTGCGCGTTGGACACGTCCACGCCCGGGATTTCGTGGCGCTCCCATGAACCCTCTTCCCGCTGCGAATACCAGGCCAGCACACCACTGCGAGCGTCGGAAACCAGTATCTCGTCCTTGCCGTCGCCATTGAAATCCGCAGCCTGCAAGGTGCGCAGATCCGCGACCTGATCGGCCGGAAAGATGTCGATGGGATGTTTGACCCATTCGCCCGTCGTGCCGGGACCGGGATTCTCCAGCCATACGACACCGGGGCTGCGCTGCGGGTAGGCCTCGATCTGATAGCGCATGGTGACCACCAGGTCGAGCCGCCCGTCGCCATTCATGTCGTGGGCAATCAGGTTTACCGGGCCCGGGGTCTGCGACGAGATGACGCGTGGCGTCCAGTCGCGGCCGCGTTCGCCGGGATTCAGATAGGCGAGCACCGCGTCATGGGAATTCACGACGCCGACAATATCCTTGTAGCCGTCGCCATTCAGATCGATGGCGACCTGCCGCTCGAACAGATAGAAGCGATCGACACCGGACTTCGCAAAAGGAAAAACATCGCCCTTGACCACCCGTTGGGGCTGGCGTTCGCCGTTCCACAGTATGTAGAGATCCGATCCCTTGGAATGATCGAGGCGCAGTTGGTCCTTCGTCCACGAGTCCGCAAAGCTGATATCGAGTTTGCCGTCGTTGTCGAAATCGTCCACCGCAAAGCCATAAACGTAGCTGTAGCCATTGGTGAACTCGTTGCGGCGCAGCAGTACGTCGGAATAGCGGGCGGCATAGGGCTCCGCGTCACTCAGCTTCCAGCCACTCAACATGTCGATTCTGGGCTCTGCATCGGGCTGGCCAGGAAACATGGCCGCGATCAACGTGTCGCCCCACCGCTGTACGCGAGACGGGCCCACCAATAACAGGATTACGGTACAGCAAACTGCCCCCGCGACCATACAGGCCGAAACGAGCCAGACGCGCTTTCGATTCAAACTATTCATTTTTCCCGGACCAATAAACCGCTCCGGGTCACAAATAACTATCGCCCCGGCCAGATTGAGAGAGCCGAGCTTACCAGTGTTAGCTGACTATGAATTAAAAGAACGATCCCTTTTTCCTCATTACTTCTTTCGTTCGACTGCGTGCCTAATGCATGCACAGCCGGAAACAGGAATTTGCAGCAGGAAGCCACCAGTGATCCACGCGCCCAAGCGTATGTGCACAAGTCGCTTCTTCATGAGCTCGCCTATAAGCGGGGTTCCGCGAGGCCCAGCCCGCAAGCCGCCGGGTAATGACCATCAAGGATTTGTGCCGCGTACCATACCGGGCACATTACTCCGGGCCCAGCGAGCAAACGCATCGGCCACGCGCTTGCTGCCTGCCATCGACAGGTGGCCCACATCGCGCAACAGCAGCCATCCTGCTGGTCTTGCAGGTGGCAAGGTTCGGCATCGCAGAGCGCTCGCAGCGGATCAGACTCCTTGAGCTCAGGCACCCGGCGTCGAATATCTTCCACGCCGCGCCGGAACGCCTGCTGTTGGACGTCGCTCATCGGTACGGTGCGACTGAACGCCGACTGCGGTGCAAACGGCCGGACGCCAGCCAATTCAGCGGGCTGCATTCGAGTTGGAGCGTGCCCAGCATCAGGATCGGCACGATGCCGCGTCCGACCAGCCATGTCACGCGGCGCTTGATGCCCGCCAGCAATGCCGCCTCGGAGGTCTCCTGCGACACCGGCAAGACCGATGAATACTGCCCAAGCTCGCGTTTGCCGTCGTTCATCCCACCGTATACTCCGCCTCGTCGAAACTCGGCCAAGAGGCGGCGAGCAACGCATACTTGACCGATCCCTCGCGCTCGATAATGCCGTTGATGAAGCGCTCCTGACGATCCCGGCCTTCGGCAAAACAACCATGGCCGCGCGGATAACCGTCATAACGCACACCCCATGACGGGATCGCAAGTGCCAAACTGCAGGATCGTGTGACGACCGAGTTCGGCGTTGGCCGCGTACATTGCCCGTCGAACGGGAATTCGAGTCAGATCCTCGGAGTCGAGACGTCGCGCGGACCGGAGCGAGCCACCGCCTTCACGCAGAAGTGCGCTCCTTCGTCCTATCTCCACAGGCCCGCACGCCACACGAGCGCGGCTGCGCCTACGCTCCTTGGGCACCTATCTGCCGACGGAGGAAGCAATGCGCAACGACGCGACATGCTACTGGGTAGTCCTGTTGATCTACTGCTTGGTCTTCGTCCTTCCCATCGCATTGATCGTCAGGAAATCGGGACGTTCAGCCTGGTGGGTGCTGACCCTCTTCATACCGCTGGCGAACATCCTGTTCCTCTGGCTCTTCGCCCTGACGTCATGGCCAGCATTGGAAAAGGACGAGGCCGGTCACTGAGGTGAGAATCGACGGTTCGGATGCCATGCGCCATGCAACGAAGGTGCGGCTCTTGAATGATGGACTCCACACGCTGCCAGGCCTTGCACCGGCGCGCCAAGACCAACACGATGGCGGGATTTGCAGAACACCCCGCGTATTGCGCAAAAAAAACGGGTCTCGGATTGCTCCGAGACCCGCATCTTTCTTTGGTAGGCCCCCCGAGAGTCGAACTCGGCA
>Ga0160496_1000393_pt1 | contig 20987 bp, 23 predicted proteins | sample DIDPMG_2_FD_108231 | JGI IMG/M metagenome (GOLD analysis project Ga0160496, IMG submission 108231) | Enriched soil microbial communities from UW Madison campus, WI, USA - DID2937_E24_FP MG | ecosystem: Environmental > Terrestrial > Soil > Grasslands | place: USA: Madison, Wisconsin | collected...
GCAGATACCAGAGCTTGTGGCACGCGGACAGCGACGCCACCAGCATGTCCTCGGGATTCCAGCGCGCGGGATCGCCGCGGAAGGCCGGATCGGACGATCCCGGCACATCGGGCTTGCCCGCCGCACGGATCACGTGGTCGCGGGAATAGGCCGCGTAGCTGGACGTGCCGGAGCCGGTGTTGCCGGTCCAGTCGACGGTGACGTTGTAACGGTGTTCGCCTTTCATCGGAATCGTCCTGTTCAAGAGGGAAGGCCCGGGCCGGTGCGCCTGGAAAATAAGGTAGCGTAGCGCATGCACGGCCGCTGCCGGCCCCCGCGCTTTACATCCCGTTTCAGCACCGCCCCGTTACTGTCCGTATCGTGACCGGTTTGCCAAACAGGAGCTCGCCATGATGAAAACCACCCTGACCTGCGCCCTGACGCTAGCCCTGCTCGCCGGCTGCGCGCCCTCCCGGCCCGGCGCCGGCGGCTCCGCCCCCGTCGACAGCCACACCGCCCGCGATTCGCTGGACTGGGCCGGCAGCTACGAAGGCACCCTGCCCTGCGCCGACTGCCCGGGCATCCGCACCCGCCTGACCTTGGAACAGGACGGCCGCTACGAAAGACAGACTCAGTACCTGGACCGCCAGCCACAGCCCGAGGTGGTGACGGGTTCATTCAGTTGGGAGTCCGACGGCAGCACCATCCGCCTGGACGCGTCCGGCGACAGCCAGCGCTACTTCGTGGGCGAAAACCAGGTGACCATGCTGTACCGCGACGGCACCCGCCCGACCGGCCCGCTGGCCCCGCACTACGTCCTGCGCCGCGCGCAATAAGGCGTCGCGCAACGCGCGCGCTTGCGGCTATGCTTGCCGCATCGTGCGCGCGGTGCGCGCCCCTATGCCCAAGGAAACCATGAAGACCGACCACGAGCTGCTTTCCGCCTTCGCCCCCACCGGCGCGTTGCGCGCATCCATCAACCTGGGCAATCCCATCCTCGCGCACGCCGACCCCGTCACCGGCCAGGCCGGCGGCGTTTCGGTCGACCTGGCAACTGAACTGGCGCGGCGCCTGGACGTGCAGTTGGAACTGGTGGTCTTCAAGTCGGCCGGCGAATCCGTCAATGCCGTGGCCGCCGAAGAGGCCGACGTGGGCTTTTTCGCCATCGATCCGCTGCGCGGCGCGCAGATTGCCTTCACCGCGCCCTACGTGGTCATCGAAGGCGCCTACCTGGTACGTCAGGACTCGCCCATCGCCAGCATGGACGAAGTGGACCGCAAGGGCCAGCGCGTGGTGGTCGGCAAGGGCAGCGCCTACGACCTGTATCTGACGCGCGAACTCAAGCAGGCGGAGATCTTCCGCGCACCGACCTCGCCCGCCGTCGTCGACACCTTCATGCAGGAAAACATGGAAGTCGCCGCAGGCGTGAAGCAGCAGCTTGAAGCCGATGCGCAGCGCCTGGGCGGCCTGCGCTTGCTGGACGGTCACTTCATGCTGATCCGCCAGGCCATGGGCGTACCCAAGAGCCGCGGCGACAAGGCCTGCGCCTACCTGGCCGCCTTCGTCGAAGCCATGAAGAAATCGGGCTTCGTCGCCGAAGCCCTGGCCCGCCACAAGATCCAGGGCGCCGCGGTGGCGCCACTGGAGGCCTGAGCCCGTTGCTCGCGCCTCGCAAGAACAAGGCCCCGCTCGAGCGGGGCCTTGTTTTATGCGCCATCGGCGCGTCCTCAGTGGCTGATCATCCAGGGCCTGGCGCCCGCGAACGACTTCGCCCCATCGGGCGTGGTGCGCGTCTTGCCCGCCGTCTTGCCGCCGGAGCAGCATCCGCAATTCATGCCGTGGCCGGAACGCGAACTGCGCGGCTCGTGGGCGCTGCGCTCATTGACCGCGCGCGCCCGGTTCACCGCGGAAGATAGCGCCGATATCGCCGGCGCCCCGCCCAGGATGCGGCCGCACATCGCGCCGCATTGCGGGCAGGCCGCGGGATCGCGCCACTGGGCCAGGGGCACCAGCGCCGCGAACTCGCCGCAATCGCCGCAGGCATAGTCATACATGGGCATGGGATGGCTCCTAGCGGTCGCGCGACAGCGGCATGTCCACGCCGCCCTGGATGTGCTTGACGGGGCCGGACGCCGACGGTTGGATGTCGAAGTCGAAAATCTCCGTCGGCAGCCACAGCGTGGCGCAGGAGTTAGGGATGTCCACCACCCCGCTGATATGCCCCTGCACCGGCGCGCAGCCCAGCAACGAATACGCCTGGGCGCCCGAATAGCCGAACTTCTTCAGGTACTCGATGGCGTTCAGGCAGGCCTGCCGGTACGCGACGTTCACGTCCAGGTAGTGCTGCTTGCCGGATTCGTCCACCGAAATGCCTTCGAAGATCAGGAAGTCCTTGTAGGCCGGCGTGATCGGGCTGGGCTTGAAGATCGGATTCCTGATCGCGTACTTGTCCATGCCGCCCTTGATCAGCGACACGCGCATGTGCACCCAGCCCGCCATTTCAATGGCGCCGCAGAACGTGATCTCGCCGTCGCCCTGCGAAAAATGCAGGTCGCCCACCGACAGGCCGCCGCCCTTCACATAGACCGGAAAGAACACGCGCGCGCCGCGCGAAAGGTCCTTGATGTCGCAGTTGCCGCCGTGCTCGCGCGGCGGCACCGTGCGCGCGCCCTCGCCCGCCGCCTTGTCGCGCTCCGCTCCCTGCATGGCGCCCATGTGCGCCGTCTTCGGCGCGGGCGGATTGGCCAGCGGCGGCACGCGGTTGGGATTGGTGTCGATCAGCGCCTGCTCGCGCCGGTTCCAGGTATCCAGAAGCTTCTTGTCCGGCAGGCAGCCGATCAGCCCGGGATGGATCAACCCGGCGAAGTTCACGCCCGGGATATGGCGGGACGAGGTGAACATGCCATGGAAATCCCAGATGGATTTCTGCGCGTGCGGAAAATGCTCGGTCAGGAAGCCGCCGCCGTTATTGCGGCTGAAGAAGCCGTTGAACCCCCACAGGCTGTCCGGCTTGGCGCCGATGTCCAGCAGGTCCACCACCAGCAAGTCGCCAGGCTCGGCCCCTTCCACACCCACCGGCCCCGAGAGAAAGTGCACCGTGGACAGGTCCACGTCGCGGACGTCGTCGGCGCTGTCGTCGTTCTTGATTGCGCCGCCGGTCCAGTCATAGGTTTCCAGCACGAAGTCATCCCCGGGCTTGACCCACACGGCCATCGGAATGTCCGGATGCCAGCGATTGTGGATCTGTGCGTTCTCGTAGGGGGATTGGGCCAGGTCGACCTTGATGAGGGTATCGGTCATTCTCTTTCATCTCCAACGTAACTTGTTGATAAAACAGAAATTTCTATCTCCGACTGTCTCGCGAGCGCGCCAGGCGGCGTTGCAAGTCGTTGATATGTAAAGAACAGTAGGCGAGTTTCAGGCAACCGTAAACTGGGTTTTCGACCAGTAACCAGGGGATAAATTGGAGTAGAACTTAAGAGGCATGGGATGCGTCATGCGCCCGCTGCCCCCCCACCTGCCATCACCTGATCCAGGGCCATCGCACAACACTCTTTCCATATATTCAATACAAAAAACTACACACGCAGGAAACATACCTCCGCCAGACTAATGGATCCGAAATTCAGTTCCTTTTCAAAGGGCAGTGAGCGTATCTATTGGATGCCATGTCGACCGCCCCCTCCGTCTCGTGCAGCACTGCGCGAAATTGTGCGATTTATATTTCCGGCGGCATCGGCGACGGAGTGCTCAGCATGGTTTTTGCCCGGGCATTGGCCGAACAAACCGGAGGGACGGTCTCATTGCTCATGACTCAAAATGAGTCCGCGCAAGAACTGTTCCGCGCTCAGCCCTATGTAGGGGAAGTCATCTCGCTGCGATCGGAAAACCGGCTGCAAGGCTGGGAACGAATCACACGGGTGAAGCAGGTGCTGGCGGATCGCGCCTACGACAGCCTGTTTCTCTTTACCTTCCGTACTCACATTGCGCTGGCGGCCCGCTTGGCAGGAATTCCACGGCGCATCGGTTTCGTACGCATGCATCATCCGCATCTCGCGGCACTGCTCACGCATCGTCTCTGGGTACGCCGCAAAGGAACCCCGCACCCCGACATCTATACATGGCTGCCGTTGCTGTATGCCAAGGCTGGCTATCAGTATGAGCCACGTTATCCGTCGCTATTCTGTACAGATTCGGCGAGCAGCAAGGCCATCCAGTTCTGCCAAGCGCAATCGCGGACGGTTGGCTTCGGCTTGAATGGATCGATACCCTGCAAACGCTATAGCGGCAGAGCTTTTGCGGAGGTCGCGCGCATCTTGCATGCGCAAGATAGCGGACTGCGTTTTGCATTGGTGGGCGGCAGCGATGTCCAGGAGATCGCCCAAGAAATTCGCAGCTTGCTGCCCGAGTCCATTGTCTTGTTGGACGCAACGCAACAGGCCACGGACATATGCGATAGCCAGGCGCTGATCGCGCGCTGTTCGGTATTTGTTTCCAACGACAGCATGGGCATGCACATTGCGGCGGCCCACGGAATACCGACCATAGGTCTGTTCGGCGCCACTCCTGCGTTGCGGTATGTGCCCTGGCTGCATCCGATTGAAGCCGCCGTAAAGGGCGACATGGCCAGCATTGCGCCGCAGACAGTGGCCGAGGCGATCTGGAAGCATCTGGCGGCAGCGGGTTCGGACGGATCTGCCCATCCGGCGCACTGATGCTCGCGGCAGTTATGATGCTGCCCATTCAGTCGCATTCCCAAGGTATCCCCGCATGGCCGCTCTTGACCGACGCTCCCTCGCCGTCCTGCTCCTCTGCGCCGCCAGCGCCCCCGCCGTCGCGCAAGACTGCGTTGCGCAGGTCCAGGCAGAGCAGGCGCGCATCGACCGCGCGCAGGACGTGCAGCGCACGCGCGAAGCATCCAACGATCTGCAATTGAATCGCGAGCTGTGCCAGGGCCGGCTGGACCTGCTGGATGCGCGCTACGCCCTGGTCGACGACTTCGAGGCCTGCCGCCGCAAGGGGGTCGAGTTTCCGGCGAAGATGGCGCGCGCGCTGAGCGACGCGTCCGAGGAACTGGCCGACAAAAAGGCCGCATGGATCAGAACCTGCGGCCTGCAGATGAAGGATTGAGCGGCCCGCCAGCCGGCGGGCGCGCGGCTCAGGCGGCCTGCTTCTCAGCGCTGTGCGGGAAGAAGATGGCCCGGCTTGGATCGAAGCCGTAGCGGTGCTCGAACTCGGTCGCATCCGCGGCCAGCGCCAGCACCGAATCCAGGATGAAATCGGCTTTCTCGTCGGGCAGCAGCACGCTGAAGTTCAAGCGGATGAAGCCTGGCTTTTCCATTTCCCGGCCGTCCAGGATGGCCTGGCGCATCTGCTGCGACTCTTCCGCGTCGATATCCAGCAGGCGATGCACGTAGGGTCCGGCGCAGGCGCAACCGCCGCGCGCCTGGATGCCGAAGCGGTCGCTCAGCATGCGCGTCACCAGTTGCTGATGCACGAAGCCGCCGCGGCCGTTGCGCACCCGGAACGAGAAGATCGGCAAACGGGCCGCCGTCAGCGAACCCAGCAGTTCCAACTGCGCAGCGCCCTGCCATCTGGCCAGCGCGCGCTGTACGAAGTGTTGATTGCGTTGGCGCATGAAATCGGCGCCCAGCGCTTCCTTCACAAGCAGCACCAGCGCCGCGCGGATATCGCCCACCACATTGGGCGTGCCCGCTTCCTCGCGCGCTTCCAGGCTGCCGCTGTAGTCGTGGCCCGCGGGCGAAACAAAGCGCACCGTGCCGCCGCCGGGCCAGGTGGGCTTGGTGTCCAGCACCGCGTCGCGGCGCACGATTAGCACGCCCGAGGCGCCCGGGCCGCCGATGAACTTGTGCGGCGAGAAAACAATCGCGTCGATCGCCGCGTCGGCAGCAGGCGTCATCCGCATCGTCAGATAAGGCGCACCACCTGCGTAGTCCCACAGCATCTTCGCGCCCGCGGCCTTGACGCGCCGGGTCACTTCCGCCACATCCGCCACGATGCCCGTCACGTTCGAAGCCGCCGACAGCGCGCAGATGACCAGCGCACCCTCCCCGGCTTGCAGCGCCGCGTCCAGCTGCGCCAGGTCGGGGCCGCCTTCCGGGCTTTCCGCCAGCTCGACGACTTCAGCGCCGCATTCGCGCCACGGCAGGATGTTGGAATGGTGTTCGTAGGGGCCGATGATGACGCGCACCTTGCGGCCCGCGGCGATGGCCTCGCGCACGCCGAACAGATGCACCAGCCGGTTGATCCCCGCCGTCGCGCCAGACCCCGCAAAAATCACGGCATGCTCATCGCTCGCGCCGCAGCACCGCGCAATCGCCGCGCGCGCCTCGCGGCGCAGGCGGGTAATGAAACCGCCGCAGTATGACGCCTCGGTATGTGAGTTGGCGTAGTACGGCAGCACCTGCTCAAGAATGAAACGCTCGACCTGCATCAGCGCCCGGCCGGACGCAACGTAGTCGGCGTACACCAGCGGCTTGATGCCATAGGGCCCCTCGACCACCGCATCCTTGCCGATCAGCCCCTCGGCCAGCGCCGCGGCCACGTCGTCCGTCTTCAGGCTTTCCTGGAATTGCTGCAACGGAGTGATCTTGGCGGGGGTCGTTTTGGTAGGCGTATTCATGTCGGGGATGTTCCTGGGCACACCGAAATATCATACGATGGAAAGAAATTTGAAACCTCACCTAAATTTTGCCAAAAACCTAATAAATTGGGTCATTTGATCTTTTAAATGGAAAAAATAGATAAATTTGATCTGAATATCATCTCCTGCCTGCAAAAGGACGGCGCGCTGTCGCAACGCGAGCTGGCCGATCGCGTCGGCCTGTCGCAAAACGCCTGCTGGCGCAGGCTGCAGCGCTTGAACGCCTGCGGCATCATTCGCGGCACCCGGGCCGAGGTCAATCTGGTCGAACTGGGACTGGACCTGACGGTCTTCGTAATGATCCGCACCAGCCATCACGCCAAGGCCTGGGCTGACGGCTTTCGCCAACATGTGGAACGCCTGCCCGAAGTCACGGAGTTCTATCGCATCGGCGGGGACTGGGATTACCTGATCAAGGTGGTCTGCCGCGGCATGGCCGGGTACGACCGCTTCTACCAGAAGCTGATCACGGATTTCGAGCTTTCCACGGTGACCGGGTTCTTCAGCATGGAGGCCATCATCGAGAACCGGCCTCCGGATCTGGGGGGATTGGAGGGATAAGGCAGGCGGCGTACGACCCATGCGGACATGACAGAACCGTGACGCCGGGACGATCGGATTTGTAATTCCAATGACTGCGGATTGTCGGGCGACGGCCTGCACACTGGCCCTGCCAATCCGCCAGAAGACATGGTTTCCGTGGCTTCCGGTCGGTATGACGCATATCGATCTTCCCCGCTCACGGAGTCCCCATGAAAAAGCTATACGCCGCGGCGGCCGCCACGGCACTGTCTGGCGCCGCCTATGCGCAGCCCTCTTCCGTCACGCTCTATGGCCTTATCGACACCGGCATCGGCTACGCCAACGTCGATGGCGCCTACACCGATCCCGCCACCGGCAGCCGCACCCGCGTCGACAGCAGCCGCATCGGATCCACCACCGGCACCACAGCGGGTTCGCGCTGGGGCCTGCGCGGCAAGGAAGACTTGGGCGACGGCCTGTATGCGCTCTTCCAGCTGGAGTCCGGCTACGACAGCCGCAACGGCAACTCGCTGCAAGGCGGCCGCCTGTTCGGCCGCGAAGCCACCGTGGGCCTGGGCAGCGCCGACTGGGGCGAAGTCCGCCTGGGCCGGCAATACAACGTCGCCGCGCGCTACTTCACCGGCATGTTCGGCTCGTCGTTCGGCGGCGGCTTCAATCAGTTGAACACCGGCGCGGGCCTGGGCTTCAGCTCGGCCTACTTCGTGCGCTACGACAACCTGGTCGTCTATGAAACCCCGTCGATGGGCGGCTTCAAGGGCGCAGTCGGCTATGCCTTCAACGCCGACGACCGCCGCCTGGCCCAGACAGGCTTCGCCACCGCCGACAACACCCGCGCCATCACGGCCGGCCTGCGCTACGACAACGGCCCCGTGATGGGCTTTGCCACCTATGACCAGCTCAATGCCTCGAACAAGCTGAGCCCAAGCCAGACCGACGCCACGCCGCGCTCCTACATTGTCGGCGGCTCCTACGACTTCGAGGTCGTCAAGGTCGCCCTGGCCTACAACCGCATGAGCGACGGCTGGTTCGCGGGCAAAGGCTTCCCCAATGGCGGCAGCATCGGCGGCTTCACCGGCACCCCGTCCTACGCATTCGTCAAGGGCTTCCGCTCCAACGCCTACATGCTGGCGCTGGCCGCCCCGGTCGGCAGATCCGGCGGCGCGTTCGCATCGTGGCAGCGCGCCGACGCCAACAACAAGCAGCTCACGGGCGGCGATGCCACCAGCAACACCTACAGCCTGGGCTACAACTACAACCTGTCCAAGCGGACCGATCTGTATGCGGTAGCGTCCTACACCACCAACTGGGCGTTCCTGGACAACGTCAAGGCGACCGAAGTGAACATGGGCATCCGCCACCGGTTCTAGCGCAAGCTTTCACAAGACGCTGTATGCAGGGAGTCCCTTGATCGCGCCCTCCTCCGCGAAGGGAAGGCCAGATGATCGCCGCGCGCCTTTCCGGCGCGCGTTTTTTTGACACCGCGCAGTTGCCGGCCGCGCATGAAGGCTTGTGCCGATCACAAAGGACCCGCCGCCAGCATATAGCTGCCGCCCCGTATCGTATGCAGCAGCTTGGGCCCCGGGCCTGCGTCCACTTTCTTGCGCAGCCTGCGCATGGCGACCGCAACCGCATGCGACTTGAAATTGCGCTTGTCGTGGATATGCAGCTTCATTTTCCAGACCTGCTCGGCCAGCTCCCATCCCACGCACACGACCCCGGGCCGCTGCATCAGAAAGGCCAGCAAGCCGAATTCCTTGGGCGTGAGCGGCAGGAACTGCCGGTCGCGGTAGGCGCGGCAACGCAACAAGTCCAGCTCCAGGTCGGCAAGCTGCAACCTGGGGCTGGACTCGGGGGGATTGATCACGGAGGATTCGGCCACGCCGGGCGCTCCTGCCGCGCCGGCGGCTATCGCCGCGACGCGTTCTGGCGTTGTACTTCAACCTGGTACTCCGGCCCCGAACGCAGGCGGAAGTATTCGGTGAATGCCGCCTTGTACTCCGGGCTATAGATGTCCGGCGTCTCTTCGCCGCGCCAGAACCGGTCCACCCCCGCGCGCTTCCAGAGCGCCAGGTCGGCCAGCACTTCGGCGCGCGTCAACGAGGGGCCATAAGGATTGGCCAAACCAGCGGGCGGCGGCGCGGACTGCGCCAGCGCCGCGCCGGTAGCGGCGGCCGACAGTGCCAGGATGAATGCGGCTTTGCGGATGATCTGCATGCTTGTTTCCTATGTATCGTGGAGGGGACTGCACGATCAAATTCTAGGAAAGCGATGCGGACAGAAAGCGGATAGCGGGATTACGTTTTTGAAATGGCGGACCGCTTTGCGCTTTGCGATGCCCCTACCAAGCCAGGCCCTGCTGCGCCAGTCCAAGGCGCCGCGGCCTCAAGAACACATAACAATGCTGAAACCCGTCCGCCACGACGTGGCGCGCGCCGGTCATCCCCGCTATTCCGGGTTCGAATGTCTTGAAGACCTGAAATCCCTTCGCCTGCTCGACCTTGAATTTCAGCCGATCGGGCTTGTCGTTATAGCCAAGCACCAGCATCCCGTCGTCGGCCAGCACGTGATGGCATTCAAACATCAACTGATTGAATGCGTCTTCCGTATCCAGGCCGAAGCCGATCAGTCCGTTGGCGAACACCACGTCAAAGCCATGCGGCGGATAGTACGAAGACAGTTCAGTCGCCGAACCCACCACGTGCCTGTTGGGCGGGCCGTAGGCGGCGTTGCGCGGATTCAGGTCGATCGAATAGAAGTCCAGATCCAGCAGCCGGTCGTAATGCCAGTTGTGCTTGTCCAGGCCAATGAAAAGGCACCTGGCCGCCGGCGCCGCCGCAGCACGCCGGAAGTGGTCATTGATGTAGGCAAAGACCTCTTGCTCCATGAACGTCCGGCTGGGCACCCGCAGCCGGAAATCGGCGCCTGACATTCTCAAAAGAGCTGGAGAAACCCGGAAAACAGCGCGCTTCAGGACGTAAGTTATTTTTTTAGCGAACCTCATGATCCCCCAAATCTCAAAAACCCGAAAAGCGCCAGGCCCGCTAGCGGCATCCTGCCGGCCAGTCGTCGCGCTTTCAGATTTTATTTTTGGGAGAGGTTCTCTAACCGGAGTTTTTATGAACTGGTGTTTGCTTTTTCTTGATTTGAAACAGCGGGATGGAACGGTGCGCTACCACATCAATCTCGCCATCCATGCTTACGTTTTTGCGATGGATGACGTAGCGACGCTGCCCCGCCTTGCCATGCCGCAAGGCGCTAGCATTGATCGCAAGTCCCGCCGCCCGTACGTTCAAGAATGGCTTTGCCGGTGGGGTCGGGCAGCCACCACCCTTGCACGCGCAGCGATCGATTGACGATTTCCACCGATTCCAGGCTGGGGTGCCTGGTTTTCAAGTAAGGAAGGTCTTCCGCGTAGTTGTCGTGTATGGACGCAACTTCCAGAAAACGGCTGGCGTCCAACCGTCCCAAATACGCGATCTGCCCTGGAATGACCTCGAATTCAATCGCCTGCGCGAAGCCCTCCGATACCTTGATCCGACGGCCGTAATCCAGCGCCCAACGGGTAATCTGATACTTCCCTGGCGCAAGCTGCAATGCGAAGGTGCTTCCCACCCCTTTAGGCACTTTGGGCGGATTGTTGACGATGGCGGGCTTTCCGCCGCCCCCTCCGCTCTCAAGCATGATGCGCTTGCCGTCGGAGGATTGCAGATAGAAATAGGCGCCATATGGTACGAACACCGCGCGTTCGAATACCGTCCCGACGACGACGCCTTTTGCCGGATCCAGCGCGGCGACCGAGTATCGCGCCGAACTCTGCCCGGCCGTCGTACATCCAACCAACATGGCCAAGGTCAGGATCGCTGCACCCACGCCGCAGTATCTGCTGCGCACGAAAAAAAACTTCTGCATGGATAGGCCCTCCAGCCTGTGCCCGGTGCGCCAGCGACTTTGATCGCCGGCGCACCGGGAAGTTGAACCGTCGAGCGTTACTTATTTCGCGGCGACTTGATCTGGAAAACGGAAGATCTCCGTGTAGACCGGCTCGCTCCAATAGCTCAGCCTCGCGCCCAGCTCACCATGCGCGCCCTTGTAGTCTTCAATCAAGCTTGCAAAGGTAAGGAAGGTCTTGTCGGAGTCGCCATAAAAGCGGTTAAAGGATCGTGCCATGAGCGGCTTGCCATGCTCGTCTTTCAGCGCGTATTCAATGACGGTCATGGGCTTGTAGCTATCCGTCGCGGAGGCAGCGGCGTATCCCGTGGTCAATCGCAAGAGCAGTTGCATATGCCCTTCGGTGGGCACCAGGTCCTCGGACACACTCGCCGCCAGGTCGTCACTGCCCGAGGGACGCGTCACCTTCGTGACCTTTACTTCCCGGCCGTCCTTGGCTAGCAAGTCGCCAATCTGGCGTGCGAACGCCTGGTTGATGCTCTGATCGGAAATGTTCTCGCCGACCAGTTTGGAAAACTCCTCGGAGCGCCGTTCGGTGCGCGCCCTGAAATCCAGTTTGTGTGCCGCGTGTGCCGAAAGGCCGACCAAGAGACCTACCGGGCCGAGAATGCCAAGCAAACCGGCCGCTTGGGATCCGCCTAGATCCATGACCACGAAGTTGTCATCGTGATAGAAAATTTCCACCGATTTACCGGACTGGATGAAGGCTTGATTGGCCTGTTTATCCAATTGGTACTTGGGCGGCGGCTGCTTGACTGCGCAACCGCTCAGGAAAATAAGAACGATACAAAGCAATTTCTTCATATATCAACTCGTAAAAGGCGGCCAAAGTCCTGGCGCAGGCCCCCCCGCAACCATGCGCCAGGGCAGAAAACCCGTCGCCCGGTGCCTTACGGAGGAGCTTCGCCATGTCGCGATTTGCGTTTCACATTGAAACTATTTGTTTGGCTATTTTGCCTTAAACAACAATAAATCACAATAAACTTCATTTTGTAAATTCGCAACAAAGAACTATTGTTGAACGGAATTGACGAAAAATTCGCAGACGATGGCGCAGGAAGCGCAAAAATCACGACTACGGGGCCGTTGAAAGGGAAACACTGACTATCCATCCGCCTAAGCAAGAAATCGTCAGCAGGCGCCTGTGCGCAAAGACTTGTGAAACGCAAACATCCCAGGCTTTGGGGGCAAGCCCGGCAGCCGGCCCAAAGAGCCGAGTGAACGTTCAATGTGGAAGATGCAACCGGCGTCTTGATTCGTCCGCATCTCAATGCCGATCGGGGCCAGACCGGCTTTCCTCTGCCAGCTACTAACGGCGAAGAATGGCCTTCCTCAATGTTCCATTCTTTGAAGCCGGGCAGACTCCGGGTCTTGGCTATTCCCCTTAACTTCCATTGGCAGCGCAAGCCTTCGTGGGGGTGAGTTCAACGACTCGACCAACCTTGCCTGTGCCAGTTGCGCCCAGATCTTCGACGACCACTTTGCGATCCCGCACATATATCTCGTAGTCGGCGCCGGCTCTCGGGGTGAAATAGCCTGCATCACGCGTTTCGCGCATATAAATGGAGACTGCCGGCGAATGATACGTACCGCCGACCTGGCCATATATGGTTAAGGGGATGCCGGCCTTTATGATGAATTCATCGAAGACAGCGTCGCCATGCTTTGAAGTGGGAGGCATGCCAATACTGCGACTACCCTGGTAATGGCCCCGCTGAATGGTCTCCAACCCTTGCCCATGCCCCAACAGGCCAGGACTGGTGTAGCAGGTACGATCAAAGTCCAGACGAATTCGATCGGCGGTGTAGACAAAAACACGGACACGTGAAGCTTGGGTCACGTCGTAGCTCTTGAGAATATTAGGATTGGTTGCTGAGCAACCTGAGAGTCCGCCAGATAGCACTAACACGGGAACCAATATTCGAAACACCAAATTCGACACTTCAAAAACCTCGGCACAAGATAAATTTCGACATATGCATCAAGCGGAGACCACCGTTTCAGCTGAGGAAAATGTAGTCTCACGCCTTACCAGGTGGCCTGGCATGGCACTATTGCCGACCGATCACGATACGAGCGGGGAGTCTGCGCGCTCTTCCGTTGACGTCAACGCCAGCGTCCGATAGCTGACAGACATCGACGTCACGGAAACCAAAGTGAAAGCAAAGGTCGATATGGCCGTATACAGATAAAACGAGATGCCCGGCGCCCGCGGCACCTGCAGCAGAAAGATCCGAACAGCCTCCAACAGCAGCAACAGCGGCACGGGCAACATGGCCACCGCGAACAGGCGTAACCGGTTGCCCTTCACCAGCCCCGCAATCCGCGACATGTCCATCCTGCCGGTCAAGGCTGCGTGCGGCAACGCCAGAAAGAAATACCCCAGGAAAAAGCATGGCGACAATATCAACAACAGCACCAACACCATGCCAAGCCAATGCGGGCCGGCTGATCCCTCGGAAAACAGCATCACGATGTAGCCCAGAAGCGCAACCGCGAACGCTAACGCGGCACTCACCAACAGTACGATGAAATACATGCGTTCGGGCTTGCCTGCCACAAGACGAGGCGCAGGAGTTTCGCCCAGAAGGATGCACCGATGCCAAGCCACCGCCGCCAGGACTGGCGCGGCGGTACTCACCACCCAGCCGGCAAGCTCCAGCAGCTTGCTTTGCTCGACATATGCCATGTGGTTCAGGTGCATGCCCAAAACCACACCCCCCAGCAGAATCAGGATCAATAGCGGCGATGCTCCGATCAATGGCCCGCCGTGGTCGCCCAGATAGTCCAGCGTCTGGCGGATGATCCGCAGTATTGGGAGTTTTTTCCGCATTTATTGCTCCATGAAGTGCGTTGGCCGTCACTGCTTCGCATGGGTTGCGTCGTGGCAGACCAGGCCTGTCCAGGGTCTTTGCATCCCAATCGGCCAAGAACCTGGCTATGGTTCTTCTAGTTGATAACGGCCGAGCATGGAGTTTCTTAATTTTCGTTTTGATAAAGGTGTCAGACTGACACCTTATTTTGGGGAGGTCTCAGAGGCTAGCACCGTTTTTATTATGGATATATCCCCTTCTCCTCCAGCTCTGAGAAAATGTACATTACCCCCTCTTCAATGCATTCCACATCCTTTCTCAAAATGACCCCCACCGCAGAAACATTCAACACCACCGTATAGATATTTCCGCTCCGCCCCCCGTCGACTTTCAGCAAAAAGAACCCTTTATTTTTTTTTGATATCAACATCAAGATTTGAAAAAAATCTTCCAAAGAAATAGCTTCGACACTAGAAAATCCAAATCGTTCCGCATATTTTCCAGCCAGGATAAAAGTGGACATTAATCCAATCCTCTCAATGCTCTTGCAATATTTTTGACATCAATCAGCTCACCAGTAGCCACTTTGTCCACCACATTCCATATGACTTGTTTTGCCGGACCATCAACGCCGTTTCTAACAATCAATTGCTCAACAATCTCTACTGCCGTCCTCTTGTTTCCATTATCGAACAAGTGCCCACCAGCAATATCTCTTATTATTGACCCAGCCTTGCTATAGAAGCCATCATAGTTGGCAGCATTGGCCAAAACCACGCAAAAAAGTGTCAGACTACATTTTCAGCTTTGGAAAATGTAGTCTGACACCTTTTCTTATCACGCTCACCTGTGCTTCGGCGTGCTCAAAACGCGTTCACCCTATCGCCCGGATTACGCCTAATCTCTTGACGGGCAAGACGGTATCTTTTTTGGACACCTTTTTTTGAGCACCCGTACCAGCAACGTCTCCAGCAGCACCTATCGCATTTGAACCAACTAGTTAAGTCAGAATAACTCTATAATTTTTTTCGCTAACCATGCCTCACTTTTATCTATAGATATGTAGCATCCTTCGAATGAGCCGCTTGTCAAAACAAGCCTATGCCCTGCATATTCAATAGCAACTAGAATTGAGTAAGGACCTTGCTCACGCATTATTTCCTCTGCGTTTAGTTTTTTCAAAACAACACCAACAAATTCCTCAAATCTTTCTTCTTCATACTCATTAAAATAGACAAAATGACCAAGCTCGGAACTAGACTCAGAAAAACAATTCATGCGCACACCCCCAACCCATTATTCGCGCTTTTTCTAAATGACTGGGATTTTTCGATAATTTTGCGCCACAAATAAAAAAGGTGTCAGACTATATTTTTTGTTTGAAAAATGCAGTCTGACACCTTTTTTATTTGCTGTATTAATTTACGAAGAAGCCTTCCGCGAATAGACTTTTGAGCTCAGTTCGTCGCTGTGCGAACAGCGGAAAATCACGAACAATTTCTTGAATTTCTTCTGTGACTCTCACCAAATATCCGTCACCGATCTTTTCGATTGGGAAACCGGCCCTGGCGATTCGATCGGCATCGACTTTCTCAGCGAATTCATTGCCATAGAACATTGCCCAGCCGGCATTAGGTACATTCGGGTTCAGTGCCGCATTGAACGAGCCAATCTGGAAACTATCGTTCACTTGATGCGGAGCAAGCTCAGGCTTGGTGAAGTAATGCAGCATGCCCAACTGAGGCGGAAAGATTTCGCACCAGACTTTGAAGAGCTGATACCAGTCAACCTTTTCGCTAATGGCTGAGGTCAGGTACGGACCACCGGGCACAATCTGATTTCGGATATTTCTCTTCGTATGCTGTACGTATCCAGAACTTTTAACTGCTCTCTTCCTTTTCCAAACAAAATCAAGGAAGAATTCTGAGTAACCTCCATTGGAGCGCATTTCCGCCTTTTCCGCCCAAAGCGTTCCCGCTTGAGACTTACCCTCAAAAGGCGTTGTTGTCCTTCCCCAGGATTTCGAAACAAATTCTGGCGAAAGAACTCCATTATTCAAACTTAATGACTCGAAAAACCGACTACCGACATCCCACCCAATAGTCTCGGCCCTTGTCTTTATTGACACCTGAACATATGGCTTTTTCATATTAGAACTTCGTTAATTCACCAGTTGCAGGATTATATCTATAAACATCACCACCAGTCTCTCGTATCTGGGTTGCAAGTTTATTGGCCACACTCTTAGTAGCAGGGCTCACAACCAGATTCAGTAAGAAAAGGTGTCAGACTGAGCTAACCCGGGTTTTCCGGACACCCGAAGAAGTAGACAATACTTGAAGGAGGTGTCCCATGGATAAATCCAAACCCGAAGGCAAGCCGCTTGAAGCCAAACGCCAGTATCACAGTCGAGAGTTCAAGATCGAGGCGGTCAGACAACTGGAGGAAGGCAAGGTCAGCGGCACGCAACTATCGCTGATGCTGGGCGTGAAGCGGTCGATTATTTACCGATGGAAGAAAGAGCTGGCGACACACTGCCCAGACGTCTCATTTCCCGGTAAAGGCAAGGCTCGCACCGACGAGCAGACCGAGATTCAGCGCCTCAAGCGTCAGTTGGCCGAGGTCACCGAAGAGCGCGATATCCTAAAAAAAGCGGCAGCGTACTTTGCGCGGGAACTGCCGTGAGGTACGCCTTTGTGCAGGCTCATCAGCAGCAGTTCCGGGTCGCTCGGTTATGCCGGGCCTTGCACGTCAGCCGCAGCGGATATTACGACTGGCAACGTCGTGAACCCTCGGCAAGGCAGCAAGAGGACGTCAAGCTGCTCGCGGCCATCGAGCAGACCCATCAGACCTGCCGGCAAGCGTATGGCGCGGAAAAGACCTGGCGCGCGCTTAACGCCAACGGCGTGGCGTGCGGCAAGCAGCGCTTTCGTCGGCTGGAGAAGCATTCGCTGCTGGGGCCGGCCCCGAACCGCCTGCAACGTCAGTTCACCGTGCAATGTCCCAATAAAGTCTGGGTGGGCGACATAACGGTTGTACCAACACGGACAGGCTGGCTATATCTGGCCGTACTGCTGGATCTCTACTCTCGGTCGGTGATCGGCTGGAGCATGGCCGAGAAGGCCGACCGCAGGTTGTTGGTCCATGCACTTCAAATGGCCCTAGCCCGGCGCCGTCCCGATCCTGGACTGTTGCACCACAGCGATCGCGGTGCGCAGTACAGTTCGGCAGAGTACCGAGGCATGCTTAAGGACCACGGCATCATCATCAGCATGAGCGCCAAGGGGGATCCCTACGATAATGCCGTGGCAGAGAGCTTCTTCAGCAACTTAAAGAACGAATTAACGCATCATAAGGTCTTCCACAGCAGGGAGCATGCGCGGCTGGCGATCTTTAACTACATCGAGGTCTTCTATAACCGCCAGCGAATCCACCAGGGGCTAGGTTATCGAACCCCTGCCCAGGTCGAGGCCTCCGTGCCTTAACCAAAATGTCCGAGAAATCCGGGTCAGCTCAGTCTGACACCTTATTTCTCTCGGATTACGCCTAATCTCTTGACGAGTAAGACGGTATCTTTTTCGTGACACCTTTTTCGTAGCCCGACTTCTTTTTTTTCTGAGCAACGTTTCATTTCGTTCCCTTAACCTGAAGTTCCCTTCTAAGCACGTCCAACATGTCGGACCAGTTTTTAAAAAGCCACTCATCCCCTTCGAGAGAAGCATTTGCCGTCGGCATATATCTGACAAAAGAAGAGACAGACACAGGATAACAAAAATCTGCGTACAACTCCTCAACGACCCTCAAGGGATCTCGATATGAATTCCTATTTCTAAATACCCAAAGAAAAATCAAGAAAATCCATACCTTTTCCTCTCGCTCGATATCTCTCGGGAATTCTGAAGCAAGATTACTAACGTGCTGCATCACCACATTTACGTCATCACCGGCCAAGCAGGCTAACTCATAATGTTCAGCAGAAGAATCTACGGCAAGATTTTTAACAGCATACTGAACGGCGCCACGAGGACTCAAGAAACCGCGCTCCAACCCATATTTTATGTCGCCCCATTGCATCCAGGGCGCTTCTTCAAGACAAAAATTACTATCCAACTTAATATCCACAACTCGCCCCATTATTTTGGCAGCCTAGATGGAACCTGATTTGGCGTTCCCGTTATTTTCCCCTCAGGTATTAAAAAATAGGTGTCAGACCACATTGTCAGGTGTGAAAAATGTAGTCTGACATCTTTTTGGTCGCGCCCTTGAGAAAAAAAGGTGCCAGACCAAATTTTCGATTATTGAAAATGTAGTCTGACACCTTTTCCCATCTACGGGCTAGCTCAGTCTGACACCTTTTTTTCTCCCGCAAGCGGAAATCAGGGCCTAGTTTCCTGCCAAGAGCCGGAGACGCGCAGAATATTGAAAATGTAGTCTGACACCTTATTTTTTTCCCGTTCCTTTGTGAACGAACTCTACATCGATTTCGTACTAACTAGGGGGGCAGGTCATGACACCTTATTTCATCTACGGGCTAGCTCAGTCTGACACCTTTTTTTCTCCCGCAAGCGGAAATCAAGGCCTAGTTTCCTGCCAAGAGCCGGAGACGCGCGGAATATTGAAAATGTAGTCTGACACCTTATTTTCGCGCCCCCTAACATCTTTCGAAAATAGGTTATAGATAAAACTTTCAACGCTGGAAGATGTAGTCTGACTACCTTATTTTCATGCAGGGTCTAACATCTTATTCCCTGCACCTTCCAACTTTTATTTTTCCCTAGCAATCAGAATCGCTCTATCAAGCATTTCTGTAGTTACATACAGAACAAAGCCAAGTCGATTACCTCTTTCGAAGCTATCTCTATAGGACACGAGAATATCCACTTCGCGCGCCATTGCTAGGGCTGCCAAATGGCGAAGCGGCATAGCGCCCTTGGCATCCGTTGGCAAACTTCTATATATTGCCAGCCCAGATTCAAGACTCTCGGCGTCAGCCCAGGAGATAGCCTCTTCAGCCAACCCCAACACATCGCCAGTTGATAATTCCAACATTTTTCTTGGCGGACTATTTCTAACTACAATCGGCTCATATTCAATATTTTCCCCAAAAATACGCGAGACTGCTTGTGAAAACGGCTTGCAAGATATCGACGGCATGAACGTAACTCTAAGATGATCAGATCGCTTGCGAATCGTTGGAAATATCCGGATCATCTTATCGCCGAAATCCAGCACACAAAAATGATCGCCCACCTCGTCAGGTTTGCAACTCCATCCACATTTTTCAAGAATTGAAGTAATTTCAATCTCTGTCATTTCTTAGCTCCGGGAAAACGCAGCGGTTCGACTGGAATACCATTAGGATAGCCTTGGTCTTTAAGTGGTATTCCGGGAATCAGTCCGAACTCCCTCGCCACCTGGCCTCGGGGGATAGAATTCCCATTCTCTATCTGCGGGAAGATCTCAGACTGCCTAATACTTAAGTCCGCATTCCCTGTCTTTATTTCGATAATTTTTATCCCACCATCAGGAGCTCTTGCCACGATATCCGGTCTGCAACGACCAACGACCCCGCATGAGTTTCCAAAAGAGATCTCTCTCTCACTAACACTATAACCCTGCTTAACTAGTTGATCCTTGACATCATCCACCATGTCTAAGTGGTGGTCATAATGATCTCTAATAGTGATTCTCGAAGCACCCGCGCCTCCAATGGCCTCTCCCTCGCCCTCGGAGAATATCAACCCCGGCCCGATTTTATCTGGCATCGGCGTTACGGTCGTAGTCCGCCCCGACGGCCCCTTATTCTCCTGCCCCGGCACCCCACCAATCTCAGGCACATCCCCCGACTTACCAGGCAACTGCGTATCCGGCACCGTTCCCACACCACCACCCGGCGGCACTCCCACCGGTGGCACCGGGTCTCCGGGTTTCCCTGGAATGTTCTGTGGCTCGCCACCGGTGGCGATGTACTGAACAACCGCCAACAACAGCGCTTGGTCCTCCGACAAGCCAGGCGTCTTGCCCATCAAGTCTGCGGTCATCGCTGTGATCACTGCGAATGCAACTGGCCCGATCACCTTCTCTTCGCATGCTGGTGACCGGAAGCAAGCCCCTAGCGCCGCCATACCACCGCGCTTGAGCAGGGCCGCTACCCCGTTGTTCTCCGTTTCCAGTCTGCCGCTGTTAACCACCTCACTCGCATCCGCTCCCAGCCCAACAGCGACGCCTGCCAACAGCGAGGACACCAGATTGCTACGAGCCTCCTTGTCTTCCGGTGACAAGGCCGAACCAGACTTGCCGCTGGCGGCATCCAACAAGGCGTTCACCACTGAGGCAGCTCCCGCGCCTAGCGCGGAAGCCCCGCAACCATCACCGCGTGCCGAGCCTCCAGCACATCCCACCAGCGTGTGCAGCGCAGCGCGTGCAGCTTGTGCTTCCGCACTGTCGCCCAACGCATCCGAGTAAAGCTTGACCTGTTGCGCAGTCAACCCCTGGAGGTAGTTGACTGCGCTGGCTTTTGCCACTTCAGAAACACCGCCGGTAACATTGCCTGTCACACCGCCCAGAATCGCGGTGGCGATCAGACGGTACTGGCCGCCGGGCTCCCACTTTGCCGCATCGCCCAGATCATCAGCTAGCTGGGCAATACGTGCAGAGTCCCCTCCACCGGGCTTCTTCAGTTCAGCGGTCAACTCATCAGAGAGCGCCTTGGTTTCCTCCGCCCGATTCGCCAAGAACTGGCCCATCTGGCGTCCAGTCTCTCCAACGATCTCGAAGCCCGCCCGCACTTCCTTCTCGTCAAAGATCGGGTCCAGGCTGTTCAGCGTGTCCTTGGTGTCGCGATTCAGGCTAGCGATTGCCTCTGCTGCCGTCTGGCCCGTCTGCTCCTTCTGACCGGTCTCGTCGCGTATGACGATCTTTCCGCCGCTGATGCCGCTAAGCGTCGTGGAGCTGGATTCGCCATTGGCGCCCATCGGTACAGGCGGGACCGTGCTGACGCCGTTGATGGTAGGCAGGTTCGAATTCGGCGTCGCCTTGGA
>Ga0160496_1000397_pt1 | contig 20814 bp, 15 predicted proteins | sample DIDPMG_2_FD_108231 | JGI IMG/M metagenome (GOLD analysis project Ga0160496, IMG submission 108231) | Enriched soil microbial communities from UW Madison campus, WI, USA - DID2937_E24_FP MG | ecosystem: Environmental > Terrestrial > Soil > Grasslands | place: USA: Madison, Wisconsin | collected...
CCGGTGGAGCCGGCGGCAGGTGCTGCTCGTCGGGAACCTCGTGCGGATGGGGCTCGCGGTGGTGCTCGCCGCGCTCATGGTCACCGTGGGCGTCGGGCCGGCCGTGTACGTGCTCGCGCTCGTCACGCTGTCGGTCAACCGGTTCCTGCTCTCGGCGCTGTCGGCCTCGCTCCCCCAGGTCGTCGAGGGCAAGCTCCTGCTGACTGCCAACTCCGTGACCCCCACGCTCGGCACCGCGGCGAACGGGATCGGCAGCGCGGTCGCCCTGGCGCTCGGCTGGGTCGTGCCGACTGGCCGGGCGCGCGACGCCGCCGCGCTGCTCGCCGCCGCCCTCACCATGGCCGCCGCCGCCGGGCTCGCCGCCCGCATCGACCGGCACCGGCTCGGGCCGGAGCACCGGTCGGACGCCGAGCAGCTGCGCGCGCGGCTCGGGACGCTCGTGCGGGGGTTCGTCGAGGGCGGTCGCTACCTCGTGGCTCGCGGCACCCCCGCCCGCGCGCTGGCGGTCATGGCGTACCACCGCTTCCTCTACGGCGTGGTGTTCCTCGCGAGCATCCTCATCTCACGGAACCTGCTGTCCGACCCCGCAGACGCGCAGGAGGGCCTCGCGACGTTCGCGACCGTGCTCGCGGCGACCGCGGTCGGGTTCGCGCTCGCGATCGTCCTGACGCCCACGCTCTCACCGTCCACCGGGATCCACGCGTGGATCACCGGCTGCCTGGTGCTCGCCGCGGTCAGCCAGTGCGTGCTCGTCGTGACGTACGAGCTGGTCCCCGTGCTCGTGGCCGCCGCGCTGCTCGGGCTGGCCGCGCAAGGCACCAAGATCGCCGTCGACACGATCGTGCAGCGCGACACCGACGACGCCTACCGCGGCCGCGCGTTCGCGCTGTACGACGTCCTCTACAACGCCGCGTTCGTCGGCGCCGCCGCGCTGGCCGCCGCGGCGCTGCCCGACACCGGCTGGTCGAGCGGGCTGTTCGTCGTGCTCGCCCTCGGCTACGTGGCCGGCGCGGTCGCCTACGGCCTGGCCGCGCGCCGCCGACCGGTGCCCGCCGAGGTCGCCTGACGCCTTGCTGTACGCCTTGCCGACGCTCCCGCCAGCCGTGAATCGATCCGGATCACCTTGACGCACCGGCTCGCGCCGCTACGGTGCGGGCTGTGTCCCGATATCGCCTGATCGTCCCGTTGCTGCTGGTCGCCGCCGTGACCGGTTGCTCGTCGGCCCCGTCCGGGTCCGCCTCGGCGGTCGTGACCTACGTCGACGAGTCCGGCGAGCAGCGCGTCGAGGTCGCGACCGAGGGCGCGCGGTGCGACGAGGCCGAGCCGCGCCGGCTCGGCTCGCCCGACGAGGAGATCGTGTTCGTCGTCGCCGCGACCGGCGAGGCGACGTTCCGGGTGCGCCTGGGCGACGAGCTGTCGTTCCTGTCGAAGGGAACGGCCAGCGCCACGCAGGGCGGAATCCAGGTCGACGGCGTCACGGGGACGGTCGTGCGGTCGGGCATCTCCGGGACGCAGACCCGCGTGAGCGCGGAGGCGATGCTGTCCGCCGAGGTCGTCTGCCCCGACTCGTGAGCGGGTCCCGTCGGCGCCCGCGAACGGCTCAGGACGCCGCGACCACCTGGCGCACGCCCCCGAACCCGACGAGCGACGCGAGCCCGCCAGGCGCCGGCACCAGCGGCGTCCGCGTACCCGTCACGAGGTCGTGCGCCGTGAGCGTGCCTGCCGCCAGCTCCTGGCAGCCGGGGCTGGCGATCACGTAGGCCACGCGGCCGGTGAGCACGGTCAGGAACCGGCTGTCCCCGTCGCCGCGTCCCTGCAGCAACCGGGTCATCCGCCCGTCGTCGTCGAAGAGAGCCGCGCCGCCCCAGCACGGGTCTGCCGCCTGTGCGTCGGTCACCGTGCCGACAAGGCCTCCGTCCCATCGGTGCGTCAGGTCGAACGGCACGGGCTCGTCGGCGCCGTACGGGTGCTCGGAGGTGACCTGCGGCCCGCCCGGGTCGAGCCGGACGACGAACGACGTCCAGGTCCCGCCCGAGTCGACGTCCCGGCCGCACACGACGACCACACGCGCGTCGTCGAGCCACGCCACCGCCGTGCACACCGAGCCGGCGAGCTCCACCGGTGCCACACGGCTCGTCACCCCGGTGGCCAGGTCCGTCACGACGAGGCTCGCCGGGTCGTCGTCCGCGAGCGCGATACTGCGTCGCCCGTTCGGGTCGAGCTGCGCGAGGGCTGAGGGAGCCCCTCCCCGGACCGCGTCGCCGCCATCGGGCACGGTCCACCAGCCCTGCGGCGAACGCCAGATCTCGACGGCGCCGTCGCCGAGGCCGACGTACGCGGCGTCGGTCGGGAGCCCGCGGGCGTCGTTCGCGACGGCACCGGTCGCCAGGTCGAGCCTGGCCCGTGGCGCGTCGTCGAGACTGACCACGAGGGACGAGGAGCCCGCGCGCCAGCTCACGACGTCGACGACGTCGGTGCGCTCCGGACCAGGCACCAGGTACACGTCACCCGTCGGCGAGGTGAGCAAGAAGGTCGTCGGCCACCGGCTCGTGCCGGTGTCGGTGTCGTCGTGGCCCTGGCCGTCGTAGGCCACGGCGACCCACCCCGCGCCGGCACTCGCGAGCACGGCCGGCGTGAGGTCGCGATACGGAGGGAGCCCCGGCCGGGTCAGGATCGGGCCGGCGTCGGCAGTGGTGGACGGGTCGCCGCTCGGCGCGGCCGTGGGCGTCGGCCGGGTCGACGAGACATCGGTCGGCGTGCTCGTCGGAACCGCGGGCGTCGTGGCGTCGTCGGACAGCACCGAGCCCGCCAGCACGGCGCCCGTCCCGACGACGAGCACGGCCGCCGCTGCCGCCGCCCACCGTGCCCCGACGCGGGCGCGCCACCGGCGTGCGACCTCGTGCGCCGCACGGCGCGCGGGCTGCTGCGTCGGCACACGGACCAGGCGACGTTCGCCACGGTCGGCGGCCTCCTGCAGGATCTCCGCCAGGTCGCGGCCCTGCGAGTCGTCACGCTCCACCGTGCACCTCCGTCGTGGTCAGCAGGACCGGTTCGCCGCTCGGCGGGACGGTCCCGAGGATCGCGTTCAGGGCGCGCACGCCGTCGGACGTGTAGCGCTTGACGGCACCCTCCGAGACGCCGAGGGCGTCGCTCGTCTCGCGCACCGACAGGTCCTCGAGATGACGCAGCACGACGCACGCGCGGATCTGCGGTGGCAGCGTCGCGAGGGCGTCGACGACCTGGCGGGTCAGACCGGGCAGCTCGATCTCGGTCGGGTGCACGGCGAGCGCGGCGAGCCGACGCTCCGCAGTCCGCGACCGGGCGGCGCGTCGCGCCCGGTCGACCGAGCGCGACGCGATCGCCCGACGCACGTAGTGCTCGGCCTCGCCGAGGCTGGAGAACCGGGCACCACCCGAGAAGCTTGCGACCAGCGCCTCCTGGACCAGGTCCTCGGCGTCGGCGTGCGATCCCGTCAGCATGAGCGCTCGCATCAGGAGCCGCGGGTACCTGCTCCGCACCAGCTCGTCGAGCATCGGCTCCCACCGATGGCCCACGGCGTCCTCCCGGTTCTCGATCCGGCCCGACCTCTCGGATGACAACCATGAGAACGCAGCCGCGTCACGCCTGGTTGTGCGAGACGGCAAGGAGCTGTCGAGATCACCCGCCGGGACGACGCCCGGGCGGTGGTCAGGAGCGAGCGGCCCACCACGAGCGCAGCTCCGCCTCGGCGCGCTCCGGGCCGAGCGGGCCGTGCTCCATGCGCAGCGCGAGGAGGTGCTTGTACGCCTCGCCGACCTCGCGGCCGGGCGTCAGGTCGAGGATCGCCATGATCTGCGTGCCGTCGAGGTCGGGCCGGATGGAGTCGAGCTCCTCCTGCTCCTGCAGCCGCGCGATCCGCACCTCGAGGTCGTCGTACGCGGCGGACAGTCGCTGCGCCTTGCGGACGTTGCGCGTCGTGCAGTCCGAGCGCGTGAGCCGGTGCAGGCGCTCGAGCAGCGGGCCGGCGTCGGTGACGTAGCGGCGCACGGCGGAGTCGGTCCAGCCACCCTCGCCGTAGCCGTGGAACCGCAGGTGCAGCTCGGTGAGGCGCGCGACGGCCTGCACGGTCGCCTTGTCGAACCGCAGCTCCTTGAGCCGCTTCGAGACGAGCTTCGCACCCACGATCTCGTGGTGGTGGAACGAGACGCCGCCGCCCTCCTCGAACCGCCGGGTGCGGGGCTTGCCGATGTCGTGCAGCAGCGCGGCGAGCCGCAGCACCAGGTCCGGCCCGGGCACGGCGCCGTCCGGTCCGGTCTCGAGCGCGATCGCCTTGTCGAGCACCGTGAGCGAGTGCTCGTAGACGTCCTTGTGCCGGTGGTGCTCGTCGATCTCGAGGCGCAGCGCGGGCAGCTCGGGCAGGACGTGGTCGGCCAGCCCGGTCTCGACGAGCACCTGCAGGCCCAGCCGCGGCTGACGCGCGAGCAGGAGCTTGACGAGCTCGTCGCGCACGCGCTCGGCCGACACGATCGAGATCCGCTCGGCCTGCTCGACGATCGCGGCGCGTGCGGCGTCGTCGATCGCGAAGCCGAGCTGCGCGGCGAACCGCGCGGCGCGCATCATGCGCAGCGGGTCGTCGTCGAACGACTGCCGCGGGTCCACGGGGGTGCGCAGCACGCCGCGCGCGAGGTCCGCGAGCCCGTCGAACGGGTCGACGAACGCCAGCTCGGGCAGGCGCACGGCCATCGAGTTCACCGTGAAGTCGCGTCGCGACAGGTCGCCCTCGAGCGTGTCTCCGAACACGACCTCGGGCTTGCGGGACGACGGGTCGTACTCGTCGGTCCGGTACGTCGTGACCTCGACGACCACGTCCGCGCCGCCGCCGTGCCGCGAGCCGAACCGGCGCGCCCCGATCGTGCCGAACTCGCGGCCCATGTCCCAGTGGGCGTCGCCCCACCGCGCGAGGATCGCCTCGGTCTCGTCGGGCGTCGCCGACGTCGCGAAGTCCAGGTCCGACGACGAGCGGCCGAGGAACGCGTCACGCACGGGCCCGCCGACGAGCGCGAGCTCGTGACCGGCCGCGCGGAACAGCTCACCGAGGGCCAGGGCGTCAGCCGGGAGGGCGGCGAGCACGCCGATGGCACGCTTCTGCAGCGTGAGGAGGGAGGGCGTCTCGTCCGGCACCTGCCCGATTCTAGGTGGCTGCCGCTCACCCGACCGCGCCGCGGGGTCCCGTCGGTTCGGGCTCGACCCGGGCAAGTCGTTACAGTGGCACGCATGTCCGGCGCCGCGCACCCGTCCCCCTCGCGGGGCGTCCCGGCGCCGCCCGGCGGGCACCGCCTGCAGGCGCCACGCCCCGTCGCCCCGGTCCGGCCCGTGCACGGTCCGGCCGCTCCCCCGCTGCCCGTCGTCGACGAGACCTCCGCGGGCGGCCTCGTCGTCCTGATGAAGGACGGCGTCTACCACGCGGCGATCATCGCGCGCCGCAACCGCGGTGGTCGGCTCGAGTGGTGCCTGCCGAAGGGTCACCTCGAGGGCGAGGAGACGCCCGAGGAGGCCGCCGTCCGGGAGATCGCCGAGGAGACCGGCATCCGCGGGCAGGTCCTTCGGCGGCTCGGCGTCATCGACTACTGGTTCTCGGGCGACGACCGCCGCGTGCACAAGGTCGTCCACCACTTCCTGCTCGGTGCGGTCGGCGGCTCGCTGTCCGTCGAGGGGGACCCCGACGGCGAGGCCGAGGACGCGGCGTGGGTGCCCGTCTCGATGCTCCCCGACCGCCTGGCGTACCCCAACGAGCGTCGGCTCGCCGAGGCCGCGCTCGTGGTGCTCGTCGGCGAGGCATGACCGCACGTACCGCGCGCCCGGTGGTGAGCGCGACCCTCGCCCGGGTGGCCCTCGTCCTGGCCGTGCTCGTCCCGTTCCTCGTGGCCGGCCCGGGCGCGGGCCGCGCGTCGGCGGACGACCCGCTCGATCCGTCGCCGCTCTCGGCCGCGGGGAGCACGCCGGCGCTGTCGCCCGTCGAGGCCTCACCCGTCACCGTGCGCCTCACGTCGATCTCGCCGCAGGTGCTGCGCGCCGGCGAGGACCTGCACATCTCTGCGACCGTCACCAACACGACCGACGACGTGCTCGAGAACCCCGAGGTCGTCGTCTGGTTCAACCGGTTCCGCATGTTCAGCCGCGACGAGGTCGCCGAGTGGGCCGCGCGGGACCTGCAGGACCCCGCCGGCCAGCGCTCGGTCTCGGAGCCGCTCGACGAGCCGCTCGGGCCACGCGCGACCAGGACGGTCTCGATCATCGTCCCGGCCGAGTCCGTGCGGCTCACGGACCTGCCCGGGCTGTGGGGGCCGCGCGGCCTCGCGCTGGAGTTCCGGGCGGACCGGGAGCGGCTCGGCATGGCCCGGACGTACGTGCTGTGGAGCACGACCGACGACGAGCCCCCGCGCGTGCCCGTCGCGGTCGTCGTCCCGTTCGTCGGCCCCCCGACCGCACCCGTGCCGCGCACCGCACCCGAGTCGCCCGAGGAGCCCTCGCCCGACCCCACCCCGACGGACGGCACCGCATCGGCCGCGTCCGCAGCCGTCACCGCGGCCGCCACGGCCGACGAGGACCTCGACGACCTCACCGACGAGGGCGGCCGGCTGCGCCGGATGCTCGCCGCGGCGAACGTCGACGAGTCCGTGACGCTCGTCGTCGACCCGTCGCTGCTCGCCGCGGCCGACTCCGGCAGTGCGACCGCGCAGCGGTTCGCCGAGCGTTTGCGCACCGCGATCGGCAACCACGAGACGTACGCGCTGCCGTGGGCGGACCCGGACGTCGCTGCGGTGCAGCACGCCGACCAGGGCGAGCTCCTCACCGTGGCGGTCGAGCGCACCGGCAGCACCGAGGACCTCGCCGACGCGAACACCCTGCTGTGGAGCGCCGACCCCGGCACGCCCGACGCCCAGACGCTCGCGGGCGTGCAGGTGACGCGCGCCGCGGCGATGGTGACCGGGCCGCAGCAGGCGCAGGCGTCGTCGGAGGCGCTGCAGACCGTCGCCACGTCGTCGGGCGACGTCACCACGATCGCACCCGACGCGCTGCTGACGAGCCTGGTCACGGGCGGCGCCGGCGCGCAGTCCACGCCCGCGAGCATCGCCCAGCGCGCGCTCGCCGACCTGGCCGTGGTCGCGCACGGCGCGGTGCCGCCCGCGGGCGTGGTCATCGCGGGCGACCGGGAGACCGCGCCCGGCCGCGAGGCCCTCGCGGCGGTCGTCGAGGCGCTGAAGTCCGCGCCGTGGACCGAGGCCGCGCCCCTGTCCCGCGTGCTGGCCGGCGACTCGACCGTCCCGGCGCAGCGCGCACCGCTGCCGACGGACGGCAAGAACGAGCTCGGAGCGCAGTCCGTGACCGCGCTCGCCGACGCGCGTGAGGACGCGCGCTCGTTCGCCGAGGTCCTCGACGACCCGGAGGCGTACCTCGCGGGCATCGACGACGAGGTCCTCGCTCCGTTGGCCGTCGCGTGGCGCGCCGAGCCGAAGACCCGCGCCGAGCTCGTGCGGCAGACCGTCCAGCACGTCCGCGAGCGCGCCGAAGGGCTCTCGATCGTCGAGACGAGCGACCTCAACGTCATCGCGACCACGAGCGACCTGCGCCTCACGGTGCGCAACGACCTCACCGTCCCCGCGCGCGCGCAGCTCGTCGTCGACCCGCGCAAGGCGTGCCTGACGGTGGGCGACTTCGAGACCCCCGTGCTGGACCCCGGCGACACGTCGATCACCGTGCCCCTCGAGGCGCACGCGAACTGCGACGTGCTCGTCGAGGTCGCGCTCGTCGGCCCGTCCGGGCAGGACGTCGCCGAGCCCATCGCGTTCTCCGCGCGCCTGTCGCCGACGATCGAGTCGGTCGGGACGGTCGTCGTCGCGATCCTGCTCGTGCTGGGGCTCGCGCTCGGCATCGCGCGCACGGTCCGGCGCGGTCAGAGCGCCCGCCGCGGCGCGCGGACCGTCGCCGAGGCCGACGCCCCCGTGAACCTCCCCGTGCTCGGCGGCACCCCCACCGATCCCGTCCTCGAGGTGTCCGACGACGAGCGCGCCCGCCGGCTCGCCGAGGACGAGGGCGCGCGGTGACCACGGCACCGGCCGACGACGGGCGCATGCGGCGCGGTGCCGCGCTCATGGCGTCGGGCACCGCGGTCTCGCGGCTGCTCGGCCTGCTGCGCTCGATGGTGCTGTTCGCCGCGATCGGCGCGACGGGGCAGGCGGCCGACGCGTTCGCGGTCGCGAACAAGCTGCCGAACGTCATGTACATGCTGCTCGTCGGCGGCGTGCTCAACGCGGTGCTCGTGCCGCAGGTGGTGCGCGCCTACAAGAGCGACAAGGGCCAGCAGTACGTCGACCGCCTGCTGACGTTCGGCTTCGTCGTGCTGGCCGGGCTGACGCTCGTCCTCACCCTCGCGGCGCCGCTGCTGGTGCGGCTCTACGCCGACGCGTCCAGCCAGGCCCAGATGGACCTCGCGGTGACGTTCGCCTACTGGTGCGTGCCGCAGGTCTTCTTCTACGGCGTGTACGCGCTGCTCGGCCAGGTCCTCAACGCGCGCCACTCGTTCGGCCCGTACATGTGGGCGCCGGTGGTCAACAACGTCGTGTCGATCGTGGGCTTCCTCGCGTTCATCGTCGCGTTCGGCGCCGTCCCGGAGTCCGGGCTGACGGTGGCCGGCGGCTGGGGCTCGTCGCAGGTGCTGCTGCTCGCCGGCTCCGCGACCCTCGGCGTCATGGCGCAGGCGCTCGTGCTGTTCCCCGCGCTGCGCGCCGCGGGGGTGCGGTACCGCCCGCGGTGGGGGCTGCGCGGCTCGGGGCTGGGGCGCGCGGGCACCGTGGCCACGTGGACGCTGGTCGGTCTCGCGGCGGGTCAGCTCGCGTACGTCGTCGTCTCGCGCGTGGTGTCGCAGGCCCCCGGTGCGGCCGACGGTGCCACGGACGTCGCCTCGAACGCGGCCTACGACGCCGCGTTCCTCATCTTCATGCTGCCCCACTCGCTCGTCACCGTCTCGCTCGCGACCGCGCTGTTCACGCGGCTGTCCGAGCAGGCGCACGACCAGGACACGCGCGCCGTGCGCGCGTCGCTGTCCTACGGGATGCGCGTCGTCGGCGTGTTCACCGTGCTGGCGGCCGCCGTGATCGCGGTGCTCGCGATCCCTGTGACCCGCCTGATCCTGCCGTCCGCGAGCGCGACGACGACCGACGCGGTCGCGCAGGTCGTCATCGCGATGATCGTCGGGCTGCCCGCGTTCGGTGCGTGGTCCATCTGCCAGCGCGTGTACTTCGCGTACGAGGACACGCGCGCGATGGTCCCCGTCCAGGTGGTGATGGCGGTCGTCGTCGTCGCCGGGGCGCTGCTCGCGCGCGTCGTGCTCCCCGCGACGTCGTGGGTGGTCGGCGTGGGCGTCGCGATGAGCGTGTCGTACCTCGTCGGGGCGATCGTCGCGCTGCGGCAGCTGCACCAGCGGCTGCGCGGGGTCGACGGCGGGCGTGTGCTGCGCATGCACCTGCGGGCGACGCTCGCCGCGGTCGCCGCGGTCGTCGTCGGGCTCGTCCTGATGCTCGGCGCCGAGGCGGTGCTGCCCCGCGGCCTGGTCGCCTCGCTGCTCGAGTGCGTGCTCGTCGGCACGGTCATGTCGCTCGTGTACGTCGTGCTGCTGCGTGCGCTGCGCGTGCGCGAGCTCGACGACCTGCTGCGCCCGATCCTGCCGCGGCTCTCGCGGATCGGTCCGCTGCGCCCGCTCGTGCGCCTGCTCGCCCCGTCCGGGCGTCCGGGCCGTTACGCCGCGGCGGCCGAGCCGGCCGACGACGGTCCCGCACCCACGGGCGCGGCGGGCGGGCGCGCGCCGCGTCGCGCGACCTCGTCGCCGCACTACCCCATGACCCCGTGGGCCGCGTGGCCCGACGTCTCCGCGCCCGAGCTCCCCGAGCCGACTCCCCCGGGCGCAGCCCCGCTCGCCCCCGAGCTGCCCGCACCGCCGCGCGCGCCGCGCACGCACCGGTCCCGCCCGCACTACCCGCCGGGTCACCCGTTGTACCGGCCGAGCCGCCCGACGTCGTCGTGGCCGGGCGCCGACGACGACGAGTCCACCGACGGACCGGACACTACGGGCGGGCCCGTCTAGAGTGCTGGCAGACGCCGCGCACCGGTCTCGCGCCCCTGGCACGACGCGCGCACGGCGGCGTGCTCGACGATCCGAACGACGACGCAGCGCACGGAGGTGCACGTGAGCGAGGTGGTCGGCCCTGGCACGGAGCTGTCCGGGAGGTACCGGGTGCTCGAGCAGGGCACCTCGGACGTGCCCGGTGTCACCGTGTGGAACGCGACCGACCAGATCCTCGACCGCCCCGTGCGGGCCGTGGTCCTGGCGAAGGGTGACGTGTCCTCGGCCCTCGACGGTGCGCGGCGCGCGGCACTCGTGTCCGACCCCCGCCTCGCCCGCGTCCTCGACGTCGGCATGCACGACGGCTACGGGTACGTCGTCACCGAGGACGTCTCCGGACCGACCCTCGCGGACCTCGTCGCCCGCGGCCCGCTGACCCCCGACCAGGCGCGCGCCGTCATCGGGGAGGCCGCCGCCGCCCTCGAGGTCGCCCGCCGCCGGGGCCTGCACCACCTCGCGCTGCGCCCGCGGGCCCTGCGGGTCGTCGGGCCTGGCCGGGTGCTGCTCACCGGGCTCGGGATCGACGCGACGGTCATGGGCGCTGCCGGCGGGGACGCGCGCGCGACCAGCCGGCGCGACTCCGTCGACCTCGTCCGGCTGCTCTACACCGCGCTCACCGGCCGGTGGCCCGCGTCGTCGTCCGACGCGATCGCACCGGGCCTGCCGTCCGCACCCGCCGCCGCCGGCCTCCCCGTCCCGCCCGCCGAGCTCGTGCCGGGCATCCCCAACGACCTCGACACGCTGTGCACCGTGACGCTCGGACCGAACGACGACGGGCCGCACACCCCCGGCGACCTGGTGCGCGAGCTCGAGCCGTGGGGGGCGATCCGCACCGAGGGCGCGCCGGTGGTCCCGCAGGCCGACGAGCCTGGCGCGGCGACCGCGGTCATCCGCGAGCCCACGCCCGAGGACGACCTGCAGGACACCGCCCCGATCCGGGTGCAGCGGCAGTCCGTGCGGGACGTCTTCGACGAGCAGACGACCTCGCCGTCCGTGAACCGGCCCGGCACCCCGCCGCCTGCCGCGCCCCTGCGCACGTCCGCGTTCGGCGCGACGGCAGTGGCGCCGCCCGTCGGGTCCGTGCCGACGCGCATGCCCGCGCGGCAGGCGGGTCTCGCCGCGGGGGCCGCTGCCGTCGGTGCAGGTGCAGGTGCGGGTGGTGGTGCCGGTGCTGGTGCTGGTGCTACGCCGACCGCCGCGACCACGCCGATCGGGGGGCCGCCGCACGGGTCCCCGCCCGCGGCCGCGCCGGCGAGCATCCCGCCCAGCATCCCCCCGGGCGGCGGTGCACCCGCTCCGCAGCACGGACCCGCGTCGGGCGCCCCCGCTCCCGCGCCGCACTCAGCCGGAGCTGTGGCTCCCCCGAGCGTCCCCGTCGGCGGTGGCGAGTCCGGCTGGCCCGCGGCGGGGCCCGGTGGCGGTGGCGGGTCCGGCGACTTCGCGTCCGTCATGGGCGAGATGGACGACGAGCCGCCCACGCGTCGGTCGTTCGACCCGACGGCCCTGGTGCTGACCGTCGTCGGCCTCGCGGTCGTCGTGGGCGTGGTGCTGGCCTTCAAGGCCCTGTTCTCGTCGCTCGACACGGGCGCGCCCGATCCCCGACCGGCCGCGTCGAGCTCGCAGCAGGCGACGACGGGGGCGTCGGGCGAGCCGTCGGGCGAGTCCTCCGCCGAGCCGTCCGGCGAGGCGACGACGCCGGTGTCGACCGCGCCGCCCGTCATCAAGTCCGCGTCGAGCGTGGACCCCTCGGACGACGACGGCGAGCACGAGGAGGCCGTCACGCGCGCGTTCGACGGCGACACCTCGACGTACTGGTACACGATGACCTACCAGCAGCCGAACTTCTCGGGGTTCAAGGACGGCGTCGGCTTCGTCATGCTGCTCGAGGAGCGGGCGCTCGTCAGCAAGGTGACGCTCAAGACGAACTCCACCGGCGGCCACGTCGAGATCCGCACCAGCGGCTCGGACAACCCCGGCGGCGGCACGCTCCTGGCGTCCGGCGAGTTCGGACCCGAGGTGACGTTCGACCTCGACCCCGCGACGGAGCTCGAACGCATCACCCTGTGGATCACCGAGCTGCCCACCGCGGCGGACGGGTCGTTCCGCCTCGAGCTCACCGAGGTCGAGCTCAGCTGACCGCCGGGTGTCCACAGGCGGTCCGGTTCGCGTCCCCAGGAACAGATCCGGCCTACGATCGGTTGACTGCGACAGCCCGCCGTCTCACCGGCACCACCGACTTTTCGAGGACCACCCCGTGACCGACACGTCCATCCGCGAGCTCGTCATCGTCGGCTCCGGCCCGGCCGGCTACACCGCCGCGATCTACGCCGCGCGCGCCGGCCTCGCGCCGCTCGTCGTCGCCGGTTCCGTGACCGCGGGCGGTGCGCTCATGAACACCACCGAGGTCGAGAACTTCCCGGGCTGGCCCGACGGCATCCAGGGCCCCGAGCTCATGGAGAACCTGCAGAAGCAGGCGGAGAAGTTCGGCGCCGAGGTGCTGTGGGACGACGCGACGTCGCTGTCCCTGACCGGTGCGGTCAAGGAGGTCACCGTCTCCGACGGCACCACGTACCGCGCGAAGGCCGTCATCCTCGCGACCGGTTCGGCGTACCGCGAGCTGGGCCTCGACGACGAGAAGCGACTCTCGGGGCGCGGAGTCTCGTGGTGCGCCACGTGTGACGGCTTCTTCTTCAAGGACCAGGACATCCTGGTCGTCGGCGGTGGCGACTCCGCGGTCGAGGAGGCCACCTTCCTCACGCGGTTCGGCCGCAGCGTGACGCTCGTGCACCGCCGCGACCAGCTGCGCGCATCGAAGATCATGGCCGACCGCGCTGCGGCCGACCCGAAGATCTCGTTCGCGTGGAACAGCGAGATCGTCGGGATCGACGGCGATGCCAAGGTCACCGGCGTGACGCTGCGCGACACGGTCACGGGCGAGACCCGCTCGCACGAGGCCGGCGCCGTGTTCGTCGCGATCGGTCATGTGCCGCGTACCGAGCTGGTCCTGGGTCAGGTCGAGCTCGACGAGAACGGCTACATCCAGGTCGTCGGCCGCTCGACGCGGACCAACCTCGAGGGCGTGTTCGCGTGCGGTGACGTGGTCGACCACACCTACCGCCAGGCGATCACCGCCGCGGGCTCCGGCTGTGCCGCGGCGCTCGACGCCCAGCACTTCCTCGCCTCGCTCGGCGACGCCGTCGACCCGATGGTGCCCACCGAGGTCCCCGTGCTGGTGGAGGACGCCCGATGAAGGACGTGACCGACGAGACCTTCGCCGCCGAGGTCCTGCAGTCCGAGATCCCCGTGGTCGTGGACTTCTGGGCGCCGTGGTGCGGTCCGTGCCGCATGGTCGCGCCCGTGCTCGCGGAGCTCGCGACGCAGTACGAGGGCCGCGTCAAGATCGTCAAGGTCAACTCCGACGAGAACCCCGGCGTGGTCGGCGACTACGGCATCGTCTCGATCCCGACGCTGAACATCTACTCCGGCGGCGAGCTCGTGAAGCAGGTCATCGGTGCGCGCCCCAAGGCGGCGTACGCCCAGGAGATCGAGGCGCTGCTCTCCGTCTGAGCAGCCGGCCGACGGCCGTCCCACTGCGCGGTATTGCGCGCCGGGGCGGCCGTTTCGCTGTGCCAGACTGCGGAGATGACCTCGCAGCCCCTGCCCCGGCCGGAGACGTCGGGCACCCCCACGTCCTCCGCCGCAGGCACGCGGCTCGACCCGTGGCTCGGCTCGTACGCCGAACGCACGCACGGCATGCGCTCGTCGGAGATCCGCGCGCTCTTCGCCGTGGCGAACCGGCCGGAGGTCGTCTCGCTCGCGGGCGGCATGCCGTTCCTCGACGGCCTTCCGCTCGATGCGTTGTCGCAGGTCGCAGCGTCGGTCGTCGCTGAGCGAGGACTGCAGGCACTGCAGTACGGCTCGGGCCAGGGCGACCAGACGCTGCGCGAGCAGATCCTCGAGGTCATGGCTCTCGAGCAGATCACCGCGCACCCCGACGACGTCGTCGTGACCACCGGTTCGCAGCAGGCGCTCGACCTCGTCACGCGGGTCTTCGTCGACCCGGGTGACGTCGTCGTCGCCGAGGCCCCGTCCTATGTCGGTGCGCTGGGCGTGTTCCGCGCGTACCAGGCAGACGTCGTGCACGTCGCGATCGACGAGCACGGGCTGGTCCCGGCCGCGCTCGAGGAGACGCTCGCCGCGCTCGCCGCCGCGGGTCGCCGCACGAAGTTCCTCTACACGGTCTCCAACTTCCACAACCCCGCCGGCGTCTCGCTCGCGCTCGAGCGCAGGCCGCAGATCCTCGAGATCGCACGGCGCTACGGGGTGCTCGTGCTCGAGGACAACCCCTACGGACTGCTCGGCTTCGACCGTGACCCGTGGCCTGCCCTGCGGTCCTACGACGAGGACGGGGTCATCTACCTCGGGTCCTTCTCCAAGACCTTCGCCCCCGGGTACCGGGTCGGCTGGGCCGTCGCGCCGCACGCGGTCCGCGAGAAGCTCGTCCTCGCGTCCGAGTCCGCGATCCTGTGCCCGTCGAACGCGTCGCAGATCGCGATCTCCTCCTACCTGTCGACCTGCGACTGGCGCGGACAGGTCAAGAGCTACCGGGAGATGTACCGCGAGCGGCGCGACGCCATGATCAGCGCGCTCAGCGAGCACCTGCCCGAGGCCTCGTGGACCGTCCCCGACGGTGGCTTCTACACCTGGGTCCGGCTGCCCGAGGGCCTCGATGCGCGGGACATGCTGCCGCGGGCCGTGACCGCGCGCGTCGCGTACGTGCCGGGCACTGCGTTCTACTACGACGGCACGGGCGCCGACCACATGCGCCTGTCGTTCTGCTACCCGACCCCCGAGCGGATCCGCGAGGGCGTGCGCCGGCTCGCCGGCGTCGTCTCGGGCGAGCGCGAGCTCGTCGAGCTGTTCGGCACCGGTGGTGGTGCCTCCGACGATGACGTCGTCTCGCCCGCGCCGAACATCCCATGATTTCATCGGCACTTCCCCGCCGTCGCTCGGTGGCGACGGTCCGCCCTCAGCTCGGAGCTCCATCGTGACCACGTCACCCGTCCCGCCCGCTGCCTCGCCGTCACCGTCGTCGACGCCGACTCCCGGCGTCCCCGACCGGGCACCTCGCGTCGCCGTGCTCGCCGGCGGGCTGTCCCACGAGCGCGACGTGTCGCTCCGGTCGGGCCGTCGCGTCGCCGAGGCACTGCGCTCCTCCGGCGTCGAGGTGTCCGTGCACGATGTCGACGCCGACCTCATCGCCGCGCTCACCGAGCTCCGCCCCGATCTCGTCTGGCCCGTGCTCCACGGGTCGAGCGGCGAGGACGGCTCGGTGCGCGACGTCGTCCAGCTGCTCGGGTTGCCTTTGCTCGGAACGGGACCCCGGGCGAGCCGCGTCGCGTGGAGCAAGTCGATCGCCAAGACCCTCGTCTCGCGCGCGGGCCTGGTGACCCCCGAGTTCGTCACCCTTCCGCAGTCGCTGTTCCGCGAGCTCGGCCCCGCGAGGGTGCTGTCCGCGATCGTCGAGCGTCTCGGGCTGCCCGTCGTCGTGAAGCCTTCGCGCGGTGGGTCGGCACTGGGCGTGTCTGTCGTGCAGTCCCCCGACGACCTGGCGCGCGCGATGGTCGAGTGCTTCGCCTACGGTGACAGCGCTCTGATCGAGCGTGCGGTCTCGGGGGTGGAGGTAGCGGTGTCGGTCGTCGACCTCGGTGACGGCGCGGTCGCCTTGCCGCCCATCGAGATCGTGACGGACGGCCCGTACGACTACGACGCCCGGTACAACCCCGGGCGCGTCGAGTACTTCGCCCCCGCGCGACTCTCGGACGCGACGCGCGCCGAGGTCGAGCGGGTCGCGCTCGTCGCCCACCGGTCCCTCGGCCTGAACCGCCTGTCGCGGTCGGACCTCATCGTCGACACCGAGGGAGTTGTGCACTTCCTCGAGGTCAACGTGAGCCCCGGGATGACCGAGACCTCGCTATTTCCTCAGGCGGCGGAGGCCGCTGCCCACAATCTTGGGGCCTTGTACCGATCCCTGGTAGAGGCTTCTCTCGCCGCTGCGCCGGTCGGTCTCGAGCCCGTTCCGGCGCCCTGAACGTCCCGTTTCAGCCCTTCAGCAGGCCCGGGTCGTCGGGAGCGAACGTCGCGAGGATGCGGTTGAGGTCCTGGACGGATGCGAACTCGACAGTCAGCCGGCCTCGGGACTTCCCCAGCTGGACCTTCACGCGAGTGTCGAAGCGGTCCGACAGTCGGCTCGAGAGCTCGTCGAGAGCCTCGTTGCGCTGACCCGCGCGCGGCGCCTGGCGGCGCTTCCCCGGGGCGGCGTCGTCACCGCCGAGCGACACGATCTCCTCGACCGCTCGCACGGACAGACCCTCGGCGACGATCCGCTGCGCGAGCCGCTCGATCGCCGCGCCGTCCGCGAGGCCCAGGAGCGCGCGTGCGTGACCCGCCGAGAGCACTCCGGCGGCCACGCGACGCTGGACCAGCGGCGGGAGCTTGAGCAGACGCAGGGTGTTGGAGATCTGCGGGCGCGACCGGTGGATGCGCGTCGCCAGCTCCTCATGCGTGCACCCGAAGTCGTCGAGGAGCTGCTGGTAAGCCGCGGCCTCCTCGAGAGGGTTGAGCTGCGAGCGGTGCAGGTTCTCGAGCAGCGCGTCCCGCAGGAGGTCGGCGTCGTCGGTCTCCCGGACGATCGCCGGGATGACGTCGAGCCCGGCAGCCTGCGTCGCCCGCCAACGACGTTCGCCCATGATGAGCTCGTACCCGTCGTCGACGGCGCGCACGACGACCGGCTGCAGGACGCCGATCTCCCGGATCGAGTTGACGAGCTCGTCGAGCGCGTCCTCGTCGAACACCGAGCGCGGCTGGCGCGGGTTGGGTCGGATCGACCCGACGGGCAGCTCCGCGAAGCGTGCCCCGGGGACGGGGACGAGCCCGTCGGTCGCGATCGCGCTGAAGTCGGCCGGGTCGGCAACGCCTGCGGTGACGACCGCGGCACCGTCGGCGAGGGCGACTCCGCCGTTGGACGCAGCGGCCGGGACGCCGGTCGTCGTCCCGTTCGTGGCGGACCCGGTCGACTCGGCGACTGCCGTGCTCGCGGCGGCCGCGGCTGCGACCTGCGCGTTCGCGACACCGTTCGACTCGGCGGCCGTCGCCTCACCGCTGGTGCTCGTGGCGTCGGACCGGTCCGGGAAGAACACGTCGACCGGGCGGTCGCCGCCCGCCGGCGGTCGCTGCCCGTCGAGCCCGGCCGGGATCAGCGCGCCCAGGCCACGGCCCAGTCCCCGTCGCTTCTCGCTCATCGGTCCTCCTCCGCGCCGCTCTCAGCGGTCGCGCTGTTCGATGGGGTCACGTCTGTGGTTGCGGCGCCGCGCTCGGCGATCTCACGCGCGGCCTCCAGGTAGGCGAGCGCACCCGAGGAGCCCGCGTCGTACGTCATCACCGTCTGGCCGTAGCTCGGCGCCTCGGAGATGCGCACGGACCGAGGGACGGTCGTGCGCAGCGTCCGCTCCGGGAAGTGCTCGCGAACCTCGGACGCCACCTGCTGGGCGAGGTTCGTGCGGGCGTCGTACATGGTCAGCAGGATTGTCGAGACGTGCAGGTCGCGGTTCAGGTGCGCCTGGATGAGCTGGATCGTCTTCAGCAGCTGGCTCAGGCCCTCGAGTGCGTAGTACTCGCACTGGATCGGGATGAGCACCTCGCGCGCGACGACGAAGGCGTTGACCGTGAGCAGACCGAGGCTCGGCGGGCAGTCGACGAGCACGTAGTCGATGCGCTCGAGCCCGTTGTCGATCCGCCACTGCAGGTACGTGTCGAGCGCGCTGCGGAGCCGCGTCTCGCGCGCCACCATCGAGACGAGCTCGATCTCCGCACCCGACAGGTCGATCGTGGCGGGCAGACACCAGAGGTTCGGGACGTCGGGGCTCTCCTGCACCGCCTCCGCGATCGGAGCGCCCTCGACGAGCACCTCGTAGATCGACGGCGTTCCCGCGCGGTGCTCCACGCCCAGCGCCGTCGAGGCGTTGCCCTGCGGGTCGTTGTCGAGCACGAGCACGTTGAGTCCCGACTGCGCCAGCGCGGCCGCGAGGTTGACGGTCGTCGTCGTCTTCCCGACGCCACCCTTCTGGTTCGCCACGGTGACGATCCGCGTCTCAGCGGGACGCGGGAAGCGCCGACCGCGCAGCTCGATGCGGCGGCGCGCATCCTGCTGCAGCTCAGCCATCAGAGGTGTGTCGTCCGTGACCGTTGGAAGGCTCTGCACGAGGGCAGCGCGCCTCTGCTCGTCCGGGTCGAGTTCGGCTTGCGTTGTCATGTCTCCGTCAGGGTCGTGCAGGGAGGGTGACGCCGACGCGTCTCCCCTATTGTCCGGTGCGGATCCCCCTGCTTCCGACGCTGCCGGGCTCGTTTCACGTGAAACGCGCGACTCTGCGCCGTCGTGCTCGTCGTTCTCCACCATGGGCGACGCTTCCATGGGGGCGTTCGGGCCCTCGGGCTCCGCCGTTGCGGTGGTGGCCGCAGCGCTCGCGAACGCGGGCGCCTCGTCGGTCTGTCCGACTACCGTGTCGACTGTGCCCGTTAGGTCGCCGGGTGCGGCCTCGCCGTTCGCCGACGGCTGCGCCTCTCCGCTCTCGCCAGTGCTCTTGAGAACGCGGGCCTCCATCTCAGCGGGGATGCCGTTCGTCGTCGGTGCCTCACTGGCCGAGCCATCCGAGGCGTCGTCGACGACGATCTCCGTCGCTGTCTGCGTGGGTTCCGTGATCCCCCACGTCGCCGCCCAGGTGGCCGCGCGTTCGCCGACCTCGGCGATCCCCCCGTTCGATGCGGGCTCCGCGCCGGCCTCCGGCGGGACGGGCGAGGGCACGGACGCTACGGTCGCTGCCGAACTGGCTGCACCGTGGACGACACCCGTGCTCTCGTCCGTCGCCTGCTGGCCGTTCGACTCCGGCTCGACCAACGGATCGGCGACAGCCGTCTCCGTGCTGACGGGCCACGTGGCCGTTGCTGGTATCGGCTGTGGAGCTCGACCGTGCTTTCGCCTACCGAACACCCTTACCCCCTTCGTGCACGGCGGTCACCACGCGGGTGGGCTCGACGCCCTCGAGCGTCGCCACCTCACGCACCTCGACCGCTCCGACGAGAGCGCGGCGTGCAGCACGCCGCCCGTTGTCGATCTCCTCCTGCGCACGCGCGCCCTTCAGGGCGACCAGCGTGCCTCCCGGACGAATGAGGGGCATCGCCCATCCGTAGAGCTTGTCGAGCGCCGCCACAGCGCGCGTCGTCACGGCGTCGGCCTGCAGGTCCAACGCCTCCTGCGCGCGCGCACGCCGGACCTCGGCGTTCGACAGGCCGAGCGCGTCGACCACCTCGGTGAGCCAGTCGGTCCGGCGCTCCATCGGCTCGAGCAGCACGACCCGAGCGCCCGGCACCATCGCCGCGATGACGACACCTGGCAGGCCAGCACCGCTCCCCAGGTCGACGATCAGTCCGCTCGTCGGCAGGAACGGCACCGCAGCCGCCGAGTTGAGCAGGTGACGCTCCCACAGGCGAGACACCTCCCGAGGACCGATGAGACCCCGAAGCACTCCCTGGTCCACCAGCATGCGGCGGAAGCCCTCGACCTGCGGCCACGCGGTCCCGAAGAAGTCGGGCAGCCGCGGGTCGCCGTCCAACGGGTCGTGGAGGTCAGTGATGTCGTCGTCCTCGGTCACGACGCCACACTCCGTTCCACGTGAAACCTCCGCCACGGCACTCGCCAGCCTGCCTGGCTGCGCGAACGTCCCACGGTACCGGCTGAGGCGCTCGCAACGACGTCTCACCCACAGGCAGGTCGGGAGAGATTCCACCAGGGTGGCGCGTCGCCGACGATGCCAATCGGTTCGCAGCCCGTGCGGGGCTCTACACAGTCCCCGACCAGCGGGTTCGCCCTTCAGGCGTGCGGTCTCGAGCAGCAGACCCGAGCGCCATCCGAGACGTCCATCGATCGCTCACCGCACTCTCCGCGCCTGCCACACGTGGCTGTTCGACGAGCGCCGCGTGCTCCAGCTCCGGGTGGCACGGCCGCCTGGCGTCGCTCGCCAGCCGGCGACATTGCCATGCCCCCCGTGCACGAGGACCCGGATCGTGCGCCGGGTTCCGCACCGCCGCCCGTGCTCGCGCCCGGTGAGTCGAGGCGGAACGCGATCTCCACGATCCCGCGAGGCCCGAGGTGCGCGACGGTGCGGCCGCCGGCCCTTCGGACGCACAGAGCCGCGGCGGCTCTCACAGCGCGCCGCCTAGCCCCTCGGTTCCACGTGAAACACGCTGCTGAGGACCACCCGCCTCAGCGGCCGTGGGCCAATGAGGCGACCGACACTCCGTGCCACGGGCCGAGCGGACTCGCGTCCCTCGGAGCGCACGTCACCACGGGCCGCCGAGCCCTCCGATCCCCTGTCGACCCCGCGAGCGATTGAACAGCACCCGGCGTCTCCTACCCCACACGCCCAGAGGCCGCGGCGCGCGCCCGCTCGCCAGGTCACAGCAACCGCCCGGTCACTCTGACGCACGGCGCACACAGCTACGGCTCTGCACCGCTGGCACGCCTGCTCCCGCCGTGTGGACGCCGTCCTCAGCGCGACCCACGGCACCGCCGGACCCGCGGCCCAGACGACCAGCGCTCG
>Ga0160496_1000399_pt1 | contig 20693 bp, 19 predicted proteins | sample DIDPMG_2_FD_108231 | JGI IMG/M metagenome (GOLD analysis project Ga0160496, IMG submission 108231) | Enriched soil microbial communities from UW Madison campus, WI, USA - DID2937_E24_FP MG | ecosystem: Environmental > Terrestrial > Soil > Grasslands | place: USA: Madison, Wisconsin | collected...
CAAGAAACTGTAATTCCTGCGCCCCGCAAGGGGCGCTATCAGGTTGAGGCAAGCAGATGGCTATGACAGTCCATTGCGATATCGTCAGCGCGGAAGGAGAGATTTTCTCCGGCCTGGTCGAGATGGTAGTTGCGCACGGTAACCTGGGTGATCTCGGTATCGCTCCAGGCCACGCGCCGCTGATCACCAATCTCAAGCCTGGTCCGATCACGCTGACCAAGCAGGGTGGCGCCCATGAGGTGTTCTACATCTCTGGTGGCTTCCTCGAGGTTCAGCCAAACATGGTCAAGGTGCTTGCCGATACCGTGCAACGTGCTGCAGACCTGGATGAAGCTCAGGCTCAGGAAGCCCTCAAGGCTGCTGAGAACGCCCTGAATCTGAAAGGCGCGGACTTCGACTACGGTGCCGCCGCCGCACGTCTGGCCGAGGCCGCAGCCCAGCTGCGTACCGTCCAGCAAATGCGCAAAGGCAAGTAATCGGCCCCGGCTGATAACTTCTGTTGCGATTGAGTAAAAGGGTAGCCTCGGCTACCCTTTTTCTTTTTCTGTTTTCTCCCCCCCGGTCTTTCACTGACCGCCCAGGATTGGTAGCCAGTAATGTCACTCGATATCGTTATTCTCGCCGCCGGCCAAGGCACCCGCATGCGCTCGGCGCTGCCCAAAGTGTTGCACCCGGTAGCTGGCAATTCCATGCTCGGCCATGTTATCCACAGCGCGCGCCAACTTCAGCCGCAAGGTATTCATGTGGTCATTGGCCATGGTGCCGAGCTGGTTCGCGAGCGCTTGGCCGCTGACGACCTGAATTTCGTCATGCAGGATAAACAGCTGGGTACCGGTCATGCTGTTGCCCAGGCACTGCCGGCGCTGACCGCTGACACCGTGCTGGTGTTGTACGGCGACGTGCCGTTGATCGAAGTGGAGACCCTGCAGCGTCTGTTGGCGAAGGCCAACGATCAGCAGCTGGGACTGCTGACAGTCACCCTCGACGATCCGACCGGTTATGGCCGGATCGTGCGTGACGAGCAGGGCCAGGTAACTGCCATCGTTGAGCACAAGGACGCCAACGACGCGCAAAAAGCGATCAAGGAAGGCAACACCGGCATTCTGGCGCTGCCAGCCGCGCGTCTGGCTGACTGGATGGGCCGGCTGTCGAACAACAACGCCCAGGGCGAGTATTACCTGACCGACGTAATCGCCATGGCAGTGGCCGATGGCTTGGTGGTGGCAACTGAACAGCCACACGACGCTATGGAAGTGCAGGGCGCCAACGACCGCCGCCAGCTCTCCGAGCTGGAGCGTCACTACCAGTTGCGTGAAGGCCGCCGTCTGATGGCTCAGGGGGTTACCCTGCGTGACCCGGCACGCTTCGATGTTCGTGGTGAAGTCAGCGTTGGTCGTGACGTGCTGATCGACATCAACGTGATTCTCGAAGGCAAGGTGGTCATCGAAGACGATGTGCAGATCGGCCCTAACTGCGTGATCAAGAACACGACCCTGCGCAAAGGCGCGGTGGTCAAGGCCAACAGCCACCTCGAAGGCGCTGTGATGGGAGAAGGCAGCGATGCTGGCCCGTTCGCCCGCCTGCGCCCGGGCAGCGTACTGGACGCCAAGGCCCATGTGGGTAACTTCGTCGAACTGAAAAACGCCCACCTGGGTGAAGGGGCCAAGGCTGGTCACCTGACCTACCTGGGGGATGCCGAAATCGGTGCGCGCACCAATATCGGCGCCGGCACCATCACCTGCAACTACGATGGCGCCAACAAGTTCAAGACCGTGATGGGTGAAGACGTGTTCATCGGTTCGAACAACTCGTTGGTGGCGCCTGTGGAAATCAAGGCCGGCGCGACCACCGCAGCCGGCTCGACCATCACCCAGGCTGTAGAAGCGGGTGACCTGGCTGTTGCCCGTGCGCGCCAGCGCAACATTTCGGGCTGGAAGCGCCCGGAGAAGATCAAGAAGAGCTGAGTTATTCACAGCCGTTTCGATCGAAAGCCGACTTATGTGAATAAGTCGGCTTTTTTATTGGCGCTGCCGCGCCAAAAGGACCGCGTCAAAGCAGAAGCAAACAATCCACAGGTCAGCGACAGCTTGACGAATCGCGCGTCTTAGGTTTTGATTGCAACCAATAACTTTCGAATCGAAACTTAAACGCACATGTCGAAACGAAACACACCACAACGGCGACACAATATTCTGGCTCTGCTCAGCGAGCAGGGTGAGGTAAGTGTGGACGCGTTGGCCAAGCGTTTCGCCACCTCGGAAGTGACCATTCGCAAAGACCTCGCCGCCTTGGAAACCAACGGCTTGTTGTTACGCCGCTATGGCGGGGCGGTGCCGGTGCCGCAAGAGTTGCTCGGTGAACCGGCGCAACCCGTCTCTTCTTATAAAAAGGCCATTGCGCGTGCCGCCGTGGGGCGTATCCGCGAACATGCGCGCATTATCATCGACAGCGGCAGCACCACGGCGGCAATGATCCCCGAACTGGGGCGCCAGCCAGGCCTGGTGGTGATGACCAATTCGCTCAATGTGGCCCGTGCAATCTGCGACCTCGAACACGAGCCGGTCCTGCTGATGACCGGTGGCACCTGGGACCCGCATTCCGAATCGTTCCAGGGCCAGGTCGCGGAGCAGGTACTGCGCTCCTACGATTTCGACCAATTATTCATCGGTGCCGACGGCATCGACCTCGGCCGGGGTACCACTACCTTCAACGAGTTGCTTGGGCTGAGCCGGGTCATGGCCGAAGTTGCCCGTGAAGTGATCGTGATGGTCGAGTCGGACAAGGTGGGGCGCAAGATCCCTAACCTCGAGCTGCCTTGGGGCAGCGTGCACACCCTTATTACAGATGAACGCCTGCCAGCAGCAGCGCGCGAACAAATTCAAGCCCGCGGCATCAATCTGATCTGCGCCGCGATCAGCCAGGAGCAATAAAACATGTGTGGAATCGTTGGTGCTGTCGCCGAGCGTAATATCACAGCCATCCTGATCGAAGGCCTCAAGCGTCTTGAATACCGCGGTTACGACAGCGCCGGTTTGGCTGTACTCACCCAGAACGGTGAACTGCAGCGCCGCCGCCGCATCGGCAAGGTCAGCGAGCTGGAGGTTGCTGTTGCTGATGACCCATTGGCAGGCCAGCTGGGTATTGCCCACACTCGCTGGGCTACCCACGGCGCGCCGACTGAAGGCAACGCCCACCCGCACTTCTCGGGCAATGACGTGGCCGTGGTGCACAACGGCATCATCGAGAACCACGAGGAGCTGCGCGAAGAGCTGAAGGGCCTGGGCTATGTCTTCACTTCGCAGACCGATACCGAAGTCATCGTCCACCTGATCCACCACACCCTGAAGAGCATTCCAGACCTGACCGACGCCCTTAAGGCGGCGGTGAAGCGCCTGCACGGCGCTTACGGCCTCGCGCTGATCAGTGCCAAGCAGCCGGACCGCCTGGTGGCCGCACGCAGTGGTAGCCCGCTGGTTATCGGCCTGGGCCTTGGCGAGAACTTCCTGGCGTCCGACCAGCTGGCGCTGCGTCAGGTTACTGACCGCTTCATGTACCTGGAAGAAGGCGACATCGCTGAAATCCGCCGTGATCAGGTCTCTATCTGGGACCAGCAGGGCAATAAGGTCCAGCGCGAAACCGTGCAGTACCACGAAGGTGCCGAGGCTGCTGACAAGGGCGCTTACCGCCACTTCATGCTCAAGGAAATTCACGAGCAGCCAAGCGTTGTTCAGCGCACGCTTGAAGGCCGCCTGGGCAAGGACAACGTGCTGGTCCAGGCCTTTGGCCCGCAAGCTGCCGACCTGTTTGCCAAGGTGCGCAACGTGCAGATCGTTGCCTGTGGCACCAGCTACCACGCCGGTATGGTTGCGCGTTACTGGCTGGAAAGCCTGGCCGGCATCCCATGCCAGGTAGAAGTGGCCAGCGAGTTCCGTTACCGCAAGGTGGTGGTGCAGCCGGACACGCTGTTCGTCTCCATCTCGCAGTCCGGCGAAACCGCCGATACCTTGGCCGCACTGCGCAACGCCAAGGAGTTGGGTTTCCTTGGCAGCCTGGCGATCTGCAACGTGGGTATCAGCTCGCTGGTACGCGAGTCGGACTTGACCCTGCTGACCTTGGCCGGCCCTGAAATCGGCGTGGCTTCGACCAAAGCATTCACCACCCAGCTGGTTTCGCTGATGCTGCTGACCCTGGCCCTTGGTCAGGTGCGCGGTACGCTGGAGGCCGGTGTCGAAGCTGAGCTGGTTGAAGAGCTGCGTCGCCTGCCGACCCGCCTGGGCGAAGCCCTGGCCATGGATGCCACCGTCGAGAAAATTGCCGAGCTGTTCGCCGACAAGCACCATACCCTGTTCCTCGGCCGCGGCGCGCAGTACCCGGTGGCGATGGAAGGTGCTCTCAAGCTTAAAGAAATCTCCTACATCCACGCCGAAGCGTACCCTGCAGGCGAGTTGAAGCACGGCCCGCTGGCGTTGGTGGACAACGACATGCCGGTGGTTACCGTTGCACCCAACAACGAACTGCTGGAGAAGCTGAAGTCCAACCTGCAGGAAGTGCGTGCCCGTGGTGGCGAGCTGGTCGTGTTCGCCGACGAGCACGCTGGCATGACCAATGGCGAAGGCACCCACGTGATCAAGGTGCCGCACATTGCCGATGCCCTGGCGCCAATCCTGTACACCATTCCGCTTCAGTTGCTGTCTTATTACGTGGCCGTGCTGAAGGGGACCGACGTTGACCAGCCTCGTAATCTGGCCAAGTCGGTGACTGTCGAGTAACGGGTAGTCAGGTGTTGATCAGCTTGTGGATTTAGAGAATTAAAGCTGACACAGGATAATTAAAACTGTCGCAGGAGGCGGTGAGTCCACCGCGCCGCCGCCTGCAATGTTCCTGCTCCTTGAAGTTGCCTCACTCGTTCGACGCTGGCTTTTGGGCAATGACGTCAACATGCACGCGATCATCAGCATGCTTAAAACACGAAGCCATGCCCGAGCTCTCTCTCCATCCACGCCAAGAAACGCCTGACCCTTTCGAACCCTGAATGCGCTTTCGGGAATACCAGATGATGGGCCGCCACAGGCGCGCTGAAGATGTGTGGCACGACTTCCACCAGTGTTCCGGACGCAAGGTACTTCTGCGCTAATAACGTGCTTTCGAGTGCAAAACCCAGCCCGTGACTGGCGGCCTCCAGGGACATGTAGGAACGATCGAAGCTCAAAGCGTAGGGCTTTTCCGGGCGGGCGAGACCGTGTCGAGCGAACCAGGCCGGCCATTTCAACAATGTGGCCTCGGAGAGAATCAAGTCCCGACGCAGTAGATCCGACGCGTCGTCGATCCTATGCCGGGCCAGCAGTTTCGGTGAGGCCAGCACGGCAAATGCCTCATTGCCTAAAGTGCGCACCTCGTAGCTAGGCCAATTGGGTTCGCCATGGCGAATGTCTACGTCAATCTTGTCGCGACTGAAATGCAGAGATTCATAGGAGCACGACAAGTTGATCTGGATATCCGGGTGCGCCATCCGAAATGCTTCCAGCCTTGGCATTAGCCAGAGCAGGCCGAAACTCGGTGACGAATGCAAACGCAGACAATCGAGGCTGACGTCGCTGCTGGCCCGTTCTGTGGCGACGGAAAGACTGTGCAGAATGCCGGAAACGTCTTTCAGATACTGCTCGCCAACGGGGGTGAGGCTGACGCCACGCGCCGCGCGAAAGAACAGTTGTCGACCAATCATTGCTTCGAGCTTGGCCAATTGATGACTGACAGCCGAAGGGGTGAGGTCCAGCACTTCCGCCGCGCGGGCAACATTACCGAAACGAGCAGTTTGCTCAAAGGCCTGAATCGCTCTCAGGGGTGGAAGGGCCGGCGCGGTATCGTCAACAGATCGCATATCAGTCACTTCGCTCGTAGCGCATATTTTTATTGGGACCTCCATTCAATCATTTAGCAATCAGGGTGACGAGTGCTGAATTTTTTTCAGCACCCAATGATTTTTGCGTTATTGCTCAGGGCCTGGGCCGAGACCAAAGTAGGCCCATCGATTCCCCTGAATCGACCCTATAAAAACAATCAGAGGTCACACCCATGCTTCTTCAAGGCAAAGTCGCAATCATCACTGGCGCCGCATCGGCACGCGGGATCGGCCGGGCCACTGCGGCCACATTCGCTGCTCAAGGTGCCCGCGTGGTGATCCTCGATCTGGATGAAGCCGCTGCCCGCGATGCCGCAGCGTCTCTTGGCGAAGGGCATCTCGGCCTGGCCGCCAACGTCGCCGATCAGGCACAGGTAAACCAGGCCGTTGCGCAGATCATCGAGCACTTTGGCCGCATCGACGTGCTGGTCAACAACGCTGGCATCACCCAACCCCTCAAGACCCTGGACATCAAGCACAGCGACTACGACAAGGTACTCGACGTCAGCCTGCGCGGCACGCTACTGATGTCTCAGGCCGTCATTCCCCTGATGCGCGAGCAACGTTCGGGCAGCATTGTCTGCATGTCCTCGGTATCGGCACAGCGTGGTGGTGGCATTTTCGGTGGCCCGCACTACAGCGCAGCGAAAGCGGGGGTACTGGGCCTGGCCAAGGCCATGGCACGAGAGCTGGGGCCTGACAACGTCCGCGTGAACGCCATCGCCCCGGGTCTGATTCACACGGACATCACTGGCGGTCTGATGCAGGACGATCGTCGTCACGCGATCATCGACGGCATTCCACTGGGTCGTCTGGGCGAAGCGCAAGACGTCGCTAACGCCGCATTGTTTCTGGCCAGCGATCTGTCGACTTACCTGACCGGAATCACCCTGGATGTAAACGGCGGCATGCTCATTCACTGATGCACATTGCGTCAGCCCGCGCGGCTGACGCTGTTCTGAATCGATAAAAACAAGAGATCAGACCATCATGATTACCACCCTGTCATTGGACGCGGTTTCGGCCGTGCGCTCCAACGCATACCGCAAGACTGCCTGGCGACTGATGCCGTTCCTGATGCTGTGCTACCTGTGTGCCTATCTGGACCGGGTAAACGTGGGCTTCGCCAAGTTGCAGATGATGAACGACCTGTCCCTAAGCGAGGCCGTCTATGGCCTGGGCGCCGGCATGTTCTTCATTGGCTACTTTCTCTGCGAAGTGCCCAGCAATCTGATCCTGCACAAGGTCGGCGCACGTCGCTGGATCGCCCGGATCATGATTTCCTGGGGGATCATTTCCGCTTTATTCGCCTTTGTTGAGACCGCCTGGCAGTTTTATGCCCTGCGTTTTCTGCTTGGTATCGCTGAAGCGGGTCTGGCTCCTGGCCTGTTGTTGTACCTGACCTACTGGTTCCCATCCTACCGTCGCGCAAAGATGACCGTGCTTTGGTTCGTCGCGATTCCATTGTCGGGGATGATTGGCGGCCCACTGTCAGGTTGGATCATGAATCAGTTCGCAGGTTTTCATGGCTGGGCGGGCTGGCAATGGATGTTCGTCATCGAGGCAATTCCAACCGTCATCGTCGGCTTATTGGTACTGAGCTATCTCAAAGATGGCGTGCATCAGGCCACTTGGCTGACCGATGAAGAAAAGGACCTGGTTACCAAGGAGCTCGCCGAGGACAACGCCCACAAGGTCACTCATGCCTCACCTCGGGAATTCATCCGTGATCGCCGCCTATGGCTGCTGGCCTGCATCTACTTCTGTGTCGTAATGGGCCAGTACGCGATCACCTTCTGGCTGCCGACCCTGATCCGCAATGCCGGGGTATCGGACCCACTGCACATCGGCATGCTGACCAGCCTGCCTTACATGTGCGCCATCGCCGCCATGCTGCTGATGGGCCGTAGTGGCGACAAGCATCGCGAACGTCGCTGGCACCTGGTTGCCCCGATGATCGCAGGTGCCATCGGCCTGACGCTGGCGGCGCTGCTGGGCGGCAACCTGCTGCTGTCGGTACTCAGCCTGTGCCTTGCAGCAGCTGGCGTGCTCTCGGCTTCCTCACTGTTCTGGATGCTGCCCACTACGCTGCTCGGCGGCGTGTCAGCCGCAGCAGGTATCGCCGGTATCAACAGTTTCGCCAACCTTGCCGGGTTCTGCTCGCCTTACCTGATCGGCTGGATCACCACTTCCACCGGTTCCAGTGCCATCGGCATGTACCTGATCACCGCAGTGCTGCTCGCGGGGGCCACGCTGGTCCTGCGCATTCCCGCCGCATCGGTCAATCGTTAACTCGCTGGAGTAGTCACCATGACTGTCAACGCACCCGACACTTCGCTCTCGGCGCTCGCCGAACGCGCGTACAACATTCGCCGCCATGCCCTGCGCATGGGGCAGGTCCAGGGCCAGGGTTATGTCGGCCAGGCCCTCGGCGCCGCTGACTTGCTGGCCGTGTCGTACTTCCATGCGCTGCGCTATCAGCCCCACAACCCCGAATGGGAGCAACGCGACCGCTTTTACCTGTCCATCGGTCACTACGCCATCGCCCTGTATGCAGCGCTGATCGAAGCCGGCGTGATCCCCCAGGAGGAACTGGAAACCTATGGTTCGGACGACAGCCGCCTGCCGATGTCGGGCATGGCCGCCTACACGCCGGGCATGGAAATAACCGGGGGGTCGCTCGGCCACGGCTTGGGCATAGCGGTCGGCGCCTGCCTGGGCCTGAAGCGCAAGAAATCGGATTCGTTTGTCTACAACCTGCTTTCGGACGGCGAATTGAACGAGGGATCAACCTGGGAAGCCGCGATGTCGGCCTCACATTGGAAACTGAACAACCTCATCGCAATCATCGACGTCAACAACCAGCAAGCCGACGGCTACTCCAGCGAAGTGCTGGCCTTCGAGCCCATCGTTGACCGTTGGCAGGCGTTTGGCTGGTTTACCCAGCGCGTGGACGGCAACGACATCGGCGCCCTGGTCGCCGCGTTCGACGCCGCACGCAACCATCAAGGGGCACAGCCGCGGGTCATCATCTGCGATACCAAGATGGGCAAGGGTGTGGACTTTCTCGAGTCACGTGAAAAAACCCACTTCATCCGCGTCGATGAAAACGAGTGGGATCTGGCATTGCAAAACCTTCAGGTCGGGAGAACTGTATGAGCCGCGTAAACACCACCGAAACCGGCAAGAAGCGCCTGACAACCTCGGCCATGATCGCTTCGATCGCTGCCGAGGGCCAGGCCACCCGCTCAGCGCCGTTCGGTCATGCGTTGGCGGCACTGGCCGAACAGCGTTCGGACATCGTCGGCCTGTCGGCGGACCTGTCCAAGTACACCGACCTGCACATTTTCGCGAAGGCGCACCCGGACCGTTTTTATCAGATGGGTATGGCCGAGCAATTGCTGATGAGTGCAGCCGCTGGCATGGCACGCGAAGGCTGCGTGCCGTTCGCCACCACGTACGCGGTATTCGCCTCGCGCAGGGCCTATGATTTTATCTGCATGGCCATCGCCGAGGAGAACCTCAACGTCAAGATCGTCTGCGGGTTGCCGGGCTTGACCACCGGTTACGGCCCCAGCCACCAGGCAACGGATGATCTGGCAATCTTCCGCGCCATGCCGAACCTGATGATCGTCGACCCATGCGACGCTCTGGAAATCGAGCAGGCGGTGCCTGCCATCGCCGCCCATCAGGGACCGGTGTACATGCGCCTGCTGCGCGGCAACGTGCCGCTGGTATTGGATGAATATGGCTACAAGTTCGAGATCGGCAAGGCCAAGACCCTGCGCACCGGAAAGGACGTGCTGATCATTTCCACCGGTCTGATGACCATGCGTTCGCTAGAGGCCGCAGCGCAGTTGCAGAAGGATGGCGTCGATGTGGCAGTACTGCACGTACCCACCATCAAGCCACTGGACGAACAGACGATTCTGGCTGAGGCACGCAAGTCCGGACGGTTGGTGGTCACCGCCGAAAACCATTCGATCATCGGCGGTCTGGGCGAGGCGGTGGCGGGCCTGCTGCTGCGCAACGGAGTAACGCCGACATTCCGCCAGATCGCCTTGCCCGATGCCTTCCTCGATGCCGGCGCTCTGCCGACGCTGCATGACCGCTACGGTATCTCTACCGACGCGGTGAGCGCGCAGATCAAGGCTTGGCTGTGACTTGATACCTGAAGATAGAGCCGGCCGGAATTAAAGGCGGCTCTATCCCCGACGCAGCGAATGGGGCTCGTCAGATTTGCATGGCCATGCCATCCACATTCATCGCCGCCTGGCGCAGGGCCTCGGAGCGCGTCGGGTGAGGGTGGCAGGTGAGGGCGATATCTTCTGCCGAGGCCGAGAACTCCATAGCCACGCAGAACTCACCAATCATCTCGCTGACGCTTGGGCCCACCAGGTGCACACCCAGTACTTCATCGGTTTCGGCATCGGCGATGACCTTGGCGAAGCCTTCGGTCTCGTGGTTGATCTTGGCACGGCTGTTGGCGGTGAAGGGGAACTTGCCAACCTTGTAGGCACGCCCTTCGGCCTTGAGCTGCTCTTCAGTCTTGCCCACGGTGGCCATCTCCGGGCGGGTATAGATCACGCCAGGGATGAGGTTGTAGTTGACCTCGTGGGGCTTGCCGGCGATGCGTTCGATACAGGCCACCGCTTCGTCTTCGGCCTTGTGCGCCAGCATTGGGCCCGAAGTGACGTCGCCAATCACCCAGACACCCGGCACTGAGGTACGGTGGTGCTCGTTGCTGAGCATGCCGCGCTTGTCGGCTTCCAGGCCCACGCTTTCCAGGTTCAGCCCTTTTGTATAAGGGCGGCGGCCGATAGCCACCAACACGTAATCGGCTTGCAGCGATTCTGCAGTACCACCGGCGGCAGGCTCCAGCGTCAGGCTGACGCCATCGGCACCTGCGGTAGCCTGAGTCACTTTGCTGCCCAGCTTGAACACCATGCCTTGCTTGGCGAGCGCCTTCTGCAGGGCCTTGGCCGTTTCCGTGTCAGTGCCTGGGCAGATGCGGTCCAGGTATTCGATGACAGTGACCTGGCTACCCAGGCGGCGCCAGACCGAACCCAGCTCAAGACCGATCACGCCAGCACCGATGACAACCAGGTGCTTGGGCACTTGCGGCAGCGACAGCGCGCCGGTCGAGTCGATGATGCGCTGGTTGTCGACGGTCACACCTGGCAGAGGGGTGGGCTCAGAGCCGGTGGCAATGACGATGTCCTTGGCCTGCAACGCGGTTTCGCTACCGTCTTCGGCCTTGACCACGACCTTGCCGATGCCATCCAGGCGGCCCCAGCCTTTGATCCACTCGACCTTGTTCTTGCGAAACAGGTATTCGATGCCCTTGGTCAGGCCTGTCACGCTCTCGTCCTTCTGTTTCATCATCTGGGCGAGGTTGAGGGTGGGCTTTACTTCGATACCGAGGTGGGCGAACTCGTCACCGCTGGCAGCTTCGTAAAGCTCCGAAGCATGCAGCAGCGCCTTGGATGGCATGCAGCCGACGTTCAGGCAGGTACCGCCCAAGGTCGAGCGGCCTTCCACGCAGGCAACGCTCAGGCCCAACTGGCCAGCGCGGATGGCTGCGTTATAGCCACCAGGGCCACCGCCGATGATCACCACGTCATAGGATTTCATGGGTTCAACTCCAGGATGTAGAAGCGCGAGAGGGCACAAGGTTAAGCTGAGATGCAGTGATTGTATACAATCTGCTGTGTGGATAAGATCAGTTGGTTCTAGACCAAGGTCTTGCTTAGAGGAAACATCCTACAGATGAACTACTCTGATCCGGTGACGTTCGAAATATTAGGCGTCGTGGCCAATTACGGACAGGAGGGGTGTTTCATGCTTGCTCAACTTCCACCTGCATTGCAGAGCTTGCATCTGCCGCTGAGGCTGAAGCTGTGGGACGGTAACCAGTTTGATCTTGGGCCTAGTCCTCAGGTCACCATTCTGGTGAAGGAGCCGCAGCTGATCAGCCAGTTGACCCACCCAAGCATGGACCAGCTAGGCACCGCATTCGTCGAAGGCAAGCTGGAGCTGGAAGGCGATATCGGTGAGGCCATCCGCGTGTGCGACGAGCTGAGCGAAGCGCTGCTGGCGGATGAGGATGAAACGCCGCCGCCACGTGTGTCTCATGACAAGAGCACCGACGCCAAAGCCATCTCCTACCACTATGACGTGTCCAACGCGTTCTACCAGCTTTGGCTGGACCAGGACATGGCCTATTCTTGCGCCTACTTCCGTGAGCCGGACAATACGCTCGACCAGGCGCAGCAGGACAAGTTCGACCACCTGTGCCGCAAACTGCGCCTGGATGCCGGTGACTACCTGCTCGATGTTGGCTGTGGCTGGGGCGGGCTGGCGCGGTTCGCTGCCCGTGAATATGGCGCCAAGGTGTTCGGCATTACCCTGAGCAAGGAGCAATTGAAGCTCGGCCGCAAGCGTGTGCAAGCGGAAGGGCTTGCCGACAAGGTCGACCTGCAGATTCTCGATTACCGCGATCTACCCCAGGATGGTCGCTTCGACAAGGTTGTCAGCGTGGGTATGTTCGAGCATGTCGGGCATGCCAACCTGGCGCTGTACTGCCAGAAGCTGTTCGGGGCGGTGAGGGAAGGGGGGCTTGTGATGAACCACGGCATCACTGCCAAGCACGTCGATGGCCGACCGGTCGGGCGCGGGGCGGGTGAGTTCATCGATCGTTATGTATTCCCCCACGGCGAACTGCCGCACCTGTCGATGATCAGCGCCAGTATCTGTGAAGCCGGGCTGGAGGTGGTGGACGTGGAGAGCCTGCGCCTGCACTACGCTAAAACCTTGCACCACTGGAGCGAGAACCTGGAGAACCAGTTGCACAAGGCGGCATCGCTGGTGCCTGAGAAGACCCTGCGGATCTGGCGTTTGTACTTGGCCGGGTGTGCCTACGCCTTTCAGAAGGGCTGGATCAACCTGCACCAGATATTGGCCGTGAAGCCATACGCCGACGGGCATCATGACCTGCCTTGGACGCGGGAAGACCTGTACCGCTGAAATCGTAAGTATCACAGCGCTGATAAGGCTTTGCAGGAGTGGCCTTGTGTTGCGAAAGGGCCGCAATGCGGCCCCTGCATTTTATCTGTGCAGCCTATATTGCTGGGGCCGCGTTACGGCCCTTTCGCGGTAAAGGTCGCTCTCACAACGGGCGTGCTCACCTTAAAGAATCGGCGATATCAGCCGCGCAATCCGCATCCCCAATTGCTGTAGTCGATGGGTGTCTTGGGTGTCTTCTGCAGTAATTTCCCGCGCGTGTTCGAAGTCTTCGTGGAGCATGTGCTCGACCTGGTCAGCGAAGCCGCGATCGACTGTCAGCAGGGTAATCTCGAAGTTCAGGCGAAACGAGCGGTTGTCCAGGTTGGCACTCCCAATCGCGCTGACGTCATCATCCACCAGCACCACCTTCTGATGCAGAAACCCGGGTTGGTAACGGAACATACGTACCCCCGCGCGCACCGCTTCGAAGGCAAACAGGCTGGAGGCGGCGTAGACGATGCGGTGGTCCGGCCGTGACGGGATGAGCACCCGCACATCGACTCCTCGTAGTACCGCCAGCCGCAAGGCGGCGAACACGGCCTCGTCAGGGATGAAGTAGGGGCTGGTGATCCACACCCTGCGGGTGGCCGAATGAATCGCCTCAAGGAAGAACAGCGAGCAGGTTTCTTGTGGGTCTGCCGGGCCGCTGGCCAAGGCCTGACACAGCACACCGTTGTCCGGGTACGTATCGGGCAGGATCAGCGGCGGTAGCTGGCGCGTGGCCCAATACCAGTCCTCGGCGAACGACTCTTGCAGGCAGGCCAGTACCGGCCCGCTGATCTGTGCGTGGGTGTCACGCCAGGGTGAAAGCTGTGGGTGTTCACCCAAATACTCGTCTCCCACGTTGTGACCGCCAATGAAGCCTAGCAAGCCATCCACCACCACAATCTTGCGATGGTTGCGGAAGTTCACCTGGAAGCGGTTGAACCAGCCGCGACGGGTGGCGAATGCATGGATCTGCACGCCGCCGTCACGCAGCATCTGGCTGTAGCTGGCCGGCAAGGCGTGGCTGCCGACACGGTCGTACAGCACGAACACCTGCACGCCTTCGGCGGCTTTGCGTAGCAAGAGTTGCTGCAGTGCCTTGCCGAGGGTGTCGTCATGAATGATGAAGAACTGCACCAATACCACATCGCGTGCTTTTTCGATGGCTGCGAAGATGGCATCGAAGGTGGCCTTGCCATTGATCAGCAGTTTTACCTGGTTATTTGCCAGGCATGGCATGCGACCCAGCTTGGGCATCGCCCGCAACGCTGCGTAGCTTTCGGACTCGCGGGCGGTAAGGGCTTCTTCAACCCAAGGTCGCCAGTTGAGGTTGGCCATGGCCACGTGCATTTCCTGGTTGGCCTGACGCCGAGCCTTGATGTAGGCATAGAACGAGCGGGCGCCGAAGATCAGGTAGGGGATCAAGGTGAGGTAGGGGATGAAGAGCAAGGGCATCGCCCACGCAATGGCTCCCTGAGCTGTCCGCACGGTGAACAGCGCATGCAGTGCGGCGACTATACCCAGCAGATGGATCATGCCGAGTAGGTAACCAAAGAAGTAGGGGCTGTGGTAATCCATATGCATCCTGCTTGCCGAGTACACTTGAGGTAACAGAACACGTTCCCGGTCCGCCTGCAACCCGCAGGCGGATTTGGCGTCTAAGGCTCAGTCCGGCCCGTTTGACCGGTTTTTTTCCAGGAGCGTTCGTCCATGAAGATTCGTCTGCCACTGTTGGCGTTGGCCCTAGGCATGAGCAGTCCGCTGGTGCAAGCCCAGATGCTGCAACCGGGGTTGTGGGAGCTGACCACCAGCAACATGCAGGTCGATGGCAAGCCGCTACCCGACATGGAATTCATGCTTGGCCAGTTGAAGAACCTGCCGCCAGAGCAGCGCGCAATGATGGAGGGGGTGTTGGCCAAACAAGGGGTCAGTGTAGGTGGCAAGGGTGTGCGTTCGTGCCTGACACCAGAACAGGTGGCAACGAATGACATTCCGCTGCAGGACCCGAAATCGGGCTGCACTCAGAAGATTACCGACCGTACCGGTAACGTGTGGAAATTCCAGTTCAGCTGCCCGAAGGCACAGGGTAGTGGCCAGGCTACATTTCTCAGTGATCGGGAATTCACCACCCAGGTCAGTGGCACGTTCAACGCTTCGGGTGTGCAGCAGCAAGGCAGCATGAACACGCGTGCGGTGTGGCTAGGCAATGACTGCGGGACGGTCAAACCGCGCAGCTGAAGTCCCATTGCCACTGGCTGGTGACAACCGCGTCGTGGGCATGCAGCCTCAGTTGCCGTTCGAGCAGCCGAGCATGGCCAGTTCCAGAAGTCGGTAGGGAAACGAATAGTTCCACGTGGAACATTTCATTTTCAATCCTAGCCTCGACGCGGTTACCGCATAGCTTTTCGGCCTGAAAAAGGCTGATCAAGGCAGGCGTTTCAGCAAGCGCTCGAAGCTGATGTGCGAATAGGCGGCAGTAGAGGCAAAGCCTTCAAAACAAAAGAAGGCATCAACGGCAGCCCTCGATCAAGCTGCAATGCAGCTTGAAGCGCTCCCCGCTGGAACTCGATACGCGGTTCAAGGTGGTCCAGCCTACTCGGCGGCTGTAACCCACCCAGGCCTCACCGTTGCTGGCCAGGCCGGTAAAAAAAGTCAACGTGCCATAGCGGCTGTTGGTTTGTGCCCATAGTCGGCGGCTGCTGAAGTCATAGCCGCGAAGGTAGAACGTGCTGCCTTCGGTGCGCACGCTGTAGTAGTTGCCTTTGCCGTCCTGGCAAGCGAGCAGCGTCGCGCTTCGCGTACAAAGGGCCAATGCACTGTTTTGCGGCATGGCCAACAGCGAGGCAGGCATGGTGAGCACCAGCAATGCCATGACGCGTGGCAGATTCATTTTTCATCCCCTGTGAGCACTCGTCCGTCGAGAACCACTTGGCGAAATTGTATTGTTACTTTATAACATTGTGCAATGCATCGTTTCGAATGCGTCTGCCTGAAGGGGTTCGCCATGTCCAATCGTCTTCCCGTCACCGTGCTGTCCGGCTTTTTGGGCGCCGGCAAAAGCACGCTGCTCAACCATGTGCTGCGCAACCGCGACAACCTGCGGGTGGCGGTAATCGTCAACGATATGAGTGAAATCAACATCGATGCCAGTGAGGTGCAGCGCAATGTCAGCCTCAACCGCGCTGAGGAGAAACTGGTCGAGATGAGCAACGGCTGCATTTGCTGCACGTTGCGCGAAGACCTGCTTGAGGAGGTTGCACGGCTGGCCGAAGAGGGACGTTTCGACTATTTGTTGATCGAATCCACCGGTATCTCTGAGCCGCTGCCAGTGGCTGAGACCTTCACTTTCCGTGACGAGCTGGGTCGCAGTCTGTCCGATATGGCGCGACTGGACACCATGGTCACCGTGGTCGACGGCTTGAACTTCCTGCGCGACTATCAAGCAGCAGACAGCCTGGCCAGCCGTGGTGAAACATTGGGCGAAGAAGACGAGCGGTCGATCAGTGATTTGCTGATCGAACAGGTCGAGTTCGCAGATGTACTGCTGCTGAGCAAGATCGACCTGATCAGCCAACATGAGCGTGAAGAACTCATCGCCATTTTGCGCAGCCTCAATGCCCGGGCGCAGATCGTACCCATGGTCATGGGCCAAGTGCCGCTGGCACGTATCCTCAACACCGGGCTGTTCGACTTCGATCAAGCGGCCCAGGCCCCAGGCTGGTTGCAGGAGCTGCGCGGTGAACATGTACCAGAAACCGAAGAGTACGGAATCGCGGCCATGACCTGGCAGGCCCGACGCCCGCTTCATCCACAGCGCTTTTACGACTTTATCCACAAGGACTGGGAAAACGGAAGGCTGCTGCGTTCCAAAGGGTTTTTCTGGTTGGCCAGCAAATATCAGGAAGCTGGCAGCTGGTCGCAAGCGGGCGGCATGATGCGCCATGGTCTGGCTGGCCGCTGGTGGCGCTTCGTGCCACGCGAGCAGTGGCCACAGGATATGGATAACACGAATGCGATCTTGAAACACTGGACCGCCGACACCGGTGACTGCCGGCAGGAGTTGGTGTTTATTGGGCAGAATATCGACGTCGAAAAATTATCCACAGCCCTGGATGCGTGCCTGTTGACGGATCAAGAAATGGGCTTGGGTCACATGGGCTGGCTGCGTTTACCTGACCCATTTGGCCCATGGCATGAGGAAGCGGCAGCATGAACCCCGCACACCGACCTGTGGATATCTTTCAGGTGTTTGGCGAGACGCCCCAAGTGCTGGCCGAAGTGCTGCAGGATGGCGTGAACCTGGCCGTCTGGCGGCGGCGCTTGCCGGCACAACTGCAGGACTTTGCCGCATTGGTGATCAGCCTTGGCCAGCCCTTGGCTGATCAGCGGGTAATTGATGTGGACGAGGAACAGAAGCCGGTATTGCCAGATCTGCTGCGTGAAGCGGCGGATTTGCATGGGTATGAAGCTTTCGTTGCTGATGTGACGTGGTTGGTGGCGGCTTATACCTGTCTGGTTGGCGCACGACGGATCGGTTTGCGCTTGCGCGTGTTGAACGCTCCGATGTGCCCACGCTTCCATGTGGATAACGTACCGTTGCGCTTGCTCACCACTTACGTCGGCCCAGGTAGTGAGTGGTTGCAAGAGCGGGATAGCTGTCGTGGAGAGTTACACACAGCTCAGCCACCTGTGGATAACATCCAGCACCTTCAAGCCGCCGAGGTTGCGATACTTAAAGGCGAAAAATGGCAGGGTAACGAAGGGGCAGGCCTGGTGCATCGGTCCCCTTCTACGCGGCGGGGGCGTTTGCTGCTCAGCCTTGACTGGCTGGCCTGACGGCGCATAGTGAGGCATCACCGCTGCCTGAAGCCATCCCATGCTGCAGAACATTCCCACCCATGTAATTGCCGGCCCGCTTGGTGCTGGCAAGACCACGCTGATCCGTCACTTGCTGGCTCAGCGCCCAGCCAACGAGCGCTGGGCGGTATTGATCAACGAGTTCGGCCTTGTCGGCCTGGATGCAGCCTTACTCAGCCGTGACGAAGACGGCATCGCCATCGGCGAGGTCGCAGGCGGCTGCCTGTGCTGCGTCAACGGCATGCCGTTCCAGGTGGGCCTGGGACGACTGCTGCGCAAATCGCGGCCTGACCGGCTGTTTATCGAACCTTCCGGCCTGGGCCATCCCTTGCAGCTGCTGGCTCAGCTGCAACAAGCGCCTTGGGTTGGAGTGCTGACAATTCAGCCACTCCTGATGGTTGTGGATGCCCAGGCCATGGCTCGAAACGAGCCTCTTCCAGAGGCTCAACAGCAGGCTTTCAACGCCTCTGAAAGCGTGGTTTTCAATAAGTCAGAGGCTGTGGATGAAATCCATAAGTTGTTGATAAGTAATAAATTTAAAGAAAAGAAGATCATGTGGACCGTGCAGGGGCAGTTGCCTTTGTCCGGCCTCCCGACGGTATCCCCACAGATTGTTGACAGCCCATTCTTGAAAAACAGGATTGTCGACAATCCTGGAATCGATCCAGCAGCACTGTGGGCTGACCCGAGTCAACCGATTTGCCTTGCCCAGCAGGGGGAGGGTGGTTGGAGTATTGGCTGGCGGTGGCACCCCGGCCAACAGTTTTATCCACAGCGGCTAAAGGCTTTCTTGTGTGCTTGGCCATGGCGACGGGCCAAGGGAGTTATCCACAGCATGGAGGGATGGTGGTCATTCAATGGGCTGAATGGGGATATGCCCGCTTGGGAGCCCAGCGACTGGCGGAAGGACACGCGTATCGAGCTGATTTTCGATCAGCCGCAACCGCAACCCGCATTGCAAGCCGGGTTGGATGAATGTCGCGTCAGTTGATCAGTTGCGCCAGCGGTTATGCTCCTGGCGCCATTGCTGCATCTCTATGACGTTGTCGGCGCGCGGTGGGGTCTTGATTTCGAACGGGTAGGGCGCCAGCTCGATCTGCACACTGTGGGCGCCGAACTGGGTCGCGGTGCCGGGGTGACGTTGCTCACCCGTGACGGTGAATTCGAAGGCATAGACGCGTGCCAGGCGCTTGCGGCCATTGGCATCCCGGACAAAGGCGATGCGCTTGAGCGCTACGGCATCGTCAAGCAACTCCAGGTCGAGTTTGGCGCAATGCTGTTTGACCCGTTCCAGGGCCTTTTCACGCAACCCATGGTTGTGCCACAACCAGGCGCCTGCCGTGGCTACCAGCATCAGGACGAAGAGGTTCTCCAGGGTCAACATTTGCATATGCTCCAAACAGGTAGATCCAGCTTAACTGCGTTCCTGGCCTGTCGTACAGGTAGCAATCGAGTTCATACTGCGCTGCGCACAATCCTAGAAACAGCTTTGGAAACCTCCCGCATGAAACGTACCCCGCACCTGCTCGCCATTCAGTCCCACGTGGTGTTCGGCCACGCCGGCAACAGCGCCGCGGTATTCCCCATGCAGCGTATCGGGGTCAATGCTTGGCCACTCAATACCGTGCAGTTCTCCAATCACACACAGTATGGCCAGTGGGCGGGTGAAGTGCTTGCCCCAGCGCAAATTCCTGCGTTGGTGGAAGGCATTTCCAATATCGGCGAGCTGGGCCACTGCGATGCAGTGCTTTCCGGCTACCTGGGCAGTGCCGAACAAGGGCGAGCGATCCTGGCCGGCGTCGAGCGGATCAAGGCGGTAAACCCAAAAGCGTTATACCTGTGCGACCCGGTCATGGGGCACCCGGAAAAGGGCTGCATCGTGCCGCCCGAAGTCAGTGAGTTTCTGCTTGACGAGGCTGCAGCCACAGCGGACATCCTGTGCCCCAACCAGTTGGAGCTGGACAGCTTCTGTGGGCGCCGCGCCCAGTCGCTGGAGGATTGCGTGAACATGGCGCGCAGCCTGCTGCAGCGTGGGCCGCAGGTTGTACTGGTCAAGCACCTGGCGTACCCCGGGCGGGCCGAAGAACAGTTCGAAATGTTGCTGGTGACCGCCGAGCACAGCTGGCACTTGCGCCGCCCACTGCTGGTGTTTCCGCGTCAGCCGGTGGGGGTGGGTGACCTGACCTCAGGCTTGTTCCTGGCGCGTGTGCTGCTCGGCGACAGCTGGGTGCAGGCATTCGAATTCACGGCTGCGGCAGTGCATGAAGTGCTGCTGGAAACCCAGGCCTGCGCCAGCTACGAATTGCAGTTGGTACGGGCCCAGGACCGCATTGCGCACCCACGGGTGCGCTTCGAAGCGCAGTTACTGGCGCTTTAAATGGCGTCGGTTTTCAAGTCCTGATAGCGCTTTTCCAGTTCCTGGCGGATCTGCCGGCGCTGCTGGCCTTGCAGGAAGCGGCGCTTTTCTTCGCTGCTGTGCGGCTGGCGTGGTGGCACCGGCACCGGGCGGCGGTTGTCGTCGACCGCGACCATGGTGAAGAAGCAGCTGTTGGAATGGCGCACCGAGCGCTCGCGAATGTTCTCGGTCACGACTTTGATGCCAACTTCCATCGAAGTGTTGCCGGTGTAGTTGACCGACGCCAGGAAGGTCACCAGTTCACCCACGTGCACGGGTTCACGGAAGATCACCTGGTCGACCGACAGGGTCACCACATAACTGCCGGCATAACGGCTGGCGCATGCATAAGCCACTTCGTCGAGGTACTTGAGCAGGGTGCCGCCATGTACGTTGCCAGAAAAGTTGGCCATGTCCGGGGTCATCAGGACGGTCATGCTCAGCTGGGCGTTTCCAGGTTCCATAGTGTGCTCACGGTGAGGTTGCGCTGAA
>Ga0160496_1000403_pt1 | contig 20410 bp, 18 predicted proteins | sample DIDPMG_2_FD_108231 | JGI IMG/M metagenome (GOLD analysis project Ga0160496, IMG submission 108231) | Enriched soil microbial communities from UW Madison campus, WI, USA - DID2937_E24_FP MG | ecosystem: Environmental > Terrestrial > Soil > Grasslands | place: USA: Madison, Wisconsin | collected...
ATCTGCCTGAGCGTCTCCAGCAGCCGGACCTACCGGCGCACCGAGAACCGGCACCCGGTATTGGGCGTGGAATACCTGCAGGACGAGTATTCGCTGACCGATGAATACTTCGGCAAGATGGGCATGCAGGTACGCTACTTCATGCCGCCCGACAGCGCCGCGCCGCTAGCGTTCTATTTCTCCGGCGATCTGCTGGGCGACTACACCAACCTGGAACTGATCAGCACCATCAGCACGATGGAGACCTTCCAGAAGATCTACCGGCCCGAGATCTACAACGCCAATTCGGTTGCCGGCACGTCCTATCGGCCCAGCCTGAAGCACCAGGATTATTCCCTGACCCGCATCGTCTACGACCGCGAAGAACGCAGCCGGCTGGCGGTGGAGCAGGGCAGGTTTGCCGAAGAACACTTCATCAAGCCTTACCAGGCGGCCCTGGCGCAGTGGTCCGCCCATTACGCCCATTGATTACCCGCACGGATTCATACAACAGAACAGGTCATCCAACGTGAAAAAACTCTTACCCACCTCCACCGCCGGCAGCCTGCCGAAACCTTCCTGGCTCGCCGAACCCGAGAAGCTCTGGTCGCCCTGGAAACTGCAGGGTGAAGAACTGCGTGACGGCAAGCGCGATGCCTTGCGCCTGTCCCTGCAGGAACAGGTCCATGCCGGCATCGATATCGTCAGTGATGGCGAACAGACGCGCCAGCATTTCGTGACGACCTTCATCGAACATCTGGACGGGGTCGATTTCGAGAAGCGCGAGACCGTGCGTATCCGCGACCGCTACGATGCCAGCGTGCCCACTGTCGTCGGCGCCGTCTCGCGCCAGAAACCGGTCTTCGTGGAAGACGCCAGGTTCCTGCGCCAGCAGACCGGGCAAACCATCAAATGGGCGCTGCCCGGCCCCATGACCATGATCGACACGCTCTATGACGCCCACTACAAGAGCCGCGAAAAACTGGCCTGGGAATTCGCCAAGATCCTCAATCAGGAAGCCCGGGAGCTGGAAGCGGCCGGCGTAGACATCATCCAGTTCGATGAGCCGGCCTTCAATGTCTTCTTCGACGAAGTCAACGACTGGGGCGTGGCCACGCTGGAACGTGCCATCGAAGGCCTGAAATGCGAAACCGCCGTCCATATCTGCTACGGCTACGGTATCAAGGCCAACACCGACTGGAAGAAGACCCTGGGTTCCGAGTGGCGGCAATACGAGGAAGCATTCCCGAAGCTGCAACAGTCCGGAATCGATATCGTCTCGCTGGAGTGCCACAATTCGCGCGTTCCCATGGACCTGATCGAACTCATCCGTGGCAAGAAGGTAATGGTCGGCGCCATCGATGTGGCCAGCAATACCATCGAAACCCCGGAGGAGGTCGCCGACACCCTGCGCAAGGCGCTGCAGTTCGTCGATGCCGACAAGCTCTATCCTTGCACCAACTGCGGCATGGCACCCCTGGCGCGCGACGTCGCCCGAGGCAAGCTCAATGCACTTGCTGCCGGTGCGGAGATCATCCGCCAGGAACTGGCCAGGTAGACGTAGGCATACTTGCTTGGACGGGCGCCGCCAGCGGTGCGCGGTCGCCGTCCAGGCTGATGCTGAGTTTTCATATCCATTTGGGTCGTTGCGATCCCAAGCCGCATTCCTGTTCCATCATGTCATTGACCAGCACAAGCATTGAACCATCGCGTTTTCGCGACGCGCTCGGGCATTACGCCTCCGGCATCACGGTGATCACCTCGCTGGTGGACGCCACGCCGATCGGCTTCACTTGCCAGTCCTTCTACAGCGTGTCGGTGAATCCGCCGCTGGTGTCCTTCAGCGTCATGACCAGTTCGGGCAGCTATCCGGCGATCAGGCGGGCAGGGCGCTTTGCGGTCAATATCCTGGCCGCCGATCAAGCGCAAATTTCCAGCCAGTTCGCCCGCCGTGGCCAAGACAAGTGGCAGGGGGTGGATTGGCAGGCGTCGCCCCTGGGCAACCCCATCATTGCCGGCAGTCTGCACTGGCTGGATTGTCGGATTCATGCTGAACATGTCGCTGGCGATCATCTCATCGTCATCGGCGAGGTGCTTGCCATGGACCAGCAAAAGCCGGCAAGCGCACAGCCATTGCTGTATTTTCGCGGGCAGTATCGGGACCTCGCAGAAGCCGTGGACGCCTGAACACCTGCGCCGGGATGGACTGACCGGGTGGTTGACCTGTTTTTTGATATGAATATATACTTCGTATATGAATCATATATATGCAGGTCAATCATGGGTATTGTGAACATCGACGACGACTTGCACGATCAGATCCGCAAGGCCACGGCCGTATCCTGCCGCTCCATCAATGCGCAGGCGGCGTTCTGGATCAAGATCGGCGTTCTGGCCGAGACCAATCCAACGCTTTCCTTCAACGAGATCATCGCCCGCGAATTGCAGGAGGCCGGGGTAGTCACGCCCAGTGTCAGAGTGACGGCGACATGAAGAAGCGCCCCGAAGAAATCTCCCTGATGGCCGAATCAGGCAGGCTGCTGGCCAGCGTATTCAGCGGGCTGGATCAGATGGAGCTTGCCGGCATGTCTACCATGCAGGTCAACGACTGGGTTGACCGCTTTATCGTCGAGGAGCTGCACGCGCGGCCGGCCAGCAAAGGCCAGTATGGCTATGCGTTCGCCCTCAATTCATCGCGCAACAACGTGATCTGTCATGGTGTGCCGTCGGGAACGGAGATCCTCAGGGACGGCGACATCGTCAACTTCGACATTACGCTGGAGAAGAACGGCTATATCGCCGACTCCAGCAAGACCTACCTGGTCGGAGCGGTCACGCCGGAAGCCCGGCATCTGGTGCAGATTACCTACGAAGCCATGTGGAAAGGCATCCATGCCGTGCGACCAGGCGCCCAGCTTGGCGATATTGGCTATGCCATTCAACGTCACGCGCAACGTCACGGGTTTTCGGTGGTCCGCGAGTTCTGCGGCCATGGCATCGGCCGGGAAATGCACGAGCCGCCGGAGGTATTGCATTGGGGACGACCGAAGACGGGGATGGTCCTGCAGGAAGGAATGGTATTTACCATCGAGCCAATGCTGAATCAGGGGCACCATGCCTGCCGCACGGAAGACGACGGCTGGACCGTGGTGACGGCCGACGGCAAGTTGTCGGCGCAGTTTGAACATACTGTGGCAGTGACCAAGAAAGGCGTGCAGGTGTTGACGTTGCGGCCTGAAGAAGGCTTCATTTCAGCTTGAGCCGGAATGTCTAAAACTTCGCATAATTTGTATTATGTAAAACCACGACCCAAGTTAAAACTGTTCATGAGGGTTGGCGTTGGTTGGAAAAAGTGCTCTAACGTAAATCTATGGTGAGAAGTTACGTAAATGTATGCGCACAATCGGAATTGGACCATTAGTGGATTTAGCACTTACCTTTATGTCATGAGAACATTTTCTTACGCTGAATCAGACCCCGTAGCTGTGGAAGCTTTTTGGGCTGACTAGCTAGATGGCCACTGTTTGAGCGACCGCTGTATAAAGATCGACGTCCTGCGCTTCAGTTCTAATTGAAATGATCAAACTGTAACGCGCTGGCAAGTTATACCGTTCTTGAGCTGTTCGTGTTCTCCACCATCCAGCAGCTGGATATACCGCCAAGTACCCGCGACTAGCCAGGTCTGCGGCGGTGCCGTGCCAAACATCCTGGTGGAGCGATCCACGATGCCGCTGCCGATCCCCCAAGAGCCAGTTGGGGTCTGCTGGATTAGCGGCTCCGCCCTCTTCTATTCGTATTGCAGCAGCATTGATACGTGCGACGAAATCTTCCGTGGTCGCATCTAATGGTCTTTGTACGTCGAAGCGCAGTCGGTGTGACGGATAGTAATATTTAGAACCAGTTCCTCGCGCAGATGGATTGGGTTCGACAAAATAAGAAAGTGTGACACGCATTTGCACTTGAGCATTTTGCAGCGCCTCTAATTGCTCACGAGGCCAAGGAAGCTTGTGGAGATTCATATCTCGACTCTCGACCTTGCCGTCCTCCTTCTTATACGGATGTACTACATCCTCGACCACTAGGGTCAGCGAATTGCCAGCGCTCCAAAGCGCTCGTCCTAATTCTGGCTCGCCCCATCCGCAATGCCGAATCAATCCTGCGTAGTCCGCTTTTGTGGCTCCTTCATGCGGCAAATAGCTCGACCTCATATTCTCTGTCCATTCGGCAGAATGGACAATTAAGGCGCGTATAGTCTCCGGCCGCAGATTCGGATACACGGAAGCAATCTCAGCAGCCATTTTTGCGCAAAGGGCTGCTGCGGCACTCGTCGCATTAAAAGTAGTGAGTAGTCGCTCTTGAGGTCGATTATGAGTAGAAAGAAGATGTAGGCTGGACATGGATATCGGCCCGACAACGTCCTTCCCTACATTTCCGCCTTCCATAACCACGTCAGGTTTCAGTGGCCAGGCGGAGTCCCACGTTGCTGAAGTTGAGGTATAGGGGCTTAATCCGCCCTCCGGTGCAACAGCTTCAAACGCTGGGTCGTCGGTATCAACTTTGTGAGTGTGAGCCCCGACGGTCAGTGCATTCCATGCCTGGCCAGGATCATGTATCAGATTGGTCGACAAGCTCGCCGGATACTCTCCCCAAGCTTGGATACTAGCTGTATTACCAGCAGCTAGGATGAATAGCCGAGGAAATGCCCCCTCCCCATCATAATCGGCAGAAAGTTTATCAACCGTTGCGGACCATGATGATGGGCGCCCACGATCTCGATAATCAGTCGCCGAGACAGCGCTGCAAAAAATGCGTAGTCGCTTGGGATGATCAATTTCGGGTCTGGCCACGGCATCGGCAAAGAGCTGTGCATGCAGCTCCCCGCTACCTGGATTGGCCCCTTCCTGCTCTACTAACCTGACCGATTCGAGCCGATGCTCAACATTGACGCCATGAGGAGCTGCGAGAACTTCCGTAAGATCGCCATAAAGAGCCAGGCCGGCCATGCCTGTTCCATGATTGGCCACATCGTCGGTCTCGCCCGTGCGATCCAATGTGTGCATGTCATCTTCCGCCAAAGACAAAGATAACAATGGATGGCCTCGGTTTACTCCGCTGTCGAGCAGGCAAATGTATGGGGGATTATTCCGATCGGGCGCAAAGGTGGAGCGACGCAAAATGTCATCTTGCCAGTCACGCTGCTCCTCAACGCCCATTTGATCAAAGAAATCTGCCGTTTCTTTTGCTCTCCGAACCTCAGCTACACAATTCAAGGTAAGTACCGAGCTCGCAAACTGACGGGCAGAGCCAAACATTAGAAGAACAGTTCGTTCAGGAAAATTGGCCTCACCGTCACGAAGCTGGCAACCAGCTAGAGCAGCAAGCTTGCGGAAGTCAGCGACGACAGCTGCTCGATGTCCTCTAACCGGGAGCCATACTTCCCACCAAATGGCATCGTCGGGATTTTGAGGGAAGGCTTCAGGGGCATCGGTCCACAGCGTTCGAAGTTCCGTGGCACGAATGGTCGCTATGGTGTCGATAAGTAGACGATGATCTTTGTTCTTCTCGCCTAAGTAGTCCGAGATGTATTTCTCGAAATGTCCAAGTTTGCCATCTGGGACGAACACGTTGGCAAAAACGAGTTCATTTTCCCTATGCACGCTCAACAGCTCGATATTATTTCGCCTGTCTTTGCTTCTCTCCTGGGAGAGACTTTGGAACGCCAGTTCGACATTGGGTTGGCTAACAAACTGGATTTGCATACCCAAGCCGCTTTCGGTGACTTCTTGCGCTCGCTGGCTAGCCACGACTTCTTGAGAAATGACTTTCAGTAGCCCCAATTGGCGAGCAAGCGCCCTGCCATGCTGTTGGCGCTGTAGTTTGGGTATTTCCAGCTTATCTCCGCCACGGCCTGAATGAGCCGTGAATGGGCTTGCAGATGCGGAGCCCTTAACGACCAGATGCCGATATTTATTCTCGGGTGGTTCCCTCATTTTTATGCAGATTCCCCTTGTTTATTTTTCTATTGAGGTGCTTGCGCTCGGCTAGCGAGTGCTGAAGTACCTTAGTGGTAACTCGGTCTTGATCATGCATCAACGCTTCTTTGATTGATTCATCGATAGCACGTCGGATTTCAGCGTAACTCAAACCATCTGCATTTGAAGCAATGGTCTTAAGTGAGAATGCTCTCGGAGTGAACTCGCCGAGACGCGCCTTGATTAGACTTGCTGCCTGCTCCGGCGTTGGAAGGTGATATTCAATGACGTCGTCGAAACGACGGAATAAGGCGTAGTCCAAAATCTCAGGGTGATTTGTAGCTGCAACGATAATACTGTTGGAATGATCTTGTTCGATCATTTGCAGGAAACTATTCAAGACGCGGCGAATTTCACCGACATCATTGGCTAGTCCCCGTTGTGAGCCAATAGCGTCGAATTCATCAAAAAAGTACACGCCACGGACCTCTGAAATTGCGTCAAAGACCTGGCGTAATTTTGCTGCCGTCTCACCCATAAACTTGGTGATCAGTGCGTCTAATCTGACTAAAAAGAGAGGCAGGCCTAGTTCGCCGGCGAGCACTGCTGCCGTCATTGTCTTTCCGGTGCCTGGGGGGCCAACTAAAAGGAGTTTGCGACGAGGGAATAGACCGTGCTCTCGTATACGCGCAAACATCCGTTGTTCCTTCTGGATTCGCGCCAGCTGATCGTGGATGCTTTGATCCAAGACCATGTCTGCAAGGCGATCTTGGGGGTAGCTGACTTGAAGCAAATTCGCTACTTCACCACGCGGGCGGGCCAACGGAACAGGTTGGCCGTTTACAAGCGCATGGGCGCGACTTTTCGCTGCGTCGATCATATCGCGCAGTTCAATAGCAAGCTTACCGTGCCCCACCTTTGCTTCGTGTGCTGCGACCTGCATTGCGACGGAATAGAACCTTCCATCATCACGGTCAATGTGGGACTTCACAAGCGCCTTAAGTTGATCTGCGCTAGCCATGTGATCCGCCCTTATTATGTGTACTGAGTGCTTCCACTCGTTTGATATTTTAACATCAAGCCTTTTCGCAAAGGCAGTAGCAGACTGAACTCTCGCCTGACCTGCTCCCCAATTTAGTACAAGAACGACTTGGAGTCTGCAGTAACACTGACCGTACCCCATCCCGCACTAATCACGCCCAAAAGATCCTGCCTCTTTCATACGTCTGTATAACGTACGTTCGCTCATACCCAAGCTTGCTGCCAGCTCCTTGCGGCTACCGTTGAATTCGCGTGCTATCTCTACAAGATCGCGCACTTCACTTGCAAGCTTGTCCAATCCGGGCGCTCGCGGCGGGTAGAAACGATCCAGTGCGAGATGCTCTTTCTTGATCACTGCATCGTCCGCAAACAGGCGCGCTCGCTCGATCACGTTGCGAAGTTCGCGGATATTTCCAGGCCAGTCGTGTTGCATCAGCTGCGTCATCGCGTCAGCAGAGATTTGCAGCGACTTGCCTGCTCCCCCTGCCCCTCGCTGAAGCAATGACTCGACCAGCAAAGGTATGTCATCACGTCTCTCGCGTAACGGCGGCAGATGGAGCGGGAAAGCACTGATGCGGTAGTAAAGGTCCTGACGGAAATCGCCTTTTGCCACCATTTCCTGCAGCGGCTTATGGGTTGCTGCCACGAGGCGAAATTCGGCCTGCTGTGTGTCGACCGCACCAACGCGCCGGAAAGTGCCGGATTCAATCAGCCTCAACAGCTTGACCTGCATCGACAATGGCACGTCGCCGATTTCGTCCAGGAACAAGGTGCCACCCTTGGCTGTTTCAACCAGGCCCGCCTTGCGGACGTGGGCGCCGGTAAAGGCGCCCTTTTCGTATCCGAACAACTCGCTCTCGAACAGGCTCTCGGTCAATCCCGAGCAGTCCACCACCACGAACGGCCCATGCACCCGGGGACTGGCTTCATGCACTGCGCGCGCAAACAGTTCCTTGCCACTGCCCGACTCTCCAAGCAGCAAGACCGGTAGATCCGACATCGCCACCCGCTGCAATTCGCCCAGGGCACGATTGAAGGCTGCCGACTTGCCAACCAGCCCCTGGCGACTGGCCTGTACCGAGGCATGACGCACCGTCTGCAGACGCTCGACGAACCCCACCACGCGATGCTGGTGGTCGATGATGGGCCGCAGCTCAACATCCACATGTTCTGGTCCGCGCGGCGTGTGATGAATGTGCAGCACTCGATCCGGGCCCTTGGTGGCCAGCGCACGTTGCAAGGGGCAATGCTCTCCGGCCTGGTCGCAGGGAACCTGGTAATGGTGTGACATTGCATAACACTTGTGACCAATGGGCGCCCTGCCAGCTGTGGCGAACTGGCGCTTGTAGGCGGTATTGGCAGCCAGAATCTCGTACTCCGTATTCATCACGATCATCGGCGTGGGCTCATGGTCCAGATAGGAAATCAGGGCCTGTACCTGGAACGACTGCAAAACATCGGGTAGCGACTCCACGAGATCTCTCGCTTTCTTCAAGACAAATTCAGGCAAATGCTGCCTTCTGGATGGTTCTGGATGGTTCTGGCAAAGGGACATCGGCGACCAGTCCGTGCAGGGCCCGTCACCTCATTTGGGTCGGCGCACCAACGCTGCCAGGTGGCAGTATGACACTGCCAATTGGCAGTGTCACTGGCAGTCATTCGATCTGCAGGTGAAGCGATTTAAGAAAATATTCCTTACAAATCAATTGGTTGAGCAAGTTTCGTGATCTGGCACAAGTTTTGATATGAAGAAAATATCTGACAACAGAGGACGACAACATGGACAACCTGCATATTGAAGGTCACTTCGACCCTGCCACCAGTACTGTGAGCTATCTGGTACTGGATCGCACAACCCGGCAATGCGCACTGCTGGATAGCGTACTGGACTACGATCCCAAATCCGGCCGTACCTCTACCAGTAGCGCCGATCACCTGATCAGGCGTGTGCAGGAGCTCGGTGCCTCGCTGCAATGGATCCTGGAAACCCATGCCCATGCCGACCATCTGTCTGCGGCCCCCTATCTCAAACGCAAGCTGGGCGGACGCATCGCCATCGGTGAGCACATCCGCCAGGTGCAAAACGTATTTGGGGCGCTTTTCAATGCCGGCAGTGAATTTGCCCACGATGGCAGCCAGTTCGATCACCTCTTCGCCGATGGCGAACGCTTCCAGATCGGCGCTCTGCAAGCGCGTGTCATGCACACCCCCGGCCATACGCCTGCCTGTATCACCTATGTCGTGGAGGAAGGTGATCAGATCGCAGCCTTCGTCGGCGACACCCTGTTCATGCCCGACTACGGGACCGCACGCTGCGATTTCCCTGGCGGGAACGCCCGCACGCTCTTCCATTCGATCAACAAGGTCCTGAGCCTGCCGCCGCATACCCGTATCTACCTGTGTCACGACTACCAGCCCAACGGCCGGCAGCTTCAGTTCGTCACCACCGTGGCGGAAGAGCGTAGCAATAACATCCACGTCCGCGACGGCATCAGCGAGGAGGAATTCGTGGCCATGCGGACTGCCCGTGACGCCACCCTGGCCATGCCGGTGCTGCTGCTGCCGTCGGTGCAAGTCAACATGCGCGCGGGTCAGTTGCCACCGGCCGAGGCCAACGGCATGCGCTATCTGAAGATCCCGCTGGACGCAGTCTGATCACCCACCCTGAGGAGTCATCATGAAATGCAATGTAGGCGGTATCGACCGCATCTTGAGAATCGTCATTGGCGTCGTCCTGGTCATCCTTGCGGCGACCGGCACCGTGGGATGGTGGGGCTGGCTGGGCCTGATCCCGATAGGAACCGGCTTGTTCCGCTTCTGTCCGCTGTATCCGCTGCTGGGCATCAGCAGTTGCGCTACCCGGGATCGCTGATCCCCCTCCCCTTGCTGGCGGACGCCGGGGCGTCGCCGCCAGGGGCACATCAATCAAGGAGACATTCCATGAACATCAAGCAACTGACGGCCAACTTGTCCGTCTCGGCCCAGATCATGCCTGCCGATATGGCAGAGATCGCGGCGGCCGGCTTCAAATCCATCATCTGCAATCGTCCGGACGGGGAAGCCGGCGACCAACCCAGTTTCAGAGAGGTGGAACAACAAGCTCAGACTGCGGGCATCGAGGCGCGCTATCTGCCGGTGATTCCTGGTCAGGTGGCCAATGCCCAGGCTGACGAATTCGATCGTCTGCTCGAAGATCTGCCCAAGCCCGTGCTGGCCTATTGCCGCAGTGGCATGCGCAGTACCACGCTGTGGGGGCTTTCGCGCGCCGGTCGCATGTCCACGGGGGAGATTTTGACCCGCGCCGAGCAGGCGGGTTACGACCTGAGCGCGCTGGTGCGCAGAATCAACCAGAGCAATGCCACCCCATTCGATGTGGCCGACTCGACGCACAAGGTAGTCATCGTCGGTGGTGGCGCGGCAGGTATCTCGGTAGCGTCCAGCCTGCTGGCGCGCCAGCCTGGACTGGATATCGCCATCATCGACCCGGCCGATGTCCATTATTACCAGCCTGGCTGGACCCTGGTGGGCGGCGGTGTATTCAAGCCCGCGCAGACGGCCCGGGTGATGGGATCGTTGATCCCGCGCGGCGTACGCTGGATCAAATCGGCCGTGGCAGGTTTCGAGCCAGAGCGCAATGCGGTGCTGCTGGAAGGCTGCCGTGTGGTCAAGTACGAGCAGCTGGTGGTCTGTCCCGGTCTGAAACTGAACTGGGACGGCATCGAAGGCCTCACCGATACCCTGGGTCGCAACGGCGTGACGTCCAATTATCGTTATGATCTGGCGCCCTACACCTGGGAACTGGTGGAGCGCTTCAAGGGGGGCGATGCCATCTTTACTCAGCCGCCTATGCCCATCAAGTGCGCCGGTGCCCCGCAAAAGGCCATGTATCTCTCTTGCGATGCATGGCGGCACGCCGATGTACTCAAGAAATCGAATGTGCAGTTCCGCTCCGCTGGTGCGGTGCTCTTTGGCGTGGCCGAATACGTGCCAGCCTTGATGGAATACGTGCAGGCCTATGGCATCGACCTCAATTTCGGACAGACCCTGACCGCCATCGATGGTGGACGCAAGATCGCCACCTTTGCAGTCAGCTCCCCCGACGGCAGCTCACAGAAAGTGGAAGTACCCTTTGACATGATCCACGTGGTGCCGCCGCAGACGGCGCCGGACTTCATCCGCAGCAGCCCTCTGGCCGATCCGGCCGGGTGGATCGATGTTGATCAATCGACCTTGCAACACAAGCGCTTTGCCAACATCTTCGGGCTGGGCGATGCGGCCAACTCACCCAACGCCAAGACCGCCGCTGCGGCCCGCAAACAGGCGCCGGTGGTCGCTCACAATGTGCTCCACAACCTGGGCCGGCAATCCGTTCAGGCCCGCTACAACGGTTACGGTTCCTGCCCCTTGACCGTAGAACGCGGCAAGATCGTTCTGGCCGAATTCAACTATGGCGGCAAGCTGGCACCCAGTTTCCCGGCATGGATGCTGGATGGCACGCGTCCATCGCGCCTGGCCTGGCTGCTCAAGGAGCGCATCCTGCCGCCGCTGTACTGGGAAGGCATGCTCAAGGGACACGAGTGGCTGGCGCAACCCGAAATGGTCGGTTGAGGAGGCACAGATGAGCATGAGCCTGTTACTGGGTGCCTTGGTGGGCTGCATCATGGGGCTCACCGGTGCCGGTGGCGGTATCCTGGCCATTCCGCTGCTGGTGTTCGGCCTGCATCTGAGCGTGCCGCAGGCTGGGCCCATCGGTTTGCTGGCCGTTGGCATTGCTTCGGCGATGGGGGCGGTGATCGGTTTGCGGGCTGGCATCGTACGCTATCGCGCCGCCGCGCTGATCGCCGCCGTCGGCATTGTCCTCACCCCGCTGGGAACGTGGCTGGCCCATCAGCTCGATACCCGCTACCTGACGCTGCTGTTTGCCATTGTCATGGTGTGGGTGGCCATCAAGGGCATGCGGGATGCCTGGCGCAGCAGGACGGCCGCGGCTACCGTACCAGATGACTGCCCCTGCCTGCGCGACCAGAGCGGACGCTTCGTCTGGACACCACGTTGTGCCAGTCGCCTGGCCGTCATGGGTGGCTTGGCGGGTGTGCTTTCGGGGCTGCTCGGCGTGGGTGGCGGGTTCGTCATCGTACCGTCCTTGCAGCGCGTGACCGACCTGGCCATGCAGTCTGTCGTCTCGACGTCGCTGGCGGTGATCGCGCTGATTTCGCTGGTCAGTGTCGGCACCAGCATGGTCAGTGGTCACTTCGATCTCGCAATTGGTTTGCCATTTTCCGCCGGCGCAATGGCCGGAATATTGCTAGGCGGGAAGCTCGCAGTACGCTGGCACCCCGCCCATCTGAAACTGGCGTTTTCGATAGTTTGCATGGTGGTTTCTGCTGGCCTGATCATGAAGTCCATTCACTGATCATTTGGCATCCATGTTTTCATTTCAAATCCGCTTGTCGTCTCAGATTGCCGTCGGCACCTGTTGCGGTAGCACCTGATTCATCCGGGGCCCTAGACTTTTTGATAAGCGTGCTGGCTCTGCTCCCTTGTCTGGAAGCGCGACATGATCAGCGTAAGCACCGCCGAAAACACCAGCAGCCCAGCCACGAAATACAAGCCACCGGCATAGCTGCCGCTCGAGTCCTTGATCCAGCCGATCACGCTGGGCGCAACAAAGCCGCCAAGGTTGCCGATGGAATTGATGGTGGCAATGCCGGTGGCCGCGGCCGTGCCGGAGAGGAGCATGGTCGGCATGCTCCACAGCGGCGGCTTGGCGAAACTGATGCCCACGTTCACCAGCGTCAAGGCCGCGATCAGCCCTACCACGCTATTGGCGCCGGCTGCGATCACCGGCCCCACCGCCGCGGCAACGCAGGCGATGATGACGATCAGACGCCCGCGCGGCGCCTCGGGCGGGAATTGGGGAATACGGACGGCCGGCTGGGCGATGGCAATCGCCGCATCGAACATGCCTTTCAACAAGTCGTCGATCCGGGCCCGCTCGGACGGTGGTTGGGCAGTGGGCATTGCGTCTCCGGCAATGGCAGGCTTGATGTGCCTGTCTTCGATTTTTTTAGCGCGAGGCCACACCGCCGGCACCCGAAACCGGGGCCGGGAGGGAGCACGCTTGTCGGCAGAGGCGGTCCGTTCGGACCGCTGAAGAACGGCTTACGCCGCCTTCCGGGTGCGCGCCGCCTTGCTGACGAAGGCGCAGACGGCTGCAGTGACCTGCGCCGTGGTTGCCTTGCCCCCCAGGTCGCCGGTATGCAGCGACGGGTCGGCGGTCACGGCTTCCACGGCCTGCATGACCTGTGCCGCCGCTTCGTGCTCGCCCAGGTGTTCCAGCATCATCACCACCGACCAGAAGGTGCCCACCGGGTTGGCCAGGCCACGGCCCATGATGTCGAATGCCGAACCGTGGATGGGCTCGAACATCGAGGGATAGCGGCGCTCCGGATCGATGTTGCCGGTGGGGGCGATGCCCAGGCTGCCGGCCAGCGCGGCGGCCAGATCAGACAGGATGTCGGCGTGCAGGTTGGTGGCCACGATGGTGTCCAGCGTGGCAGGACGGTTGACCATGCGTGCGGTGGCGGCATCGACCAGTTCCTTGTCCCACTTCACATCCGGGAATTCCTTGGCAATCTGCACCGCGATTTCATCCCACATCACCATCGCATGGCGCTGGGCATTGCTCTTGGTGATGACGGTCAGCAGCTTGCGGGGGCGCGACTGCGCCAGCTTGAAGGCGAAACGCATGATGCGCTCGACGCCGGCACGGGTCATCATCGACACGTCGGTGGCGGCCTCGATCGGATGGCCCTGGTGAACACGGCCGCCCACGCCGGCATATTCGCCTTCCGAGTTTTCGCGGACGATGACCCAGTTCAGGTCTTCTGCCTTGCAACGCTTCAGGGGCGCATCGATACCCGGCAGGATGCGGGTCGGGCGCACGTTGGCGTATTGATCGAAGCCCTGGCAGATCTTCAGGCGCAGGCCCCACAAGGTGATGTGGTCGGCAATGTGCGGGTCGCCGGCCGAGCCGAACAGGATGGCATCCTTGTCGCGTAGCGCGTCCAGCCCGTCGGCCGGCATCATGGCGCCGTTCTTGCGGTAGTAGTCGCCACCCCAGTCGAAGTCCTCGAAGTCGAACTTGAATGTGCTGCTGGTGGCGGCCAGCGCCTCCAGGACCTGGCGACCCGCTGGTACGACTTCCTTGCCGATGCCGTCACCCGGAATGGTTGCGATGCGATAAGTCTTCATGTCTCCGGCCTTTCATAAAATGTTTTGGTGAGTGGCACTCTACTGGCGTTCGCTCTACAAAAACCGGTGCTAAACTCAAAGCATCCTTAACTTCAATTTAACAATCGCGTATGCAAGACGTGGTTCTTCCTTCGGATTTACGCTTCTTCTCGGTGTTGGCGATGGCCGGCAGCCTGTCGGCGGCGGCACGCGAGCTGGGCCTGACGACGGCGGCGGTGAGCAAGCACCTGAGCCAGATGGAGAGCCGCGCCGGCGTGCCGCTGGTCAACCGGACTACCCGCCGCATGACCCTCACCCCGGAGGGGGAGCTTTATCTGGAACACGCCCGTCGGATCCTGGATGAAATCGACGAACTGTCCGAACTGCTGGGGAGTTCCAAGCGGCGTCCGGAGGGCTTGCTGCGTGTCAATGCCACCCTGGGTTTCGGACGCAGCCATGTGGCGCCGGTGATCTCGAAATTCGTTGCCGAGTATCCGCAGGTCGCGGTGCAACTGCAGCTATCCGTGATGCCCCCGCCGTTGACCGACGACAGCTTCGATGTCTGCATCCGCTTCGGCGAGCCGCCCGATACGCGGGTCGTGGCCAGGCGTCTGGCGCCGAACGCAAGGTTGCTGTGTGCCGCGCCCCAATACCTGGCGCGACGCGGCATGCCCGTCACGCCACACGACCTGACCAAGCACAACTGCGTGGGAATCCGACAAGGGGACGAAGCCTACGGGCTATGGCGGCTCACCGCCGGAAGCGGCGCCTCTTCCAAGACGGAGGCAGTGAAGATTCGCGGCAACCTGACCACCAACGATGGCGAGATCGCGGTGAAATGGGCCCTGGAAGGGCATGGAATCCTGCTGCGGGCGGAATGGGATGTGCGGAGCTACCTGGAGGACGGGCGGCTGGTTCGGGTCCTGCCCGGCTGGCAGTCGCCCAATGCCGATATCTATGCCGTCTACTCCCAACGTCATCAGATGTCCAACCGGATCCGGGCCTTCGTGGATTTCATTGCGGTACAACTGGAACTGGCCGATATCGCACCGGCTGGCCGTCATGAACCCGGCGGAAGCGTTCGTCAGCCCCGGCGCAAGCGGAAGATCACGCCTTAGGGGCTTAGGGGCCGTTAGGGGCTGTTGATCCGTCGCATGGCGGTCTTTGAAACGGCTAACGATGCAACCGGCTCGACGCTGCCTGTCACCGCTCCAAGCCGGTATATTCTGGTCCCGGAGACGGCGCCTGCTGACCACCCTCTCCTTCATGATTTCTCTGCTGGTGCCATGCGAGCGTCAGCGCTTCGTGGGTTTCCAGCCTGGCGCGGGCGGCCGCCAGTTCTATTTCCGTCTCCTGTAATTGCTTGCGGGCGCCGGCCAGGGCTTCCTCGGTCTGGGCCCGGCTGGCCTGCAGGCTTGCCAGTGCTGCATTCCTGTCGGCCAGTTGCGCCTCCAGCACCTGCTTGCCGGCCGCCACCTGCTGCAGCGATTCCAGCTGCTGCTCGCGCCGATCCGCCAGTGCCTGTTGCTCCACCAGGGCTTGCCGTGCATGCGAGAGGTCGGCCACCAGGCGCACCCCTTCCTGGTTGACGCGGGTGATTTCCGTCTGCTTGACGATGAGCTCCTGGCGCAGTTGACGCAGTTCGGCCTGCGCCGTCTGGAGTTGCTGCTCATGCTGCCGCAGATCCTGCTCGCGCTGTTCCTTGGCGGCGCTGCGGTAGTGGTCCAGGGCAGCGCGGGCGTGCTGGTGCTTGTCTTCGAGGGAGAGCCGATACTGCTCGTTTTCCTGCAGGCGTTCCTGCAAGGCGGTGGTACGCACCTCCAGTGCGCGCAGGGCAACGGCCTGTTGCTGGCATTCCTCCCGGCTGCTTTCGTGGGCGGCACGGGCAGCGATCAGGGCTTTTCCGGCCAGGTCCAGCCGGGTCGACAAATCCGCATTGGCCGCGTTGGCCTCGGCCAGGGCCTGCTCCATCCGGGCCGTGACCGCCCTCACCTCTTCCCGGGCGGCAATCACGCGCTCATCGGCCTCGGCCTGCAGCTGGGACGCCAGGCGCTCCACCATCTCTTGCAGGGCGGCACTGATGCTGCGGGGTTGTTGGGCGATGCCCTCCTCTTCTTCCAATTCCTTCAGATATTTGTGGATGGTGGTCTTGGACCCGGTATTGCCCAGCTCCACGCGTACCGCATCCACGGAGGGGTGCCGGCCCAGCGCCAGCAAGCTGTCGCGGGCTTTCTTCACTTCCGATTTGTACAAGCCGGTCCGGGCCATGATCGTATCCTGTTATTTGATGATGTATTACATAATATGTAATTACGTAATACAAATGAAGAGTTTTCGCCAAATATAATCTCAGTATTGAGATTGGATATTGGCTCATTATCTGTTCCCATCGGCTAAAATGCCGCTTTTCAGCCCTGCTCCTCCTCTTTTGCGCCTGATGCGCGCGACGCGCCATGATTGCCATTGACGATTACCTGCACGCTGCCACCCGCGAGAACACGCGTCGCAGCTACCGTGCCGCCGTGAAGCACTTCGAGGAGGAATGGGGTGGCTTCCTGCCGGCCACGGCGGACGGGATTCTGCGTTACCTGGCCCGCTATGCCGGCGTGCTGGCGCACAACACGCTCAAGCAGCGGGTCTCCGCGCTGGGCCAGTGGCACATCGACCAGGGCTTTCCAGACCCGACCAAGGCGCCGGTGGTCCGCAAGATGCTGCGCGGCATCCAGGAAGTGCACCCCGCCCAGGAAAGGCGTGCCCGCCCGCTGCAACTGGATGCGCTGGAGCAGGCTGCGGACTGGCTGGAACAGCAACTGGCGCTGGCGCGTCAGCAAGGCCGCTCTGCCGATCTGCTACGGCATGCGCGCGACAAGGCCTTGTTGCTGATCGGTTTCTGGCGGGGCTTTCGGAGTGATGAACTGGCACGCCTGGAAGTGGAGCGCATCGAGGCGGTGGCCGGTCAGGGCATGCGCATCCAGCTGCCGCGCACCAAGACCGACCGCAGTCTAAAGGGCAGCACCTATCTGACGCCGGCGCTGTCGCGGCTTTGCCCGGTGGCGGCCTATCTTGACTGGCTGGCGGTGAGCGGCGTGCGCAGCGGTCCGGTATTGCGCGGCATCGATCGCTGGGGCCGCATCAGCGAGGATGCCATCCATGCCGCCAGCATCATTCCTCTGCTCCGGCGCATCCTGGGTGCGGCCGGCATTGCCGATGTTCATCTGTACAGCGCGCATTCGTTGCGCCGCGGCTTTGCCAGTTGGGCCAGCGCCAATGGGTGGGAGCTGCGCGCATTGATGGAATATGTCGGTTGGAAGAACATCAGCTCGGCCTCGCGCTACGTGGATTCGCATGACCCCTATCATCGCGACATGCTGGAGCGCTTGCTGCCGCCCAAGCCTTTGCCTTCACCCGCAATCGATGCGCCAGACAGTTAAGTCCGGCATTTTGACGCAACGCGCTGCCGCAAGCATGCCGACGGTGGCAAACTGGCGTCTTTGGAAAACATTGGCTGGCATGCATCTTGATAGAGGGTGCTCACCGACATGGAAGGAATCCACATGAACAAGCTGCACATCGAAGGGCATTTCGACCCCGCCACCAGTACCGTCAGCTATATCGTACTGGATCGCTCCACCGGACAATGCGCGCTGCTGGACAGCGTACTGGATTACGACCCCAAGTCTGGACGCACCGCAACGGCCAGCGCCGATCTGCTGATCCGGCGCGTGCAGGAACTGGGTGCCTCAGTCCAGTGGATCCTGGAAACACACGCCCACGCCGACCACCTGTCGGCGGCTCCCTATCTCAAGCGCAAGCTGGGCGGGCGTATCGCCATCGGCGAACACATCCGCCAGGTGCAGGGTGTGTTCGGCAAGTTGTTCAATGCGGGTGGTGACTTTGCCCGGGACGGCAGCCAGTTCGATCACCTGTTTGCCGATGGCGAACGGTTCCAGATCGGTGAGCTTCATGCCCGCGTGATGCATACACCGGGCCATACGCCGGCCTGTATCACCTATGTCGTGGAAGAAGCCGGCGAGGTCGCGGCCTTCGTCGGCGATACCCTGTTCATGCCCGACTACGGCACCGCCCGCTGCGACTTCCCTGGCGGCAATGCGCGCACCCTGTTCCGCTCCATCCACGAGGTTTTGAGTCTGCCGGCGCACACCCGGATCTATCTGTGCCACGACTACCAGCCCAATGGCCGTGCCCTGCAATTCGAGACCACCGTCGCCGAGGAGCGCCAGAACAACATTCACGTGCGTGACGGTATAAGTGAAGAAGAATTCGTCACCATGCGCAGCGCCCGTGATGCCACCCTGGGTATGCCGGTATTGCTGCTGCCTTCGGTGCAAGTCAACATGCGCGCCGGCCAGTTGCCGCCGCCTGAGGACAACGGCGTGCGCTACCTGAAGATTCCGCTGGACGCGGTCTGAGCGGCTCCGTCCTCAGCCAATCAGTCTCTCAGTCTCTCAGTCTCTCAGTCTATTTGCAGTCCGGATTTCCGTGCGTGCGCAGGCACTGGCTGCGGGCGCAGGCGGCGATGACCTGGTCGCGGCCGTATTCGTTGATGTCGACCGTGACGTAGACCGGGTATTGCTGGTACTCGGTGCGGGTGATGTCCTGGCAGACAGTATCGGTACGGTTGCCGTTGGTGACGGAGCTGCAGCGGGTCTGCCCGGTCGGCACCTGGATGGGGCGGGTACGCATTTCCATGCGGGTCTGGTTGATCACCGGGTATTGCGCGTAAGCCGCCGGTGCACACTGGCTTTCGGTGGCGCGATAGGCTTCGGTGGCACAGCCCGATAGCGCCAGCCCCAGGCACAACATGGCAAGGTAGTGCCACGGCGCGCGCTGCCGCGCCTGGCCAATCGACCGGCGCGACCGGTGCGACAGGCCAGGGCCGGGCAAGGGGCCGAGGGCGGGCTGGGTGGGTTTCATGGGTTCTCCGGCGATCAGGGTAGGCAAAACGGCGATCATGCTACCTCAAATACCGGGCGTCCCGGGGTTTTCAAAGAGCCAGACCCTGCCAGCCGCCCTGCTTCCACTGCACCAGGCCACTGCCGGCAAAGCGCCACAGATGCAGCCATCCATGCTGCAGCAGCTGCCGCACGATGGCATGGCGGGAGACGATGTCGTCGATGGCTGCCTGCGGGGCGTCCACCACTACCGTCAGCCGCAAGGGCTCATGCACCCACTGCTGGCCGTCATGCAGTGACTGGCGCGACAACCCGATGCGCAGATCGCCGCCATTGCCTTCGAATACGCCAATGGTGCCGCCCACCACGTTGTGCAGCAGCTTGTTGCCGCTGCCCAGCCGCACCGGGTCGCTGGTGGACGCGTGGTACTGCCAGTTGATCCAGTGGGTCACCAGCATGGGTGCGGTCATCAGCAGTTCCAGCACGCTGCCGTCGGCGTCCTGACTGGCGTCGTAATCGTGCAGGAAGCAGCGACCGCCCAGATCCAGCCCACGGCTGCGCGCGCGGGGCGCAATCAGAAAGGCGGCATTGCCGGTGAGCCCCCATTCCGGGCGGGTCTCGGCACCGTCATTGGCGCGCCGGCGCAATGCCTTCAACAGGGCCGGTGGCGTCAGCCTGTCCTGCAGGCCGAGCCGGCCAGCGCGTTCACGGCGCACCCGGTCGCCGGCCTCGGCCAGGGTCGGCTGCAGGGCATCCCAGCGCTGGCGGGCGTTCGTCGGCAAGAGGTCCAGATCGAAGGCCTCCATCTCGTCGGTGGTGGTGTTGTGCAGGACCGCCAGGAAGCGGCTGTCCTCGGGCATGAGGATCCCCCGCTCCAGCAGGCCGCGCCGCACCTCGCTCTCGTTGAGCAACTGTGCCAGCGTACGGGCATTGACCTCGCCGGTCTGGCCGCAGCAGGCGCCGCAATCCAGGGCGGCCGCATGCGCATTGTTGGCCGACTGGCTGCCATGGCCCACCAGCAGCACCAGCGGCGCGATCTGCCGATCCAGTCCCATGGCGTGCAGCACCCGGGCGGCCAGGGTGATCTTGTCGGGGAGCGAGATGACGTTCAGTTGCGGACGGCAGAGCTGGCGGTAACGGCTCGGCAAGCCGTGCAAGTCGTCCCGCGCGCGTTCGGCCTGTCCGGGGCGCAACCACTTCCACAAGCCCCCCAGCGCCGTCACGCCGGCCACCTCGACGAAGGAAAACGCCGACCCCGGCCAGCGGGTATTG
>Ga0160496_1000404_pt1 | contig 20399 bp, 19 predicted proteins | sample DIDPMG_2_FD_108231 | JGI IMG/M metagenome (GOLD analysis project Ga0160496, IMG submission 108231) | Enriched soil microbial communities from UW Madison campus, WI, USA - DID2937_E24_FP MG | ecosystem: Environmental > Terrestrial > Soil > Grasslands | place: USA: Madison, Wisconsin | collected...
GAGTCGATGCTGGTGCTGGGCCTGTTCATTCCGGCCACCGCCCTGCTGCTGCTCACCGGCGGCCTGGTCGGCGCGGGCACGCTGCCCGTGGCCAGCATCCTGGCCTGGGGCGTGGCGGGCGCCGTCGTGGGCGACGCGCTTTCGTATTACCTGGGCCGCTGGCTCGGCCCGGGCTTCCTGCGCCGCTGGCCGCTTTCCACCCAGCGCAGCGCCGTCGCGCGCGCACGCCTGTTTTTCTACCGCTACGGCTTCGCCTCGGTGTTCCTGGGCCGCTTCCTCGGCCCGATCCGCTCGACCATTCCCACCGTGGCAGGCATCATGGGCATGAGCCACTGGCGCTTTCAGGTGGCCAACGTGCTGTCGGCGCTGGTGTGGATGCCCGTCATGCTGGCGCCCGGCTACCTCACCGCGCGCGGCCTGAGCGCCGCCGGCAATGCCCAGGAGATCGGCCTGGTGGCCGGCTCGCTCGCCTCCGTGGCGGTGGGCGCCTGGCTGCTTGTGAGCATGATGCGCAAGCGCCGCGCGGCCGCCGAGCGTCCCGGCCCGCGCCGCCGCTGACCCGCGCCCCCTCGCGACAGGAGTCCGGATGGAACCGAAAAACGGCGACTTCGCCAAGTACGTGGAAGAACTCTCGCGCAAGGGCGCGCGCGACGCCCTGGCCGGCAGGCCGGCGTCGGCGTCGCCCTCGCCGGGCGCCGTGGACACCACGCCCGCCCTGCCGCCGGATCCCGCCGACGCCCCCGGCGTGGTGCTGAACCAGAGCAAGCTGCGGCGCGTGCCGGCGCTGCCCGCCGGCCGCCCCACGGCGGCCGCCGATGCCGACGCCGCCAACACCCAGACCCTGGCCCAGCGCGCCGACAACGTCCTCAAGCAGCGCAGCAGCACGATCATCGGCATCATCGCCGCGATCGTCGGCGTGTTCTTCCTGTCGCGCACGCTCGACAGCGGCTCGCACGATTTCGGGCCAGCCGTGATCGTGTTCATCGTGTCGGCGCTGGCGTTTCGCAGCGCCGCGCGGGCCCGCGCGCTGGCCGCCAGGCCGCTGCGCGAACAGAGCGACTTCGCCCCCAAGCCCAAACCCCAGGCGCGCGCCTGAGGCCGGCGCCGGTGCTACTATTGCGGCCGCAGCCCCGCCCCCGGCGGGGCTTGCTGTTTTGATCCCCGCCGCGTGGCGGGGCTTTCTGTTCCAAGCCTAGCCGGAGTCCCCCGTGAACCAGCCCCAAGCCGGATTGACGCCCCCCCAAGCAGCCACGATGCTCAAGCTGCAGAACCAACTCAACGCCAAGATCAATCCCGACTGGGTGCATGGCGGCTCGCGCTTTCTGCGCGCGGCCTTCGTTGAATCGGCGGAGGCGCTCGAACACTACGGCTGGAAGTGGTGGAAGAAGCAGACCCTCGACCTGCCGCAAGTGCAGATGGAGCTGGTCGACATCCTGCACTTCTATCTCTCGCACACCATCGTGGCCGCGCAGGGCTCCAACGACGCCGCCGCGCAGGCGCTGGTGGCCGACCTCGCCGGCCCGGCCCGCGTCTCGCTCGACGGCCGCGACTACGATCTGGCCACCCTGCCCGTGCCGGAACTGCTCGAGCTGATCGGCGGCCTGGCGGTGTGCCAGCGCGCCAGCTACAAGGTGCTCGAGGCCACCATGACCGCCTGCGAGATGCGCTGGACCGACGCCTTCAACCAATACGTGTCGAAGAACGTGCTCAACATCTTCCGCCAGGATCACGGCTACAAGGAAGGCACCTACGTGAAGGTGTGGCAGGGCGAGGAAGACAACGTGGTGCTGGCCCGCCTGCTGGGCGAGCTCGACAGCAACCGTGCCGATTTCGCCGATGCGCTGTACGCCGCGCTCGAGTCGGCGTACGCGCGCGCCGCGGCCTGAGGCCGCGGCACCCGGGCCGGCGCGCTGCCGGCCCTGCCCCGCTCAACGCTGGGCGTGGCTGGTCTCGCCGAACAGCGCCGAGAGCCCGCGCGGCTGGGAGCGCCAGTATTGCGGCGGCGCGCTCACCTGCCCGCCCAGCTCGGCGGCCGCATGCCAGGGCCAGCGCGGGTCGTAGAGCATCCCGCGCGCCAGCGCCACCATATCGGCCTGGCCTTCGGCCACGATGGCCTCCGCCTGCGCGGCCTCGGTGATGAGGCCCACGGCCATGGTCGGCAGGCCGGTCTCGGCCTTGATCTGGCTCGCAAACGGCACCTGGTAGCCCGGCCCCAACGGAATCTTTTGCAGCGGCGACACGCCGCCGGTGGAGACGTCGGCAAAGGCGCAGCCCATCGGCTTGAGCGCGTTCAGGAACTGCACGGTCTGGGCCGGATCCCAGCCGCCGTCGACCCAGTCGGTGGCCGACACGCGCACGCCCAGCACCGCGTTGGGCAGCGCCTTGCGCACCGCCTCGAACACTTCCAGCGGGAAACGCATGCGGTTGGCGAGCGAACCGCCATAGGCATCGTCGCGCTGGTTGGCCAGCGGCGACAGGAACTGATGCAGCAGATAGCCGTGCGCCGCGTGGATCTCGATCACGTCGAAACCCAGCCGATCCGCGCGCAGCGCGGCCGCCACGAAGGCGTCGCGCACGCGCGCCAGGCCGGCCGCGTCGAGCGCGTTGGGCGGCAGTTCGGTGTCGTTGTGCGGCAGCGCCGACGGCGCATCGGCGACCCAACCGCCCTCTTCGAGCTTGAGCTGACGCCCGCCCTGCCAGGGCCGCGTGCTCGAGGCCTTGCGCCCGGCATGGCCGAGCTGGATGCCGAGCCGGATCGGCGAATAGCGGCGGATGGCCGCCACGACGCGGCCGAGGGCGGCTTCGCTGGCGTCGTCGTAGAGGCCCAGGTCGCCCAGCGAGATGCGGCCGCCCGGCTCGACGGCGGTGGCCTCGGTGAGCAACAGCCCGGCGCCCGACAGCGCGAGATGGCCGAGATGGATCATGTGCCAGTCGGTGGCACAGCCCTCTTCGGCCGAGTATTCGCACATGGGTGCGATCACGATGCGGTTCGACAGCTGGAGCGGGCCCAGCGCCTGCGGCGAGAACAATTGGCTCATCGGAGGTCCTTCAAATGGGGAACCCGACGAGCATACCGCGTGGCGGCCGGGCGGCCCATGACCACCCTGCCGCCAGCGGGGTCGGCTTCACTCGGCCTCGATCACGCTCTGCAGGAACTGCTGCGTACGGGCCTCGCGCGGACTCGAGAACAGCACCGAAGATTCGGCATCCTCGACGATATTGCCCTGATCGAAGAACAGCGTGCGGTCGGAGCTGCGCTCGGCGAACTTCATCTGGTGCGTGACGATGATCATCGTCATCGTCCGCTTCGCGGACAGGTCGCGCAGGATCTGCAGGATCCCGCCCACCAGTTCGGGGTCGAGCGCCGAGGTCACCTCGTCGAACAGCATGATGTCCGGCCGCATCGCCAGCGCGCGGGCAATGCCGACGCGCTGCTTCTGCCCGCCCGACAGTTGCGCCGGGTGCGCGTCGAGCTTGTCGCCCAGCCCCACCATCTCGAGATACTCGGTGGCGCGTTGCACGGCCTCCTGGCGCGCCAGGCCCTGCACGTGGATGGGCGCCTCGATCACGTTGCCCAGCACGGTCATGTGCGGAAACAGGTTGAAGTGCTGGAACACCATGCCGATCTTGCCGCGCACCGCGCGCACGTGCGCGGTGTTGGGACCGAGCTCGCGGCCCTGCGCGTCGTGCCACATCGGCTCGCCGTCGATCTCGATGGAGCCGGCCGTGGGGCGGTCCAGCGTCATCAGCATGCGCAGCAGGGTCGACTTGCCCGAGCCCGAGGGCCCGATCACCGACACGGTCTGGCCGGCCGGGATTTCCAGGTCGATACCGCGCAGCACCTCGAGCTCGCCATAGTTCTTGCGCAGGTTCTTCAAGCGGATGCTCGCGCTCATCGCGTTCCTCCAAATACGATTCTCAAACGGGATTCGAGCCGGCGCACGCCCCACGCGGCCACCAGGCTGAGCAGCAGGAACAGCACGCCCACCAGCGTCAGCGGCTCGACATAGCGGAAAGTGGTGGAGCCGATGATCTTGCTCTGCTGCAACAGCTCGACCACGGTGATGGCCGACAGCAGCGGCGTGTCCTTGAACATCGCCACCAGGTAGTTGCCCAGCGCCGGCACCACCGGCGGAATCGCCTGCGGCAGCACCACGTCGCGCAGCGTGCGCCACGGCGTGAGGTTGAGCGCGGTGGCCGCCTCGAGCTGGCCGCGCGGCACGCCCTCGAGCCCGGCGCGATACACCTCCGAGCAGTAGGCCGCGTAGTGCAGGCCCAGCGCCAGTACGCCGGTGGCGAGTGGCGACAGGCCGAGGCCGAGCGAGGGCATCACGTAGAACAGGAAGTACATCTGCACCAGCAGCGGCGTGCTGCGCACGAACTCCACGACGAAGCCCACCGGCCACGACACGATGCGCAGCGGCGACCGCCGCAGCATCGCCAGCACCAGGCCCAGCGTCACCGCCACCAGCATGCCCAGCACCGTGGCCTGGATCGTGACGATCAGCGCCTCGCCCAGCGTGGGCAGGATCTCGACGGCAAAGTTCCAATCGAATATCGGGTTCATCGGACGCGGAACCTCCGTTCAAGCAGGCGGATGCCGCCCGTGATCACCAGCGCGACCGCGAAGTACAGCAGCAGCATCAGGCCGAAGATCTCGGTGGTGCGCAGGGTTTCGCTGCGCAGCAGCTGACCGCGGAAGGTCAGGTCGGTGATGGTGATGAGCGAGACGAGCGCCGTGTTCTTGAGCAGCTCGATCAGCAGGTTGCCGGCCGGCGGCAGCATGGCCGGAATGGCCTGCGGCAGGATCACGCGGCGCATGGCCAGCGCCGGCGTCATGTTGAGCGCCAGCGCGGCCTCGCGCTGGCCCTTGGCCACCGCCTGGATGGCGCCGCGCACCACCTCGGCGCCATAGGCGCCCGAGTTGGCGGCCAGCACCACGATGCCCACCAGGATCGCGGGCAGCTTGAGGCCGAACATCGGCAGCACGTAGTAGAACCAGAACAGCTGCACCAGTGCCGAGGTGCCGCGGAACAGCTCTACATACGCGGTGGCGATGCCGCGCACCCACACGTGCGGCGACAGCCGCCCGAGCCCGGCGAGCACCGCCACCGGGATGGACAGCAACGCCGCGCCCGCCATGATGCGCAAGGTGACCTCGAGCCCCTCGAGCAAGGGGACGACAAGGCTCTGGATATCCTCCATGGACGCCCCCGTTTACTTGCTGCCGCAGAGCTTGGCGGCGGTCACGTCGCCAGGCAGCTCGTCCTTGGTGAAGCCGAAGGGCTCGACCATCTTGGCGTGTTCCGGCGTGCCGATCACCTTGGCCAGCTCGGCATTGAAGGCATCGGCAAAGGCCTGGTCTTCCTTGCGGAAGGCATAGGCGCCGTAGCCGCGCACGTCCTGGCCGTCGATCACGGGATTGGTGAAGGGCTCGGCCTTGGCCACGCCGCCGCCGCCGTCCGCCTTGCGCAGCAGGTCATTCACGGTGAGCGAGGTCGCGGCATAGGCGTCGGCGCGGCCGGCCTGCACGCCGGCATAGGCGCTCACGGCATCCGGGAACACCACCAGCTGGCCGGGCTTCACGCCCGACTTGGTGGCGTACTCGCCTTCGATCGCGCCCACCACCACGCCCAGCTTCACGTCCTCGTTCTTGGCCGCGTCGGCGTAGCTGTGCAGGTTCTTGGGGTTGCCTTCCTTCACCAGGAAGGAGGCGTCCACGCCGTAGGTCGGGTTCGAGAAGGCCACCTGGCCGCAGCGCTCCGGCGTGACATACATGCCGGCAGCGATGATGTCGAAGCGCTTGGCCTGCAGGCCGGGAATCAGCGAACCGAACTCGGTGAGCACACCCTCGACCTCGGGCACGCCCATGCGCTTGAGCACCTCGCGCGCCACCTCGACCGACTCACCGGTGACGGCGGCCTTCTGGCTGTCCATGTAGGCGTACGGCGCCTCGTTGGCGTAGCCGATGCGGATCTTGCCCGCGGCCTTGGCGGCGGCCAGGGTGTCCTGCGGACCCGTGGCGGTCTTCTCGGACTGGGCCGGTGGCGTCGTGCCGTTGCCCTTGTCGGCATCGGAACATCCGGCCAGCAGGCCGGCCCCCAGCAACGTGCATCCCAGCGTGGCGGTCTTGAGCAGGCGCAGCATCATCGTTTTCTCCCCAAATCATATGTTGCAGAAAGGATTCGATCAAAATCTTACGCGAATAAATCATTCGTATACGAATCAAAATCCAACAAAAAGGGGCAGGATCGCTCCCGCCCCCTGGGGAAACCGCCGAATTCAGCCTAAAACGTAAGCAATCATTTCGGCCCGCCGTAGCCGAACTTGCCGTCCTTGATGATGCCCATCACGCGCGCGCGCTCGTCGAAGCCCTGGTGATTCTGGGCGCTGATGTTGAGCACGCCGTTGGGCACGACCAGGTCGCGCGTGGTTTCGAGGGCATCGCGCAGCGCCTTGCGGAATTCCGGCGTGCCGGGCTTGGCGCCGGTCTTGAGCGCGCGGCCGGCGGCCGAGTCGAGCAGCATCCAGGCGCCATAGGCGTCGCCGGCGAACTGGGTGAGCGTGTTGCGGCCGTACTGCGCCTCGTACTTGTCGGCGAACGACAGCGCCACCGGCTTGACCGGGTTGCCATCGGGCAGCTCGCGCGCCACCACGCCCGGCCCGGTCGGGAACAGCGTCCCCTCCACGTCCTTGCCGCCCACCTGCAGGAACTCCAGCGTGCCGATGCCATGGGTCTGGTAGATCGCGCCCTTGTAGCCGCGCTCGTGCAGGGTCTTCTGCGGCAGCGCGGCCGGCGTGCCCGAGCCCGCGATGAGCACCGCGTCCGGCTTGGCGGCCATCACCTTGAGCACCTGGCCCATCACCGAGGCATCGGTGCGCTGGAAGCGCTCCTGCGCCACCACCTTGAGGTCGGCGCCGGCCGCCGCCTCGAACTCCTTCCACCACGAGTCGCCGTACGAGTCGGCGAAGCCGATGAAGGCGACGTTGCGGTAGCCCTTCTTCTTCATGTCGTCGACGATGGCCGAGGCCATCAGCGAGTCGTTCTGCGGCATCTTGAAGGCCCAGGTGCGCTTCGGATCCGAGGCCGGCTCCACGATCACGGCCGACGCCGCGAGCGCCACCATCGGCGTGCCCGTCTCGGCCAGCACGTCGAGCGAGGCCAGCGCGGCCGCCGTGATGTTCGGCCCCACGATGGCGTCGACCTTGTCTTCGGAGGTCAGCTTGCGCATGTTCTTGACCGCGCGGCTCACGTCGGTGCCGTCGTCCAGCACCACATAGCGCGCCGGCTCGCCGCCGAGCGTGGCCGGCCACAACCGGATCGCATTGTTGGTCTGGATGCCGATCGCGGCCGCCGGCCCGGTGGTGGACACATCGACGCCAATGACGATCTCGGCGCTCGCCGTGCCGCTCACGGCCAGGGCCAGCGCCACACCGACGGCGCGCAGGGAAAGGGATTTCATAGAAAGCCTGCAGGGAAAGAGAAAAATCGTGCGGACGCCCAAAGGCGTCGGGTCGCCGTATTTTGCCTGATGTGGATGGGCGGCGGGATTGGGGTTCTGCTGATGTGGGGGTGGTGGAGAATGAGGCATGACACCCCGTCTACGTCATTTCATACGGTACAGGCTGCCGGCGCCACCCGCGTGCGCAGGCGTGCCGCCGGTGCAGACCGGCATGGGCAGGCCTTGTCCCCAGCCCTCGGCCAACGCCTGCACGTCCCGCACCGGATCGGAGGCCTTGGCCCGTTCGTTGCGGATGCGACATATCTCAGGATCTGTGGCGAACAATCCGCCCGCGAAGACCCGGCCCTGTTCCGCCAGCCTTGCGGTCTTGAGGCCACGGGCGCTTGAAAACGCCTGGAAAACAGCGTCGAGGCCAGCCGCTGCACCACCCAGGCAGCGGGCCAGATGCCACGCATCTTCCAGCGCCTGGCACGCGCCCTGCCCGGACGTCGGCAATGGCGCATGCGCGGCATCCCCCACCAGCAGCACGTTCGCCCGATGCCATGTCTGTAGCGGCTCCAGGTCATGCACCGCAATCAGCCGGATGGCATGCGCAGGCGTGGCCCGGATGATCGTTGCCACCGGCTCGGGCCAGCCAGAGAACCGGTCTTCGAGCTCTCGACGCATATCCGCAGACGGCATGGCAGCCGGCAAGGGGCGCGCCTGCGCCGCTGCCCAATACACCAGATCGGGGCGGATCGCCACGCAACCAAAGCGTTCGCCCGCCCCCCAGAAATCCTGAATCGAAACATCGTCGACCAGGGGATGCGGCCCCTGCGCCACGCCGATCCAGTTCACGAAGCCCTGATAGACGGGGGTGTTGTCGCCCGCGACAAACTTGCGCGCCACCGAGCCCATGCGGCCGTCGGCACCGATGAGCAGATCGGGGCGGATGCTCGCGCCATCGTCGAATTGCGCCACGGCTCTGCCATCGGCATCCAGCTCGATGGCCACCGCCCGGCGCCCGTACTCCACCGGAATCCCTGCCCGCGCCGCATGCTCCAGCAGCACGTCCTGCAAGTGCCTGCGCAGCACCGTGTAGCTTGGAAATCCCATCGTCCGGTTCAGCAAACCGATATCGAGGCCGCCCAGTGCATTTCCCGCAGCATCCCAGCGACGCATCGTCAGCGGCCGGCCGCCAATGGCCGCGATGTCTTGCAACAGCCCAAGCGCTTGGAGCACGAAGCTGGCATTGGGCCAGAGTGTCACGCCGGCGCCCATGGTTGCCGGCTCCGCGCGGCGCTCATAGACCCGCGGCATGAACCCTTGCTTGCGCAATGCCAGCGCCACGCTCAGACCCGCGATGCCGCCACCCAGTATTCCGATTTCCACGCTGAATCTCTCCTGTTCATACGATGCCCGGCGCACGGCCCACCGTGTCGGATCGGGCAAAGCGGGCATGCTAAATTGCGCCGCCATGGAGAACTAGCGTGCAAAAATTGGATGCTTTCTTACCTCAAACGGGATAATCAATGCGCGATGCACTCGATCTGAACGCGGTACGCGTCTATGCGGCCGTGGTCGATGAGCAGAGCTTTGCCGGCGCATCGCGTCTTTTGGCCATGCCCTCGTCGAACGTCAGCCGTCACGTCGCCGCGCTGGAGCGCAAACTCGGCACGCGCCTGCTGGAACGCAGCACGCGCCATCTGCGCATGACGGAAGCGGGTCGGCTGCTCTACGAACGCGCCAAGCCCTTGCTCGACACGTTGCTCTCCACGCAGGAAGAACTCGGTGCGGTCCAGCGCGAACTGCGTGGCCCGCTGAAGATGTGCATGCCTGGCGAGGCGCCGAGGCTGCTTGCCCCCATCCTCGCCGAATTCTGCAGCCTCCATCCTGGGATCGAGCTCGAATGCGATACCCGCGTCACCGGACTGGAGGTGCTTCGGGAGGACGTCGACTTGTCCATCGTCTTCCACCGGGGCCACCAGGAGGACAGCGCTTTCATCACCCGTGAACTCGCCACGCTGCCCAGCATCGTGGTGGCCGCCCCCTCCCTGCTGGCCAAGACCGGAACTCCGCGCCATGTGCGCGAGCTGAAGTCGCTGCCCTGCATCACCACCCTCAGCGCGCTGAAGGGGCAGCCCTGGCAGTTCCAGGACGCTGCCGGCAACATCGTCAAGGTGCCGGTGCGCAGCCGCTACCGCGTCAACAGCGGAGAGCTGGCCGTGGCGGGCGCACGGCAAGGCATTGGCTTCGCGATCGTGGCGGCTGCTCCCTGCCAGGAGGACCTCGCCATGGGCCGATTGCAGGAGGTTCGACTGGACCTCCGTCCTGCTCCACTGAAACTGCTTGGGGCATACAGCCATCGCCATTCGGTGACTGCGCGCGTTCGGGCGCTACTGGCGTTGATCCAGGCGCGCCTGGCGGGATTGGAGAGTGCTCCCGCGGGCCTCGGACCGCATGGCGCGGACGTGGATCGACGTGGACATCAAGGTTGAGTCAGGCCCGGTCCCCGTCGCGGCATCCCGCGACGGCGCCCCGGCAGCATGGCACTCCCCAACGCAGCGTTCCTGACCTGAACAGTGAGCGCAGGTGATCTTCACCCTGCATGGCGCGAATTCTGGCTATCATCCGCAACACCATGCTGACCAAAAACTTAATCCCTGCCGCCTGCGCGGCCGCGCTGTGCGCACTTTCCCTGAGCGCCACGGCGGCACCCGAGGCGGTGCCGTCGTTCGATTGCGCCAAGGCGCGCACGGGAGCGGAAAAGGCCATCTGCGCGAACCCGCCGCTCGCCGCGCTCGATGCGAGCATCGCCAAGCGCTTCGAAGAAGCGCGCATATCCCTGGACGCGGCCACGGCCGACGCGCTGGTGCGCGACCAGCGCTACTTCATTGAGGTGCGCGACGCCGCCTTCGACAAGCCGTTCGACAAGAACAAGCCGGTCGAGGAACTCGCGAGCCGCCTGAAGTACCGCGACGCGTTTCTGGCCTCGCTGGACCTGGCCGAGCGCAAAGGCTTCAGCGGCAGATGGCGCAACCTCTCCGGCGAGATCACGCTCTGGAAAAAGCCCGACGGCGACATCCTGTACGAAGGCTCGAGCACCCAGCCGCACGACGGACGCTGGTCATGCAATGTCGAGGCGTCGGGCAAGGCGAAGGGCGACCACCTGCAGGTCAAGAGCGTCGACACCAAGGGCTGGAGGCTGAACCTGCAACGCAAAGGCGACGGCCTGGTCGTCGAGGAACAACGGCCCGGCGCGGGCTCGTCGAGCCCGCCCTATTGCGACCCGAACGGCACCCTGGCCGGCACGTTCTTCCCGATCCGCTGAGGGATAGGCGGCGTGACTGCGGGGCAGCAGTGGATCTGCCGCACCCTGCCCCGCACAAGATCATTGCCACCACACCCCTTGATGCCGAAAGGGCCGATTCTGGCCATCCGGCGGATAGCGGGAATTACAGAAGGTCCGGCGGGATACGCCTTCGGCTAAGCCATGCCGATGTCTTCCGGACCGACCGGTGACTGAGGGCCTGGGACACGGCGTACTAAGACCGAGGCGGCGCCATCGTCCGACCGCATTCGACTCGAAGCGGACATAGGCCCAAGGACGAAAACCCGGTTGATGCTCGCGCACGCGCTGTAGCTTCCCGCGGCGTATCCATACCAGGGCTATCCCGCCCCTCGACCTCTGCCATCACAGCTTACGCGCCGCGCAAACCGGTGCCCAGCGCATTGAAGAGGGCCTGCGACGACAGGGGATCGCACGCCAGAGCGGCATGGCCTACGGCGAGCCACTATGCAATAATTGATAACGATTCCCATTTATTGATAGCGCACGCCGTGGACTCTACACGCGATAGCCGGTTTTCCACCATTTATAAGAACGACCACCCGTGGCTGGAGCGGCGGCTGCGCAATGGGTTGCGCAACCGCGAGGACGCGGAGGATGTGGCGGGCGAGACGTTTACGCAGTTGCTTTGCCTACCGGCGCTGGAGCAGCTGAACGAGCCGCGGGCCATGCTGGTCACGATCGCCCGGCGCATTACGTGGCGGCTGTGGCGGCGGCGCGAGCTGGAGCAGGCTTGGCTGGAGACGTTGCGCTCGCAACCGGAGCCGCTGGAGCCGTCGGCCGAGGAGCGGGTGCAGACCTTGCAAGCCTTGCAGGCGCTGGATACGGCGCTGGACGGGCTGTCTGCAAAGGCCAGGATGACGTTTCTTTTTAGCCAGCTCGATGGGATGACGCATGTGGAAATTGCGGCGCGGCTGAAGGTGTCGCCGACCATGGTGCGCAAGTACATCGTGCAGGCCTTGCGCCGTTGCTGCGAGGTGTTTGGAGTATGACGGCCTTGGATGCGCGCACCCGCGAGGCGGCGATTGAATGGCAAGTCTATTTATCCAGCGGGCAGGCCAGCGATGCGGACCGCGCGGCGTTTGACCGGTGGCTGGCGGAGAGCCCGAGCCACGGCGCGGCGTGGCAACGGCTGAATGCGGCGCTGAACGGCACATTGCATGCGCTGCGGCCGGGGTTGCTGGCCGATGGCGATGCGCTGCGGCGCTCGCTGGTGGGGCCGCAGTTGGCCCAGCGCCGGCGGCTGGGCAAGCTGGCGTTGGCGGGTGGAGCGCTGCTGCTGGGCGCGGGCGTGGCGGACCGCTATGTGCCCTTGCAATCCCTGACGGCGGGCTATGTGACCCGCACGAGTGAGCGCCGGCGGGTGGCCTTGCCTGACGGCAATACGATGGAGCTGGATGCGCGCAGCGCGGCGTCGTGGGAGGGGCCGCACGCGGTGCGGCTGTCGGCGGGCGCGGCGATTTTTGAGGTGGGGAGCGGCCAGGGGCTGCAGGTACGCGTGCCGCAAGGCGAGGTCAGGCTCGGCCACGGCCGCGCCATGGTGCGCTGCGCGGCCGGACGCAGTTTCTGCCTGGCCTTGAGTGGGGCCGCCGAGGTGACCACGCTGGCAGGCGTGCGCCAGCCCCTGGCGCCAGGGCAGAGCGTGTGGTTCGATGCGCGGCAGGTGGGTGCGGTGCAGAACGACCAGGAACACGCCGCCGCCTGGCAGAACGGCGAACTGGAAGTCCATGACGAGCCGCTGCAAACCGTGGTGGATGCGCTGGCCCGGTACCGGCCGGGCTGGCTGCGGATGTCGCCGCAGGCGGCGCGGCTGCGCGTGACGGGGCTGTTTCCGCTGGACGATGGCGACCGGGCGCTGGAGGCGCTCAGGAATACGCTGCCGATCCGGTTGCAGCAGTTGGGCCGTTGGTATGTGATGATCGATCTGGCCTGATTTTTTTTACGCGCCGGGTGTTTTTTTGATGGCGCCGATGCACATACAGGGAACGCGTGCTCACGCATCCACGGAGTGTTCCATGCTTTCCCTGAGGTTTTCGGCTGCCTGCGTCATCGCGGCCGCCGCCTGCACCGCCCATGCCCAGGCGCTGCACCAATACGATTTGCCCGCAGGCCGGCTGGATGTGGCGCTGACCCAGATCGCGCGCATCGCGGGCGCGGTGATCTCGTTTCGGGCGGATATGGTGGCGGGCAAGTCCGCGCCAGCCGTCTCCGGCCAGTTTTCCTTGGAAGAAGCCACCGCGCGCGCCCTGGCCGGAAGCGGGCTGGAACTGCGCCGCACGCCGGACGGCAGCCTGACGGTGGCGCCGGCCAGCACGACGACGCTGGCGCCGGTGACGGTGGAAGCGGCCACGCCGGGCGTGACGGAAGGCACCCATTCCTACACCACGCCGGTCATGTCCACGGCCACCAAGTTCGGGCTGTCTCCGCGCGAGACGCCGCAGTCGGTCAGCGTGGTGACGCGCCAGCAGATCGAGGACCGGGGGTTTCAGTCGCTGGACGATGTGGCGCGCGACACGACCGGGCTGACCACGCGCCAAATCGGCGGCGGGGAGCGCACGCAGTTCTTCTCTCGCGGATTCGAGATCAGTTCGTTCCTGGCTGACGGCGTGCCGCTGGGCTACGACTACGACACGCAGGGCGTGGCGACGCTGGCGATGTACGATCACGTCGAGGTGCTGCGCGGTGCGGCCGGGATGATGACGGGGGCCGGCAATCCCTCGGGCACCATCAACCTCGTGCGCAAGCGCGCCACGGCGGTGCCGCAATTCTCGGTAACGGCCAGTGCCGGCAGTTGGGACAATTACCGGGGTGAGGTCGACGGCTCGGGCCCGCTCAACGAGGCCGGCACCTTGCGCGCCCGGGGGGTGGTGGCCTATCAGGATTCGAATACCTTCAAGAAGGCCTACGAGCACCAGCGCCAGCTTTTCTACGGCACCATCGAAGCCGATCTCACGGCCAACACGACCTTGAGCATCGGCGGCTACTACAACCGGGAAGACAGCCCGGGCGCGGATTGGAATGGGCTGCCTACGCGCCGGGACGGCAGCTTCTACGACTTCAATCGGTCGACCCGCTTGTCTCCGGACTGGTCCTATTGGAATAAGGAAAACACCAGTTTCTTCGCCGAGCTCGATCACCGTTTCGGGAACGGCTGGTCCGGCAAGCTCACCGCCCGCACGCTGCGCGCCAAGATGAACATGCTGGGCAGTTATCTGTATCCGCTGGAAGACTCGACGTTCTTCGGGCAGGGCCTGGGCCAGTATGCCTATGACAAGACCCAGTACAGTGTGGACGGTTATCTGAGCGGCCCCTTTACGCTGCTGGGGCGCACGCATGAACTGGTGCTGGGCGGCAGCTTCCTGAAGAACAAGGACGACGACGGCCCCGGCGGCTGGCCGTTGGACTACAACATCACGGTCGATCCGGAACACTGGAACTCCAGCGCCGTGGAGAAGCCCGCGTTCGTCTACCCCTGGTCGCGCAAGGGGTACCAGCGCCAGATGAGCGGCTACGCCACCACCCGCCTGAGCCTCGCGGACCCACTGACGCTGATGCTGGGCGCTCGGCTGGACTGGTATTAGTACGACATGACGCTGAAGTCCGGCGACGACGTCAGCCCCCCCGCGGACTACAAGGTCAAGCACGAGCTGACGCCCTACGCAGGCCTGATCTACGACCTGGACCGCCAGCATTCCGTCTACACCAGCTGGACCAGCGTGTTCCAGCCGCAGAGCAACCAGTCCACCAGCGGCGCACCGCTGGACCCAGTGATCGGCACCAATCTGGAAGCAGGGATCAAGGGGGAGTATTACGACGGGCGGCTCAATGCCAGCGCGGCGGTGTTCCAGATTCGACAACGCAACCGTCCGGTTGCGCTGGCCACGTCCGAGTGCGGCCCGGGGGTAATCGAATGCTATGCGCCGTCAGGCAAGGTGCAAAGCCGGGGGGTGGAGTTCGAAGTGGCGGGCGCGATCACGCCGGGCTGGCAGGTGTCGGCCGGCTATACGTACAACCAGTCCAAGTACCTCGAGGATTCGGGCAGCCTCCGGGCGGGTGCGGCCTACGACACGCAGACGCCGCGCCATCTGTTCAAGCTCTCGACCATGTACACCTTGCCGGGCTCGCTGAATGCGTGGCGGGTGGGTGGGGCGGTGCGCGTGCAAAGCGCGATCAGCTTGCCGGCGTATAACGTGCGGCAGCCGGGGTATAGCGTGTGGGATGCGGTGGTGGCGTATCGGGCTACGCCGAATCTGGATCTGCGGTTGAACGTGTACAACCTGTTTGACAAGTATTACTACCAGGCGATAGGCAGCAACCAGGACAATAATCACTTCGGCGCGCCGCGGTCGTTCTTGCTGACGGCGAAGTACACGTTTTAAGTGTGGCGCTGCGTGCGCCTGCACATCGCCAACACTCGACAGCTATCAACAGGACGGACAGCGGTACAGAGGCCATACATCACGGGCTGGAGTTGAATCCGCCCGGATTCAAACCAGTGCAGGCGTCTATGGTGTCAGGCCGCAATTTCGCAGCGAAATCGTAGTCTGACACCATTGTTCCCAGTGGGAACCTTAACGGGCGGTGAACACGGCCACGTCTACACTGTCGTTTTCTTTAAGGTTGCCATGTACACGCTGCGCAGTTCACGTCCTGAAGATGGCCCCGCTCTCGTTGATCTTTGGCGACGCTCCGTGGACGCCACTCATCACTTTCTCAGTGCCGAAGACCGACAGGCCATTGATGCCGAGGTGTCTGGTTTTCTGCCCCATGCACCAATGGTTGTTGCGGTCGATGAGAAGGACTATCCCTATGGCTTCATGCTGATCGATGGGACCCATATGGAGGCGCTCTTCATCGATCCCGATGTCCGTGGGAAAGGTATCGGTCGTCAACTGTTGCAGCATGGCGTGTCGCTGCATCGGACCCTGACCACGGACGTCAACGTGCAGAATTCTCAAGCGGTTGGCTTTTATCAGCGGATGGGGTTCGTCGAGACTGGGCGCTCGGAGACGGATTCACAGGGGCGTCCCTATCCCCTGATCCATCTGCGTTACCCGGGCTAGCAGGAAAGCCGGCCGCCGCGGCTACAGGCAGCCACAGCGGTGATAGGTCGATTGCTGGCCGTTTTAAGTTTCTGGCCGGCAGATTGGCAGCGTGCCGCGAGGCACGCAACGGGAACCGGCGGACCCGGTTTCGGCGTGCAGCGTTGGGCCCAACGCTCTGCGGCTCTGGTCGCGATAAAGGCTGGCATCACGTTCTCCACCACGAAACGTGGCTGAGGTTGCCAGTCCTTGTGCAAACCCGTCAGCACCAGACCGGCGTCGAGTTGCTCGCCAATCTGGTCTGCGAGGTATGCCCGAACACCCGTGCCTCATCACGTTCCTGTGTTGCCGGGCGTCGGCCGCGCACTGCCCCGGCTTGTCCGCGCCATGCGATGCTTCACCGCGCCGGCAGCAGGTACGTCAACGCCTGCGTGAAGCCCCGGGGGGGCGACGGTGAGATGATCCTCGTCGTTCAACACCACGGACTTCAGTTTCAAGCCGGGGTATTTTCTGCTTTGCAGCGCCGCCTCCAGCGCGCGGTTGTCGGCAACCATGTCCACCGTCTGGTTGAAGCGCCGATCCCCTTTGCGCAAGGGCCTCATAGGCGCCGACGTAGAGATAGACATTTGCCTTCAGGTCCTGGTTCTGTCGGGCATAGGCCGCTTCGAGCTTCAGCGCGTGGCGCTTGTCGTACCAGAAAGACGGGCTGCCGAGGATATAGCTGCTGAACAGGCCGGGTTCGGTGAAGAGAATCTGCGTTCCGAGCAGGGCGCCGTAGGAATGGCCCAGGAAGATCGCCCTGGACGGGTCCGCGCGGTAGCGCGTGGCGATGAACGGCTTGACCTGGTCGCGCAGATACTTTTGATAGGCCTGCGCCTGGCCGTGGATGGCGTCGGGCGGCGCGGTGCTCGGGCCGTTCGGCGTCGGCGTGTAGTCGCGCTGCCGGCTGACACCGCCCTCCTCGCCCTTGCCATAGGACAGGCCGACCAGAATGAACTCTTCGACCCGAGGCCCTTCGACATTCAGGCGACGCCCCAGCTGGCGGATGATCGGGAAGGCGTAGTCCGCGTCGGTCACGTACAGCACGGGGTAGCGCCGCTGCGGCTGCTTCGCATAGGACGGCGGCAGCGCAACAAAGACCTGGTAGCCGCGCCCGGAAACGGGATCGGGTACGTCCCACACCTCGCTGTCGGCGATTTCGTAGGGGTGTCCGGCGCCACGCTGCACCATCGGCGTCGATGGGGCCTGCGCGTGCGCCGGCGCGATGAAGGCGCCAAAGCTGATCGCCAGCGCGATCACCAGGGCAAACGGAAAACGTCGATGCATGTGCCTGTCTCGTTGACGAACGCCGCACGGGGTATGCAAGAACCCGAGGGGTCGATGTTGTTCGGAATGCTGGCGCGACGACCGGGTTGAACGGCGCGCCGGGTTCGGCCGCAAACCGACGCCCGCCACCGCTCGCAAAACCGCTGAGCGAAGCCCCCCCTGCCCTCAGCCGCGCACCTGCTCATACACCAGCGCCGCCAGCGCGAGATCCTCCAGCGCGCTGCCCACGGCCTTGAACACGGTGATCTGCTCGGCATCGGTGCGGCCTTTTACGCGGCCGGTGGCGAGGTCGAACAGCGTGCCGCGGATCCCATCGCGCGCCAGCGTGCCGGCCTCGAAGGCGGCGAGCAGGTCGCCCGACTTGGTGGGTGCCTCGTCGGTGTCCACATACACGGCATGGCCGGCGAAGCAGGTCGGATCGGTTTCCTTCATCTCGGGCTTGAAGCTGCCGATCAGGTCGAGATGGGTGCCCGGACGCAGCCAGGCGCCCTGCACCAGCGGTTCGGTCGACAGCGTGGCGCAGCTGACGATGTCGGCCTGGCGCACGCCCGCCTCCAGATCGGTGATGGCCTCGGCGGCAAAGCCCTGCGCCTGCAGGGCGTCGGCGAGCCGGCGCGCGCCGGCTTCGCGCACGTTCCACACCAACACGCGGTCGATCGGGCGCACCGCGCGCATCGCCTGCGCCACCAGCCCGGCGATCCGGCCCGAGCCCAGGATCAGCAGCACCCGCGCGTCGGCGCGCGCCAGGTAGTCCGCGCCCAGCGCCGCGGCACCGGCCGTGCGATAGGCGGTGACCACGTCGCCATCGACGCTGGCCAGCGGCACGCCGGTGCGGGCGCTGTACAGCGTGTAGGTGGCGTGCAGGCCCGGCAGGCCGTCGTGGGTGTTGTCGGGAAAGATGTTGATGACCTTGACGCCGAAGTAACCCGCCTCGCTCCAGGCCGGCATGATGAGCGAGGTGCCCTTGCGGCCGTCGGCCTCGATCGCATGCACGTGCCGCGGCGGCACCGTGTAGCCGCCCTGGAATCCGGCGCGCAGCGCGGGAATCACGGTCTCGAAGGACAAGGCGGCCCGGGTGGCGGCGGTATCGATCACTTGCATGCGTAGCACTCCCTGATGACTTGCGTGATTGGACGCCCGCGCGCCGACGGCGGGCATGGCACATGCGGCATTATCGCCCGCCCCTCGTTCGGGCCCGCAGCCCGCGCCACTCACGCCTGGACACACGCCGATGCGCCGGCTGCGGATATGATCGATCGACAGGCCGGACCCGCGCGTCCGGTCCCGTCCTCCCGCGCCCCGCGCGCGCCATCCTCAGGAGTTACGCATGAAGAAATCCGCATCGGCCGTCTGGAAAGGCGACCTCAAGTCCGGCAAGGGCACGATCTCGACCCAGAGCGGCGCACTGAAGGATCAGCCGTATGGCTTCAACACGCGCTTCGAAGACGCGCCCGGCACCAATCCCGAAGAGCTGATCGGCGCCGCCCACGCCGGCTGCTTCTCGATGGCGCTGTCCAACATCCTGGGCGAAGCCGGCCTGAAGGCCGACAGCATCTCGACCTCGGCCGTGGTCACGCTCGACAAGTCGGATGATGGTTTCTCGATCACCGCCGTGCACCTCACCGTGGAAGCCGTGATCCCGAACACCGACGACAAGGCCTTCCAGGAAGCCGCGGCCAAGGCCAAGGCGGGCTGCCCCGTGTCGAAGGTGCTCAACGCCAAGATCACGATGGACGCCACGCTCAAGCAGTAAGCGGGCCCCGTCCGCGCCGGCCCCCGCGGCCGGCGCGGCGCCCCGATTGACGCGCCCTATGACGCGCGTGCACAAATCCAACTTGACGGGTGGGCCTGCATCCCTACAATTGAGAAACGTTCTCAAATAGCAGATCCCGCATGACCCGCCTCATCTTTGCCCTCTCCGGCAATCCCCAACGCACCATCGCCGACACCGTCCTGCGTGGCCAGATGCGCCGCATGGCGGGCTCGGGCATTCTCGTGGCCGTCGGGTACATCGATCCGGGCAACTGGGCCACTGACATCGCGGGCGGCAGCGGCTTCGGCTACGGGCTGCTGTCGATCGTGCTGCTCTCGGCGATTCTTGCGATGGGGTTTCAGGTGCTGGCCGCGCGCGTGGCCGTGGCCACCGGCCGCGATCTGGCCCAGCTCACCGCCGCCGAACTCTCGCGTCCGTTTGCGCGGCTGGCCTGGCTCGCGGGCGAAGCGGCGATCCTCGCCACGGCGCTGGCCGAGCTGATCGGCGGCGCCATCGCGCTGCGCCTGCTGTTCGGCCTGCCGCTGATGGCCGGCGTGGCGATCACCGGCGTCGGCACGTTCCTGGTGTTCTATCTCACGCGCGGCCAGACCGAACGGCACGAACGCGTCATCGCGGTGCTGCTGGCCATCGTCGCGCTGTCGTTCGTGTTCCTGCTGCTGGAAGCGCGGCCCTCCTGGCTTGCCATGGGCACGGGCATCACGCAGACCGGCCGTGCGCTGTCGCACACCGAGGGCTTCATGATCGCGCTCGGCATCCTGGGCGCGACGCTGATGCCGCACAACCTGTATCTGCATTCGGGCACGCTGGCCGAGCGCGCGCGGCAGTTGCCGCCGCACGCCCGTCCGCTCGCCTATACCGTGGCGCGCAACGACACCATCGTGTCGCTGGGCATCGCGATGCTCATCAACGCCGCCATCATGATCGTTGCGGCCGCATCGATGTCGGGCAGCGGCCCGGCCATCGCCAGCCTCGACGGCGCGCATGCCGCGATCGGCCAGTCCCTGGGCGCGGCGGCCGCCATCGTGTTCGCCGTGGCGCTCTACGCCGCCGGCCAGAGCTCCACCATCACGGGCGTCATGGCGGGCCGCATGCTGTCGGCCGGCTTCAATCCGGGCCGGGGCCTGAGCGACCCGGGCCGCGCGGCCGTCACGCGCGTGGTGGCCGCCGTGGCCGCGATGCTTTTGCTGGGCTTGTCGTCGGGCCAGGATCCCGATCAGTGGCTGGTGCTGTCGCAGGTGGTGCTGAGCCTCGCCCTGCCCTTCGCGCTCGTGCCGCTGGTGCTGCTGGCCTGCCGCCGCAGCGTGATGGGAGAGCGCGTGCTGCACCCCGCCTGGGCCACGGCCGCCGTGGCCGCCACCGCCGGCATCATCGTGCTCGATCTGTACCTGGTGGCGGACGCGCTGATCTGAGGCGCGCGGCGGGCGCCGGAATGCATCAGGCCAGCCCGCGGGCTGGCCTGAGTCAAA
>Ga0160496_1000408_pt1 | contig 20179 bp, 21 predicted proteins | sample DIDPMG_2_FD_108231 | JGI IMG/M metagenome (GOLD analysis project Ga0160496, IMG submission 108231) | Enriched soil microbial communities from UW Madison campus, WI, USA - DID2937_E24_FP MG | ecosystem: Environmental > Terrestrial > Soil > Grasslands | place: USA: Madison, Wisconsin | collected...
CCTCCGCCTCGGCGGCAAGGCGGGTCATCTCGAAATAGTGCGTGGCAAACAGGGTCAGAGACTGGTTGTGGGTAAGCAGCCTGTGGGCGATGGCCCAGGCCAGGGCCAGGCCGTCGTAGGTCGAGGTGCCGCGCCCAATCTCATCCATCAGCACCAGGCTGTGCGAGGTGCTTGCAGCCAAGATGGCGGCGGCCTCGGTCATTTCCATCATGAAGGTCGAGCGGCCGCCGGCCAGGTCGTCGGCGGCGCCGATGCGGGTGAAGATGCGGTCGATGCGGCCGATGCGCGCCCGCGTCGCGGGCACGAAGCTGCCGGTGCGCGCCAGCAGCACGATCAGCGCCACCTGCCGCATGTAGGTCGACTTACCGCCCATGTTGGGGCCGGTGATGAGCAGCATGCGGCGGGTGGGGTCGAGGCGGCAGCCGTTGGGCGTGAAGCGCTCGATCGCGTTTTCCACCACCGGATGGCGGCCGGCGTCGATCTCGATCTCGGCGTGCTCCGACAGTTCGGGCGCGCTCCAGTCGTGGCGGCGCGCGTGCTCGGCCAGCGCGGCCAGCGTGTCGAGCTCGGCCAGCGCGGCGGCGCAGTCGGACAGCGGGCGCACGTAGGTGGCCAGCGTTTCGAGCACCTGCTCGAACAGCCACTTCTCGCGTGCCAGCGCCCGGTCCTGGGCCGACAGCACCTTGTCTTCCCAGCTCTTGAGCTCGGGCGTGATGTAGCGTTCGGCGTTCTTGAGCGTCTGGCGGCGGCGATAGTCGTCGGGCACCTTGTCGGTCTGGCCCTTGGTGACCTCGATATAGAAGCCGTGCACGCGATTGAACTCGACGCGCAGGTTGTTGATGCCGGTGCGCTCGCGCTCGCGCGCCTCGAGCTGCACCAGAAACTCGCCGCTGTCGGCGGCGAGCACGCGCAGCTCGTCGAGATCGGCATCGAAGCCGGTGGCGATCACGCCGCCGTCGCGGATCGCCACGGCGGGCTCCTGCGCGATGGCGCGATAGAGCAGGTCGGCGATGGCCGGGTCGAGCGTGAGGTGGCGCGCCAGCTCGGCCACGCGCGGCGCCTCGGCGGCCGGGGCCAGCAGGGCGTGCAGCTGCGGCAGCGTGGCGAGCGCGTCGCGCAGGCTGGCGAGCTCGCGCGGGCGCACCGAGCGCAGCGCGAGGCGCGCGGCGATGCGCTCGATGTCGGGAAACACCTGCAGCGCGGTGCGCAGCGATTCCAGCAGGCCGGCCGCGCCGAAGGTCTGGTCCATGTCGAGGCGGGCCGACATCAGCGCGGTGATCGCCTGCTGGCGCGCCAGCACCGGCGCGTTGTCGCGCAGCGGATGGTGCAGCCAGCGGCGCAGCAGCCGGCTGCCCATCGGCGTGCGGCAGCCGTCGAGCAGCGAGAACAGCGTGGGCGCGTCTTCGCCCGAGAGCGTGAGCGTGAGCTCGAGATTGCGCCGGGTCACCGGGTCCATCAGCACATACAGGCCGGCCCGTTCGGCGGAGATGGTTTGCACGTGGGCCAGCGCGTGCGACTGGGTGCGCGCGGCATAGCGCAACAGGGCGCCGGCCGCGCAGACCGCCACCGGCATGTCCTCGACGTCGAAGCCGGCCAGGCTGTCGGTCTTGAAGTGGGCCAGCAGATGGCCGCGCGCGCCGTCGGCCTCGAAGTGCCAGTCGGGCACGCGGGTGCGCGCGCCGTCGAACGCGAGTTGCAGCTCGGCGCTGTCGGCGTAGATGACCTCGGCGGGCGCGATGCGGTGCAGCTCGGATTCGAGCTGGGCCGGGCTGCACTCGGTGACGTGGAACTCGCCGCTCGCGAGGTTGAGCCAGGCCAGGCCGGCGCGCGGCTCGCGCGCCTTGCCGGCGACGTAGACGGCGGCCAGCGCGCGATCGGCCTTGGCCGGCAGCAGCGCGTCGTCGGTCAGGGTGCCGGGCGTGACGATGCGCACGATGCGGCGCTCGACCGGCCCCTTGGTGGTGGCGGGATCGCCGATCTGTTCGCAGATCGCCACCGATTCGCCCTGCGCCACCAGGCGCGCCAGGTACTGCTCCATGGCGTGCACCGGAATGCCGGCCATGGGGATCGGCGAGCCGTTCGAGCTGCCGCGCTTGGTCAGGGTGAGGTTCAGCAGACGCGCGCCGCGTTCGGCGTCTTCGTAGAACATCTCGTAGAAATCGCCCATGCGATAGAACAGCAGCAACGGCCCGGCTTCCGCCTTGAGTCGCAGGTACTGCTGCATCATGGGAGTGTGTTGGGATTCAACGGCTTGCGTCATGTCGGATAACACTTATCGGTGCCACGGCCCGCGCGCGACAGGGCCGGACGCGGCACGCAAAGAGGTCGAAAAAGGCAACGCACCGCGAGCCGGGCCCGGCGGTGCGTGAGCGCGCGGCACGCGCGCGCTGGAGTCGGCTGCCATTGTAGACGCAAGGTGCCGGCCGGTTGCCGGGCTCGGACTTGCATCTTGGAATTCTCGTCCGTGTCGTCACGCCGTTGCCCGGCATGGGCGATCCGGGTAATGCCCGAGAATGCAAAACCCGCCGGGAGCGGCGGGTTCGGGTGGGGGAGGGATGACGATCTCACGCATCTGGAAGATCGATCATCACGGGAGAGCGTCGGCCGCGGCGCGGCTTGCGCGCCGCGGTTTCCAGACGAGCGTCCATCTTTGCATCCACTGCCGGAATGCCTTTGAATGAAATCTTGAAAACGCGCCCGGCGGCTGCCGGTCGGGCCGGCGACGGGAGCGCGCGACCGATCTCCGGCTTGGGCTTGGTCTTTGCCAGCAGCTTCTGAGCGGGGTGGACCTTGGTCATGACGGACTCCTGTCAAAGAGTTTCGCGTTGATATAGGTTATCAGCTTTGCCAGGAAACGCTGTGGGCAGAGAGGTCGAAGGCCATCCGACGTTGGGTTCCGTGTGCCGCCCACCAGGCTTCGTCTCGCGCGATGACATCCTGGACCGTTCGGCAGCCGTGCAGATGCGGGAAGCCGGATGTCTCGCCTGCGAGTAAAGGTGCATCAAAGCCGAACTTGGGCCAGACCTTGAAGCCGACATAGCGGTGGCTGCTGCCGTGGCCGTCGGCCGCGATCAGGGTGATGAGACCCATGCCCGCGAGATGGGCGGTGACCGCGCACAGCGCAAAGGCAAATGTGCCCAGCTTGGCCGGCGTTCGGTTTTCCCTCAGGAAGTAGTGGTCGATGTGCAAGCCCTGGACGAACAGGTCGGCAGTGTCGGCGTCGGCACGTTGGATGATCCCCAGCTTGTTCTTGTGTCGGTTCTCCAGGACGCGATTGTTGATGATCGTGAAATACAGACCAGGCGGCGCATCGTCGCGTGCGCCGCATTTTTCGGCCTGCACATGCACACGGCTGCCATTGAAAATCGAGAGCAGATGTGCAAGTTCCACTGTTGAGAAGGTGCCAAAGGGCAGACTGAAGTGGTCCTCGGCCAGGAGGGCAATGCCGTCCAGGCGGATCCGCGCGCCGGATAGGAAGGCGCTGACAGTCGCATCGGCCAGCAGACGCTGGTGAATCTCTGCCAAATGCGTCCGATAGAAGTCAGTGGGGGCGAGTGGCACGGCGAGGATCCCTTACCAGATTGCTGGAAGACGCAACGGGGAGCGTGCTGAGCCTTTGTGAAGCAGACTTTCTGCGCAGCTTCTGCAAACCTGCTGGCGCAGGCCGTGAGAGGTCAGGCGCAGGCAATCACGCGAGTCATCAATCATGGACCGTGCGGCGTTTTTCCGTCCGCCGGTGTGGGGCGGTCTGGAGAAAATAGGCCGTCAGACCGCGCGAATTTGATCTCACGCCAGGGCCATCGTTGTGTGCCCAAGCCCGTTGTGGGATGCGTTCTCGCGCGCGCATTTGCGAGCCGTGCCGGGCAGACGCAAGGTGCCGGCCGGTTGCCGGGCTCGGACTTTGCCCGTATCTTGGGATCGTCGTCCGTGTCGTCCCTGGAGGACTGCGCATGCCTCCCCTGATCGCGCTCGTTGCCGGCTTTGCGATGCTGGCCATCTTCATCCTGCTCGGCCGTGCCAGCCGGCGCGTGGCCTGCTATGGCTTCATCGCCGCCTGGCTGGCGCTGTGCGTGGCCCATTTCACCTACGCCACGCGGGTGGCGGCCTTCGGCTTCCAGCAGGAGCTGGCCGTGCACGCGGGCGTGTTCGGCCTGCCGGCGCTCACCGCGCTGATCCTCGCGCGCGTGTTCCGCGCCCGTCCGCCGCGCTGAGCGCGGCACCGGCGAGCCGCCGGCCGGACGCCGCCGGCGCGGCGCCCGGTTGCCCGGCGCCCGGTTGCCCGGCGCGCCCGTCCCTCGTACGCGCGGCGCGCTAAAGTGTTTGACTTAGAGCGCGCTCAAACTTCTAGGATCGCTTCCATGGAATCGTTTCTGACCATCGAACAGGTCGCCAGGCAGACGGGCCTGACGGCGCACACCCTGCGCTATTACGAGCGCATCGGGCTGATCGCGCCGGTCGCCCGTGCCAGCGGTGGCCAGCGGCGCTACGCCGCGCGCGACATGGCCTGGATCGAATTCCTGTTGCGGCTGCGGACCACGCACATGCCCATCGGCACGATGCAGACGTTCGCGGCCTTGCGAGGCGCCGGAGACGGGACCGTGACGCAACGCCGGGAAATGCTGGAGGTGCACCTCGACGAGGTCCGCGCCGGCATCGCGGCGATGCAGCAGTCCGCGCAGGCTCTGCAGGAAAAGATCGAGCACTATCGCGCGCTCGAACAGTCCCTGGCGCCGTCACTTCCCGACGACAGAGGACACCCTGATGCAAACGAACGAACGCTACGAACGCGGCCTGGCGAGGCTGCGTGAGATCGACGGCCAGGCCGGCGAAAACGTGCTGGCGAGCCTGGCGGACATCGCGCCCGACTTCGCGCGCTACCTGATCGAATTTCCCTTTGGCGACATCTATTCCCGGCCGGGCCTGGACCTGCAGCGGCGCGAGATCGCGGTCGTGGCCGCGCTGACCGCGCTGGGCAACGCGGCGCCGCAGCTCAAGGTGCACATCCACGCCGCGCTCAACGTGGGCGTGAGCCGCGAGGAGGTGGTGGAGACCATCATGCAGATGGCGGTCTATGCCGGCTTCCCGGCCGCGCTCAACGGGTTGTTCGCCGCGCGCGAGGTGTTCGCGGCGCATGCGAACCCGGCCCTGGAACACGGCGCCCAGGCCGGGGCTGCCTGAGCCGGGCGCGCCGGACCGGACAGCGCAGCGGGCCCCGGGTGCGCACGCCGGGCGGGGCGGAAGCGCCCGGCCCGGCACCGGCGCCGCCGGCTTCAGCCGCCGAACCCCTCGAGCACGATCTTGCCGCGCGCGCGGCCGCTCTCGATGAAGGCGTGGGCGCGGCGCAGGTTGGCGGCGTCGATCGTGCCGTAGTGCTCGCCCAGCGTGGTGCGCAGGCGGCCGGCGTCGACCAGCTGCGCCACCCGGGTGAGCAGGTCGTGCTGGGCCTGCATGTCGGCGGTCTGGTGCATCGAGCGGGCGAACATGAACTCCCAATGCAGCGAGGCCGACTTGCCCTTGAGCTTGCGCACGTCGATCTCGGCCGGATCATCGATCAGGGCGATCGCGCCCTGCGGCGCGATGATCTGCGTCATCGCGTCGAAATGCTGGTCGGTGTTGGTCAGGCCCGCGATGTAGTCGACCTGCGGCATCCCGATCCGCGCCAGTTCGTCGGCGAGCGGGCGGGTGTGGTCGATCACGTGATGGGCGCCGGCCTGCAGCACCCAGTCGCGGGTCTCGGGCCGCGACGCGGTACCGATCACGGTGAGCCCGGTGAGCTGGCGCGCCAGCTGCACCAGGATCGAACCCACGCCGCCGGCCGCGCCGATCACCAGCAGCGTGCGCCCGCTCGGCGCCGCGTTGGCCAGCACGCGCAGGCGGTCGAACAGCAGCTCCCACGCCGTGATGGCGGTGAGCGGCAGCGCCGCGGCCTGGGCGAAATCCAGGCTCTCGGGCATGGCGCCCACGATGCGCTCATCCACCACGTGCAGCTCGCTGTTGGCGCCCGGCCGGTTCAGCGCGCCCGCATAGAACACGCGGTCGCCGGGCTGGAACAGGCTGACCTGCGCGCCCACGGCCTCGACCACGCCGGCGGCATCCCAGCCCAGCACCTCGGGCCGGCCTTCCTGCGGCTTGCGGTTGGCGCGGATCTTCACGTCCACGGGGTTGACCGAGATGGCGTGCACCCGCACCAGCAGGTCGCGCGGGCCCGGCGTGGGGGCGGGCAGGGTGATGTCCTGCAGCGAGGCGGCGTCGGTGGCGGGCAGATTGTGGGTATAGGCAATGGCTTTCATGGTGTGGGGATTCCGAGAAAAAAAGACGATGTGCCATGTTCACCCGGGTGGGTGCATTGAAAAAGAGGGTAGCATCGCACTCAGTTTCAAAAGGATTTTGAAAATGAACGGAGAACGCCTCGAAGACCTGCGCCTGCTCGTGGCCGCCGCCGATGCCGGCAGCTTCTCCGCCGCGGCACGCGAACTGGACATCACGCCCGCCGTCGCCAGCGCCTCGATCAAGCGGCTCGAGCAGAGCCTGGGCGTGCGCCTGTTCGCGCGCTCCACCCGCAGCCTGCGCCTCACCAGCGACGGCGAACGCTACTGCGACCAGGTGCGTCAGGCGCTCGACCTGCTGACGCGGGCGCGACAGTCGGTCGAACACGAGCAGGGCGGCGTGACCGGCACGCTGTCGCTGTCGATGCCCTCCGACCTGGGCCGCAACGTGCTGCGGCCGTGGCTCGACGCCTTCCAGGCCGAACACCCGCAGGTGCGGCTGCGGCTCTACATCAGCGACCGCCTCGCCGATCTGTATCGTCAGCCGGTCGACCTGGCCATCCGCTACGGCGTGCCCGACGACTCCAGCATGGTCGCGCTCAGCCTGGCGCCGCAGAATCGGCGCGTGCTGTGCGCCGCGCCGGCCTATCTCGCGCGTCACGGCGAGCCGGCCACGCCGCAGGCGCTGCGCGAGCACAACTGCCTCACCTTCATGCTGGGCGACGTGGTGCACGACCGCTGGAATTTCGAGGCCGACGGCCGGCGCGTGGTCGTGACGGTTGCGGGCGACCGGGCCGCCGACGACGGCGAGCTGGTGCGGCGCTGGGCCGTCGAGGGCCATGGCATCGCCTACAAGTCGCGCTATGACGTGGCCGCCGATCTGCGCGCGGGCCGGCTCGTGCCCTTGCTCACCGATCTTGTGACCGAGTCCTCCCCGGTGTATCTGTTGCTCGTGCACCGCGCGAGCCTGTCGCCGGCCGTACGCCGCCTGCGCGACTTTCTCCAGGCGCGTTTCGCCGAATTCGACGCAACCTGAGGGCGGTACGGCGCGAAGGATGCGGTAACAAGCCGCCCGCGCCGACGGGTGGCCGCCCGCGGGCTTGCATGATTCAATGGTCTGGAGGGCTGCCGCGCCGCATGCCGTGGTGCGGAGCCTGCCCATAACGCCAGGAGGTGCGCCATGTCGGGTCATGTCTATAAACAGATCGAGCTGGTCGGGTCGTCGGAAGTGTCGAGCGACGATGCCATCAAACGCGCCATCGAACGGGCCTCGTCCACGCTGCGCAACCTCGACTGGTTCGAGGTCACCGAGGTGCGCGGCCACATCAAGGACGGCAAGGTCGCGCATTGGCAGGTCGGCCTCAAGCTGGGCATCCGCCTGGAAGAGGGCGACGCCGGCTGAGCCTGAGCAAAACTTGCGCAGTGCGCGCAAGTGCTTGATCGGACGGCGCTAATCCGGCTTCTCAGCCACCTGTCCAGCGCCTTGTCCACATCGGCCGGGGATAAGCTCGCGGCGCCTGCCGCGAGGCCCGGCCGGATGCGCCTGCGCAATCTTTGCGCGGCGCGCGTAAGTCGCTGCCGCCCAAGGCTTTTTCCGGCTTGTCAGCGCACTGTTCAAGAGTTTGTCCACATTTCACGGGGATAAATCCGCCCGCCCGCTCTCGCGCGGGGCCCTCGGCCCTCTGCATGCGCCCTTGGAAAGCCCTGCGCAGTGTTTGCGCAGCCGGTGGAACTGCTTGATGTGCAACGCGATTTCGGAGTTGTACGGGCGCAGTCCCGGGTCTTGTCCACACAAGCCGGGGATAAATCCGCGTCTCCCGGCTGAACACGGGGCGCTGGCCGGATACGACCCGGCGCACGCCTGTTGCGCAGACATTGCCCAGCGCGCGCAAGTGCCTGTCACGACGCGGGATTTTTGCCTTGTGCCGAAGCTGTCCCGCCCCTTTTCCACATACGCTGGGGATAAACCGCCGGTTCGCGCCGCGCTGGTCGGGCGCGCTGCGGCGCCGTTGGCGCGGGCCTGCGCCGCGCGGCGGGTGGCGCCGCCGCCGCCCACGTGCAAGTCATTGATGCCATGGCGAATTCTGCCGTGAGCCCGGGCGCGGGGCGGGTGAGGGCCGCGCGAGCGAGGCCCCCGCCCTGGCGCGGGCTCCAGCAAGTGCGCAATGTTTGACCCGAGCGCGCAAGTCATTGAACTGCAACATCTAATCGCGTCGCTCAACATGCTGTCCAGTGGCTTGTCCACATTTGACGGGGATAACCCGGGCGAGCGCGCGAGCGCCGCTGCCGTGGCCGTCGCCCTGGCGGCCATCGCGTCGGCTCATGCCAGTCGGCATGCCCGCCGCGTCTCGCCCTCGTGCCGTGCGATCGGCTGGTCAATAACTGCGCGGCGCGCGCAAGTGCCTGATCGCACGGCGCTTTTCCGAGTCATGCGCAAGCTGTACAGATGCTTGTCCACATCGGCTGGGGACAACCCGGCGCAGCCTGGGCAGTTGCTGCGCAGCGCGCGCAAGTGCCTGATCCCATTGCACAAAATCGGGCTGCCCTCAGGCTTTCCTCATTCTTTTCCACACCGGAGGGGGATAAGTCGGGCCACCCAAAGAAAAACCCCGGCGTGGTGCCGGGGTGGTGTGAAATGCGAAGCGCCGCTTACTTGGCGAGCTGCTGCACCCAGGCGACGTAGCGGTCGACCCAGCCCTGCAGGAACTTGCGGGTGTCTTCGTTGGTGATGTTGTGCTGGCCGTCGATCAGGCCTTCCTTCATCTGCAGAAAGACTTCGGGCGTGGTCAGCACGTTCACGCCTTCCGCGGCGAGGATGTTGCGCAGGTGCTGTTGCGCCATGGCGCTGCCGGCCGCCGAGGGCGAGGTGCCAACGATGCCGCCGGCCTTGCCGAGCCAGACATTCTTGCCCCACGGGCGCGTGCCCCAGTCGATGGCGTTTTTCAGGGCGGCGGGGATCGAGCGGTTGTGTTCGGGCGTGACGAACAGCACGCCCTGCGCGTCGACGATCTGCTGCTTCATCTTGGCGGCGGGCGCCGGCATGTCGTTTTCGATGTCCTGGTTGAACAGCGGAATGTCGCCCAGGCTCACGTACTCGAACTTCACATTGGCCGGCACCAGCTTTTCGAGGGCGCGCGCCAGTTGCAGGTTGATCGAGGCGGCGCGCAGGCTGCCGACGAAGACGGCGATCTTGACGTTACTCATGGGGCTTGCTCCGGCGGTGAGGGAAGAGGCCAGTGTAGACCCGGCCCGTGTCAGGCTCAATGCGGCGCGTGGCCGCTCAGGCCATCAGGCTGACGTGCGCGGCGACCACCCGCCAGCCCTGCGCCGTGCGCATCCAGGTCTGGCTCTGGCGGCCGACCCGGCTCGAGCCCTCGCGCGCGAACTCGATGTGGGTGGTGGCGAAGTCGTGGCCGTAAGTGGTGATCGCGCTGCGCGTCACGGTGCGTGCCAGCCCCTGGGCCGGACGCTGGGCGCGAAACGCCTGGATCTCGTCGTAGCCGTACAGATTCTCCGTGGCGCCGTAGCGCAGCGTGTGCGGGCTGTTCCAGAACAGTTCGTCGAGCACGGCCACGTCGTTGGCGACGAGCGCCTGTTCGTAGCGGGCAAACTGGGCGCTGACTTCGGCCAGCACGTCGGGCAGATTGATGGGCAGATCGGTCATCGAAGGTCCGGAAAGGGTGGCACCATCATGGTGCATTGAACTAGGGTAATCACCAGGATGGTGTTTGTTGCGGTGCAAGGTAAATCGGCGCGATGGGTGAAGAACAACCTCTTAGAGGGCAAATGTTGCGCTGCAAAGCTGGCATGCGGATTGCTAGGGTAAGTACTAGCTCTCTTTGGCTACCCAGGCCGACCCGCTGCACAGGAGTAGAAACATGTCCGCCGCCCTCCCGCTCGCTCCCGCCCCCGTCAACATGCTCGTGACGCGCAAGATCGCGCCCGAGAACTATGGTGATTTTCTGGCCTGGATGCGACAGGGGGAAATCCTTGCCGCCGGCTTCCCCGGCTTTCTCGGCTCGGGCGTGCTGCAGCCGCCCGAAGGCGGCGACGAGTACCAGATCGTGTTGCGCTTCACCGACGAGGACAGCCTGAACCGCTGGGAAAAGTCGCTGCCGCGCCGCATGTGGCTCGAGCGCGGCGCCGCGCTCGTGCATCACAGCCACGTGCGCCGGGTCAGCGGCATCGACAGCTGGTTCGGCCCGCAGAAGAGCGCGCCGCCGCGCTGGAAGCAGGCCATCAGCATCTGGATCGCCTACTTCCCGATGCTGCTGCTGTTCTCCTATCTGCTCAACGAGCAGCTGAGCGCGCTGCCGCTGTTCTGGCGCGTGCTCGTCACCACGCTGTCGATGACGCCGGTGCTGTCGTTCGTGTGCATCCCGGTGATCACGCGCGTGCTGCACTTCTGGCTGCATCCCGGCGCGCCGCGCCGGGTGCGCGCCCTGCGCGGCTGAAGCCCTCACAGCGCCGGCGCGGCGGCCACCCGCCGTGCCGAGTAGAGCCGGTGCAGCGTGATCTTGCGCACCTGCGCCTGGCTCGCCTCGATGTGGGCGCGCAGCAGCGCGCAGGCCTGGGCGGCATCGCGGGCCAGGATGGCGCGCAGAATGTCGCCGTGCTCCTGGTAGGTCGTGTCGATCCGGTCGGCCAGCGTGAAGTCGAGGCGCCGCACGATGCGGATGCGTTCGGTGGCCGCGCGGTGCACGCGCGCCATCTCGGGATTGCCGGCGGCCGCCACCAGATCGATGTGGAAGCTCTCGTCGAGCCGGGCCACGTGCTCGCCGTCGGCCAGGCGCTCGGCCGGCGGCGTGAGCCAGATCGCGCTCAATGCCGACAGCGGATTGCGGCCATCTGCGGTGCGCGCCGGTTCGCGCGCGCACAGCCGGCGCACGGCGGTCTGCTCCAGCACCAGGCGCAGGTCGTAGAAGTGGTCGAGCGTGTCGAAATCGAGCGGCCGCACCAGCCAGCCGTTGCGATGCCGCACCTCCAGATAGCCCTCGCGCTCCAGCCGGAACAGCGCCTCGCGCACGGGCGTGCGGCTCACGCGCAGGCGCTCGGCCACTTCGGTTTCGGTGAAACGCTCGCCTGGCGCCAGGCGGTAATCGAGGATGTCCTGCTTGACGGCCTGGTAGACCGAGTCCGCGCGCGAACGCGGCGCGGCATCGGCAGGGGGGAGCGGATGGTCCATGCGGCCTCCTGGTGCGGCTCAGGGCTGGCGGGGGTGGGCGAGGCCGGCGCGCTCGAGCGCGCGCGCCGCCGCGAGGCAGAGGTCTTCGCGCCAGGGCGCGGCGATCAGCTGCACGCCCAGCGGCAGGTGCGCGGTGTCGCCGCGCCCTTGCCACAGCGGCGCCACCGCCACCGGCAGGCCGATGCAGGAGATCGGCTGCGTCAGCATGCCCAGGCTGGCACGCGCGGGCAGGTCCTGACCGTTCAGGTGCAGCACCTCGGTGCCGATCAGCGGCGCGGCCACCGGCGTGGCCGGCGCGATCAGCAGGTCGAACTGGCTGAACAGCGCGAGCGCCTGCTCGAGAAAGCGCCGGCGCACGCGCTGCGCCTGCTGGACCCATGCGGCGGGCACCAGCGCGCCCGCCACCAGCCGGTCGCGCGAATAGGGTTCGTAGGCGTCGTAATGCGTGACCAGGCGCTGGCGATGCAGCGCCCCGCCTTCCGCGGCCGTGATGATGAAGGCCGCGGCGCGCGCCTGTTCGGCGCCGGGCAGCTCGACGGTTGCGCGCGCATCCAGGATGTCGGCGGCCGCCGCCACGCTGCGGCGCGCCTGCGCGCCGGCGTAGGCGTCGAAGTATCCGCCGAGCACGCCCACGCGGGCGCCGGTGAACGCGTCGTCGAGCGCTGCGGCGGCGGGCTCGCAGGCGCGTTGCGCACACGCGGCGTCGGCGGGCTCGGGACCCTGCATCAGGTCGTAGGCCAGCGCCAGATCGGCCGCGTTGGCGGCGAACGGGCCGAGGTGGTCGAGACTGTAGACGAAGGGAAAGCTGCCGTTGCGCGGCAGCCGGCCATAGGTGGGCTTGAGCCCGAAGATGCCGCACAGCGAGGCCGGCACGCGGATCGAGCCGTTGGTGTCGGAGCCGAGCGTGAGCGGCACCAGTCCCGCCGCCACCGCGGCCGCGCTGCCGCCCGACGAACCGCCCGCGATGCGCGCGGGATCGTGCGGGTTGCGGGTGACGCCGTAATGGGTGTTCTCGGTGGTGAAACCGTAGGCGTGCTCGTCCATGTTGAGCGTGCCGACCAGCACCGCGCCGGCCGCTTCCAGCCGGCGCACCAGGGGCGCGTCGTCGGCGGCGGGCGCGGCCGACTCGTTGACCTTGCCGCCCGCCAGCGTGGCCAGACCCGCCACGTCGAACAGGTTCTTCACGGCGAACGGCACGCCGGCCAGGGGCGGCAGCGCCGCGCCCGCGGCACGCTGCGCGTCGACGGCCTGCGCCTGGCGGCGCGCCCGCGCCTCGGTGAGCGCGACGAAGCTGTTGATCTCGCCGTCGTGCGCGCGGATGCGGGCCAGCGTGGCGTCGACCTCGGCCGCCGCCGTGCGTTCGCCGGTGGCGATGCGGCGGGCGATCTCGCGGGCGCCGCCGCTCATGGACGGAACACCGGCGCGGGTTCGAGCTCCAGCGGCAGGACCTCGTCGGCCACGCTGCGCGCGATCGCGTCGATGCGCGCGAACTGGCCGATCACCTCCTGGGTGGCGCCCTCCGACAGGCGGAATCCCTGCAGCAGCAGCGCGCTGCGCACGTACTGGTCGATGGTGTCTTGGGTCATGAGGGCCTCGCGGATGGGGTTACTTGCGGACTTCGCGCTGGAAGATTTCCAGGCTCTGTTTCTTCATGCGAATGAAGCCGGGCTCGCTCAGCGTCTCGACCGTGCGCGGCCGTGCATCGCCGTAGTCGAGGATCTCGGCCACCCGCGTGGGGCGCTTGGTGAGCAGCAGGATCTGGTCGGCCAGGTATACCGCCTCCTCGAGATCGTGCGACACCAGCAGCATGGTGGTGCCGGTCTGGATGAAGACCTCCTGCAGCTTCTCGCGGATGAACAGCGTCATCTCGAAATCGAGCGCGGAAAACGGCTCGTCGAGAAACAGCACCTCCGGCCGCGGCGCCAGCGCCCGCATGATCGAGGCGGTCTGTTGCTGTCCGCCCGACAGCTCGTACGGATAGCGATTCAGGTCGAACTTCACGTCGAACGACGCCACCAGCTCGTCGACGCGCGCCTCGACCTCGCCCTTGCTCTGGCCCTCGAGCCGCAGCGGATAGGCGATGTTGTCGATGGTGCGCAGCCACGGGAACATGGCCTCGCGGTAGTTCTGGAACACGTAGCCGATCTTGGTCTGCGCCAGCGACTTGCCGTCGAACAGGATCTCGCCCGAGTCGATCGGGATCAGGCCGGCGATCATGTTGATCAGCGTCGACTTGCCGCAGCCGTTCGGCCCGAACACCGACACGATCTTGCCCTTGGGGATGTCGAGGTTGAAGTTTTCGTACAGCGGCCAGCCGGCGAAATACTTGGTCAGCCCGCGAATGGTGATGTGGGTGCCGAGCGGGCCGGGCTGGAACGGCGCCACGGGTTCGGGCGCGATGACGGGATTCAGGACAGTACTCATGATCAGCGGCCGCTCCAGTGCACCACGCGTTTTTCGATCACCAGGAACAGCACGTTGAGCACGTAGCCCAGCGCGCCGGAGGCCAGGATGGCGGCATACATGTCGCGCACGTTCAACACCTGCTGCGCGTTGATGATGCGATTGCCCAGGCCGGTTTCGGCGCCGATGAACATCTCGGCCACGATCACGATCACCAGCGCCATCGACACGCCGCTGCGCAGGCCCACGAAGGTGGGCTGCAGGCTTTCCCAGATCAGCACGTCCTTGAAGATCTGCCAGCGGTTGGCGCCCATCACGCGCGCGGCCATCACCCGCTGCTTGCGGGCGTTGATCACGCCATAGGCGCTGTTGAACAGGATCACCAGCACCGCGGCGAAGGCGGCGATGGCGACCTTGTTCATGTCGGTCACCCCGAAGATCATCAGGAACAGCGGAATCAGCGCAGAAGAGGGCGTGGAGCGGAAGAAATCGATCAGGAACTCGACGCTGCGGTAGAGCTTTTCGTTGCTGCCCAGCAGCACGCCCAGCGGCACGCCCACCACGGCGGCGATCACGAAGGCCTGCAGCGTGCGGCTCACCGAGGCGATGAAGTCGGTCAGCAGCGGCCCGCCGCTCATGCCGTTGAAGAGGGCGACCAGCGTGGCCCAGGGCGTGGGCAGCAGCACCGGGCTGACCAGCCCGAGCCGCACGACCAGGTCCCACACCACGAACAGCGCGACGGGCCCGATCAGCGGCAGCCAGCGCGAGTAGTCGCGTCGCGCCGGCGCGCTGCCGGGCTTGGCGGTTGAAACGGCGGTGTTCATCGTGCTCAGCCCTTGTACAGCATGCCGGCCACGTCCACCTTCTGGGCGAAGATGCCCTTTTCGGTGAAGAGGTCGAAGAACTTCTGGAAGTACTGCACGTCGCTCTCGGTGAACTCGTTGTGCAGCGTGTAGGCGGCCAGCGGCACCTCCTGCGTCATCGGGCCTTCGATGGCGGTGTAGCCCTTCATGAACTGGCGCGCCTCGTCGGGCGACTTGCGCACCAGCTCGATGCCGCGCGCGTAGGCCGCGATGTAGCGCTTGGCTTCGTCGGGATGCTTCTTCAGGAAGGCCGTGGTGAGCGAGGCCGAGCCGCCGAACCACGGCGCCATCGGATCGCCCAGCACATACTTGGCGATCACGCCGGCCTCGAGCACGCGGGTGGTGCCGTTGAGCCGGCCGACCGTGCCGGTGGGTTCGAGCGTGTAGCACGCGTCGAGCTGGCCGGCGGCGACCGCGGCCACGTGCTGGCTGATCGCCAGCTCGACCACGGTCGCTCCGGTTGCGCCGGCGCGCTCCAGGACTGTCTTGGCCAGCGTGGAATTCTGGATGCCGGGACCAGAACCGACCTTTTTCCCCTTGAGGTCTGCGATGGATTTGATGGGGCTGTCCTTGGCGACGATGAACTCGTCGAGGACGAACTTGGCGTTGCTCGGGTTGGACGCGAAGATCTTGAACAGGCCGGGCGACGCGATCTCGCCGATGGCCAGGTTGGCCGAGCCGGTGCCGTTGGCGCTGCCGTCGGAGCGGCCGGCCAGCATGGCTTCCATCACCTGTTGCGCGCCGGCGAATTTCTGCGGCTCCACGTTCAGGCCCGCCTCCTTGAAGTAGCCCTTCTCGACGGCCGCGTAGAACGGCAGGCCGGCGGCGACCGGCCAGAAGCCGATACGGATCGTCGGGCCGCTCTGCGCGAGCGCCAGGCCGGGCACGCCCAGGGCCGTGGTGGCGGCGGCGCCCAGCGCGGATTGCAGCAGGCGGCGGCGGGAAACGTTGAGGGCGGAACGCTGGGTCATGGACTAACTCCGGTGCGGGTGGGCGCTTGAGGACAAGCTTGTATACATGTCCCTCATGCAAAACCCGTGCCAACTTTTTGGCACGGGGCGCCCCCGGGCGACGGCCGGCGCGAGGCACCGAAGCGGGGTCGGATCGCACCAGCGTGGTGCGCGCGGCCCCTGGGTTGGTGCCCGGCGCCCTGCGTCCGAGTTGACGCGAACCTGAGCGCAACATGACGCCATCCTGAGCAAAAACTGACGCATCGCTGAAACCCAAACGAAAATTGTTTACACTTGCGCTCGCACATAAAGAGCGAACGAGAGGGGCAAGCCAGCGGGAGCGCCCCTCGCTGATACGGGAGTATTTGATGCGTAAGGTGTTGCGTGGCGCCGTTCTGTCGGCGATGTTGGCGGGTGGGATTTTCGGTGGCGTGGCCCAGGCGGCGACCGAGCCGAAGGCCGTTGTGAAGACCTATTCCGATCTGGCGCATGCGGGCTACAAAGACGCGCTGACCGGCGCCGAAAAACTGCAGAAGGCCATCGACGCCCTGATCGCCAAGCCCAGCGCCGAGACGCTGAAGACCGCCCGCGAGGCCTGGCTGGCCGCGCGCGTGCCCTACCAGCAGACCGAAGCCTTCCGTTTCGGCAACCCCATCGTCGACGACTGGGAAGGCCGCGTGAACGCCTGGCCGCTGGATGAAGGCCTGATCGACTACGTCGATGCCTCCTACGGCACCGAGAACGACGAGAACGCGTTCTACACCGTCAACGTCATCGCCAATTCCAAGATCTCCGTCGGCGGCAAGACCATCGACGCGAGCAAGATCACGCCCGAGCTGCTGTCCGAAGTGCTGCACGAGGCCGACGGCAACGAGGCCAACGTGGCCACCGGCTATCACGCGATCGAATTCCTGCTGTGGGGCCAGGACCTGAACGGCTCGGGCCCGGCGCCCAAGGACCGCACCGGCACGCCGCAGGAGCGCCACGCGGGCAACCGTCCGTACACCGACTTCGATCCGAAGAACTGCACCGGCGGCAACTGCGAGCGCCGCATCGAGTTCCTGCGCGCGGTCACGACGCTGCTGGTCGATGACCTGAAGGAGATGGTCGGCAACTGGGAAGCCAACGGCGCCGCGCGCAAGTCGGTGGAAGAGGATCCCAAGGCGGGCCTGATCGCCATGCTGACCGGCCTGGGCAGCCTCTCGTACGGCGAGCTGGCCGGCGAGCGCATGAAGCTCGGCCTGATGCTGCACGATCCCGAGGAAGAGCACGACTGCTTCTCCGACAACACGCACAACTCGCACTATTACAACCAGCTGGGCATCCGCAACGTCTACCTGGGCAGCTACACCGGCCCGGACGGCAAGACCACCCAGGGCGCCAGCGTGTCCGACCTGGTCAAGGCCAAGGATGCCAAGCTGGACGCCGAGGTCCGCGCCAAGCTCGACGCCACCGTCGCCGCGATGCAGGCCATGCGCGATCGCGCCGAGAAGGTCGAGACCTACGACCAGATGATCGCCGAGGGCAACAAGGAAGGTAACGCCGTGGTGCAGGCCGCCATCGATCGCCTGATCGACCAGACCCGCAGCCTCGAACGCGTGATCGCGGTGCTCGAACTGGGCGACGTCCAGATCGAGGGTTCCGACAGCCTCGACCAGCCGGATGCCGTATTCAAGTGAAAGCCGTACCGCGCTTTGCAGTATGGGCGGCGCTGCTGGCTCAGCCAGCCGGCGCCGCCGGTCCGGCCCCGGGGCGCAGTGACCTGAGCCCCGAGGACCTGGCGCGCGTCACCAGCATCACCGCGCCGGCCGCCGATTTTTCGGCGGCCGAGCCGTTCGAGACGATGCAGGCCGGCGCGACCACGATCAAGAAGCTGCTCAACGCCGACATCTTTTCGCACCCGTCGGCCAACCTGTCGTTCGAGGGGCGCCAGCGCTTCCTCGTTGGCAACGGCCTGTTCCGCAAGGACTGGGTCTCGTCGCCCTCGTCGACGCAGGCCTCCGACGGCCTCGGGCCGCTGTTCAACGCGCGCTCCTGCCAGGCCTGTCATGTGAAGGACGGTCGCGGCACCGTCCCGGGCTTCGATCCGCTCGAGCAGTTCGACGCGGTGGCGCTGCTGCTGCGCCTGTCCGTGCCGCCCGTCACCGACGAGGATCGCAAGAAGCTCGCCGAAGACGCGGTGGCCTTCCTGCCCGAACCGACCTACGGCGTGCAGCTGCAGAACTTCTCGGTGGCCGGCCTGCCGACCGAAGGCCGCATGGAGATCAGCTACGAGCCCGTCGTGGTCGAGCTCGCCGGCGGCGAGACGGTCACGCTGATGAAGCCGACCTACCGCATCTCCGACCTGGGCTACGGCCCGATGCGCAAGGACGTGCAGGTCTCGCCGCGCCTGGCGCAGCCCATGATCGGGCTGGGCCTGCTGGAATCGATCGCCGAGGCCGACATCCTGGCCAATGCGGCCGCCGACCACGGCGACGGCATCAAGGGCAAGCCCAACTGGGTCTACGACATCCGCGCCGGCAAGAAGGTGCTCGGCCGCTTCAACTGGAAGGCCAGCCAGCCCACGGTCGAGCAGCAGAGCGCCGCCGCGTTCTCCAACGACATGGGCCTGTCCTCGCCGCTGTTCCCCGATCATTACGGCGACTGCCGCAAGCCGGGCCAGGGCGCCTGTTTCGACATGCCGCACGGGGCGCAGCCGCACCTGGGCGAGCATGAGGTGCCGGCGCGGCTGATGGACTTCGTGACGGCGTATTCCACCAACCTCGCCGTGCCGCAGCGGCGCGACGTGGACGATGCGCGCGTGCTGGCGGGCAAGAAGCTGTTCTATGAATCGAACTGCATCGGCTGTCACACGCCCAAGTATGTGACCAGCCGCAACGCCACCCAGCCGGAGCACCAGTTCCAGCTGATCTGGCCGTACACCGACATGCTGCTGCACGACATGGGCGACGGGCTGGCCGACGGCGTGCAGGAGCACGACGCGACCGGCCGCGAATGGCGCACGCCGCCGCTGTGGGGCATCGGCCTGACCGCCACGGTCAATCCGAACGCGACCTACCTGCACGATGGCCGTGCCCGCACCTTGCTCGAAGCCATTCTGTGGCATGGTGGCGAGGCACAGGCCGCGCGCGATCGCGTCGTGGCCATGACTCCCGAAGAGCGGGCCGACCTGATCCGCTTTCTTGAATCCCTTTGAGGCAGACCGCGGGCCCTGGCGCCCGCGGCGAGACACGATGGCAGCATTCCGATCCTTCTGCGTGGCCGCCACGCTGACCCTCGCCACCGGCGCGGCCCAGGCCGCGGTGCCGGCGGGCCTGGGTGCCAGCCTGGCCAATTCCCATGTCCGTCCTGCCGTCAATCACCTGCAGCAGCAGGCCGTGATGATGAACCAGGCGCTGGTGTCGTTCTGCGGCGCCGCCGGCACGGGCGGCGCGGACCGCGTGACGCAGCGCTGGGGCGAGCTGGTCGAGGCCTGGGGCCTGGTCGAGTTCCTGCGCTTCGGCCCGCTGGTCGAGGCCAACCGCTTCGAGCGCATGGCGTTCTGGCCCGACACGCGCGGCGTGATGCCGCGCCAGGTGCAGGCGCTGTTGAAGGATGCCGATCCCAACGTGCTCAAGCCGGGGGCGCTGGCCTCGCGCAGCGTGGCCGTGCAGGGGCTGCCGGCGCTCGAATACATGCTCTACGGCGAGCCCGAGCTGCTCAGGCAGGGCGATCCCAAGGCGCGCGAGTTTGCCTGCGGCTATGCCCAGGCGGTCGCCGCCAACATCGTTGCGGTCGCAACCGAGGTGAACCGGGCCTGGAGCGCCGAGGGCGATTTCGGCCGCCAGTTCACCCGGCCCGCGCCCGCCAACGACCTCTATCGCAGCGAGCAGGAAGTCGCCGCCGAGGCCATCAAGGCCATCTCCACCGGCCTGCAGTTCGCGCGTGACGTGAAGCTGGTGCCGGTGCTGGGCGACGGCGCCGAGGCGGCGCGGCCCAAGCGCGCCATCTTCTGGCGCAGCAACCAGAGCTTCAATTCGCTGGTCTCGAACCTGCGCGGCATCCGCGCGTTCTACCAGGCCGGCAACTTCGACCTCGGCAAGGGCGAGCAGGGCCTGGACGCCTCGCTGCGCAGCGAGCTCGACACCGTGATCGGCCTGGTGGCCGGCCTGCCGGCCGGCACCGACGCCGCGGTGACGCAGCCCGAGCCGCGCCAGCAGCTCGCGCTGGCCGTGATGGTGCTGAAGAATCTGAAGGACGTGGTCGACCAGAACGTCGCGCCCGCGCTGGGCGTGACGATCGGCTTCAATGCGCTCGATGGCGATTGACCGGCGCGCCTTCATGGCGCTCGGTGCCGCCGCGGTGCTGGCGCCGGGGCGCCTCCTGGCCGGCCCGTCCGACAGTCCGCTGTACGCCACCGCGCGCCAGCGCGAGGGCCGCAACGAAGTCGTGCTGATCGACGAGCAGGGGCGCGACCGCCAGGTGCACGTGATGCCGGATCGCGGCCACAGCTTCGCGCTCGACGCCGGGGGC
>Ga0160496_1000410_pt1 | contig 20008 bp, 19 predicted proteins | sample DIDPMG_2_FD_108231 | JGI IMG/M metagenome (GOLD analysis project Ga0160496, IMG submission 108231) | Enriched soil microbial communities from UW Madison campus, WI, USA - DID2937_E24_FP MG | ecosystem: Environmental > Terrestrial > Soil > Grasslands | place: USA: Madison, Wisconsin | collected...
CACCACGCACTGGGCCCTGGCGCAGACCCTCGCCGCGCGCCACCCGGACCTGACGGTCGAGCCCGATGCGCTCTACATCAAGGACGGGCCGGTGCGCACCGCCGCCGGCGTGACCGCGGGCCTGGACCTGGCGCTCGCCCTGGTCGAGGAAGACCTGGGCGCGGACATCGCGCGCCGCGTGGCGGCGCAGCTGGTGATGTTCTTCAAGCGGCCGGGCGGACAGCTGCAGTTCAGTCGATCGGGCCAGGCCGAACCGGCCGGCCGGTCGGCCTTGCAGGCGGTGCAGCGCTGGGTCGCGGCCCATCCCGCGGAGGACCACAGCGTCGCCAGCCTGGCCGCCCGGGCCGGCATGAGCCCGCGCCACTTCGCCCGCTTGTTCCAGGCCGAGGTCGGCCTGACCCCGGCGGCCTGGGTCGAGCAAGCGCGGGTCGGTGCCGCCCGCGCCCTGTTGGAGACCGGCCGCGAGGCGCCCAAGCAGGTGGCCGCGCGCTGCGGCTTCGCCAATGCCGACACGCTGCGCCGCGCCTTCGCCCGCCACGTCGGCGTGACGCCCGCCGACTACCGCAAGCGCCACGCGGGGGGTGAATGAGGGCGGGCGGCGTGGCCCGATTGCGTCCTGGATTCGCGCGGCTTTGGCGGTCGGGCCGGTGCCGCCGGCCGCGCGTCTACTAGCTTGCCGCGCCGGCCAGGGCGGGCGGCGGGCCGGCCGGGCGTCGGCGCCCGCCTGAGTCGCGCCGGGCCGAAATCCCCCTGCGGCCCGCAGGGCATTTGACCCGGCGCAAGAACTGTTGCGTAAGCCCCGCAAGTGCCCCGCCACAAGGGCTCGCAACCATACCTATGCATGGATGGCATACGCTAAGATTGACCAGTACTATCGTTTTCATCGATTGAATTCATTGGAGAGTCAGCACTCTTTCAAGCAATAGTTATCCGCCGTGAGTCATGATGCGCAAGCATTGAGAGCAAACGAAGACTGGAGTCTGTATGCAGCAAAGAGAAGAGTCCCTGGATTTGCCCCCTCAACCCCCGGCCACGCAGGGCAACGCGCCGCCGGAAGTCCTGGTCGATCTGCTGGCGCTCGCCGATGTGCGGATCAATGGCAATCGCCCCTGGGACATCCGTGTGAATGACCCGCACGTGTACAGCCGCGTGTTTTCCAGCTGGTCGCTGGGATTCGGCGAGTCGTACATGGATGGCGAGTGGGAGTGCGACCAGCTCGACGAGCTGTTCACCAAGCTCATGACCGCGCACCTCGAAGACGCCGCCGTGGGCCTGTCCAAGCTGCGCCTGATCGCCGAGGGCCTGCGCCACAAGCTGTTCAATCTGCAATCCAAGGGCCGCGCTTTCGAAGTCGGCGAGCGTCACTACGACGCCGGCAACGACGTGTTCGAGGCCATGCTGGATTCGCGCATGATCTATTCGTGCGGCTACTGGGCGAAGGCCGACAATCTCGAGCAGGCGCAGTTCGACAAGCTCGACCTGATCTGCCGCAAGCTCCAGCTCAAGCCCGGCGAGACCCTGCTCGACATCGGCTGCGGCTGGGGCGGTCTCGCCAAGTTCGCCGCCGAGCACTACGGCGCGCACGTCACCGGCGTCACGGTCTCCAAAGAGCAGCTCGTGCTCGCACAGGAACGCACCAAAGACCTGCCGGTCAAGCTGCTGCTGCAGGACTACCGCGATCTCGAAGGCCAGTTCGACAAGATCGTGTCGGTCGGCATGTTCGAACACGTGGGCCCCAAGAATTACCTCACGTACTTCGACACCGTGAAGCGCCTGCTCAAGCCCGACGGCCTGTTCCTGCTGCACAGCATCGGCCTGGCCTCGATCACCGCCGGCACCGATCCGTGGATCGACAAATACGTGTTCCCCAACGGCAAGCTGCCATCGCCCGAACAGATCGCACAGCCCGTCGAGGGTCGCTTCATCATCGAAGACTGGCACAACTTCGGCCAGGACTACGACCGCACGCTGATGGCCTGGTGGGAAAACTTCAAGGCCGCCTGGCCCCAGCTGAGCCAGCGCTACGACCAGCGCTTCTACCGCATGTGGCAGTACTACCTGCTGTGCTGCGCCGGCTTCTTCCGCTCGCGCGAAGGCCAGCTCTGGCAACTGGTGCTCACCCATCCGGGCCGCAAGGAGACGTACCGCTCGGTGCGATGAGCGCCACCGGCGCGCCAGCCGCTGCCGCACCGACCCAGGCCGCCCCGCAAAGGGCGGCCTTTTTCATGGATGGCGGTCTGGTTGCGTCATGGACAGCGGTCTGGTTGCGCGCGCAGCGGTTGCGGACGCAACCGGGGGGAAGTGGCGCGGGGGCCGACGGCTGCCCCGTGCGGCTGCCGACATTGGGGTTTCCCTGGGGCGGTTTTGCGGTGTGCCGGGTACGCGGGTTGCGGACGCCGCGCGGCAGGAGGAACACCGCAATGCGCATCATCGACAGCCTGGTCAGGCTCGACCCCGACGACATGGGCGACGGCCCCGTGCCGTGGCGCCGGTTCAACGGTGTCCTCTCGGCCGGCTTGCTCGCCGCTGTGCTCGGCGCCGCGCTCAGCACCGGCGCGGCCTGGGCCGAGGGCCCGCGCACCGACCTGCGGGGATACAGCCTCGGCGGCGTGCGGCTCGGGATGGGTTACCAGGAAGCCATGCAGGCGGCCGCCGGCCACTTCCGCGTGCCGGTCGAATCCTTGCAGTCGGGCCCCACGCCGTCGCAGAACCCGGGCGCCGGCAGTCAGGTGCCGATGGCATTCACCTATACCCGCGGCGACGAGGTGCTGCGGGTGGCGGCGGTCAAACGCGTGCCGCCCAGCCCGTCCAACCCGACCGCGGTCACGCAGATCAGCTACGAAATCAAGGGCGACGACCCGGCCCGGGCGCGCTTGCGCGAGGGCGCGGTGCGCCAGTTCGGCCAGCCGGTGACCCGCCATGGCGACACCTGGATCTGGTGCGACGCGCCGGCGGGCAAGGGCTGCGGCAACGCGGGCGGCCCCGCGCTCACGTCCACCCCCGGCATGCTGGCGCTACGCGACCGCGCCTACGAAGAGAAGGCGCGCGGCGCCGCGCGGGGCGATTCGGTGCGCAAGCCGGCATCCTGAGCGCAGGCGAGGGGAGTGGGGTGCGTCCCGAGCCCTTGCGGCCGGGAGGCACGGGGGGCGCTGGCCATCAGGCCGGCAGGGCCGATCCGATCGGGCATGGTCGAGCGGGCGGTGATCCAGGGCGATGGAAGGGGGCGCGCGCCTGCGTTTGGCGGAGAAGGCGCGCGGCGACCGCTGCGGCGTGTCGCGATGCGAGGCGGTCGCCAGCCCGTCGCGGGGGCGGGTTCACGTTTCGTGCCGCGGATGCGGCGGGATGCGGGGCGCCACCGGGGGCTTTGACAGGAAGGCCGCGGGGCCCGGTGCGGGGGCCGGCTGGCCGCATCCTATACAATCCCGGCACTCCATCGCCGCGCGTGCGTTCGCGCGCAGGCGACATCAACGACAAGCATACGAGTGACGAGGCCATGATCATCAAACCCCGCGTGCGCGGCTTTATCTGTGTGACCACCCATCCGACCGGCTGCGCCGCCAACGTGCGCGAACAGGTCGAATATGTGAAGGCCCAGGGCCCCATTGCGAACGGCCCCAAGAAGGTGCTGATCATCGGCGCGTCCACCGGCTACGGCTTGGCCGCCCGCATCACCGCCGCCTTCGGCAGCGGCGCCGCCACGCTGGGCGTGTTCTTCGAGCGTCCGGGCGACGACAAGAAGCCGGGCACCGCGGGCTGGTACAACACCGCCGCGTTCCATGACGTGGCCGAGGCCGAAGGCCTGTATGCCCGCAGCATCAACGGCGACGCCTTCTCCGACGAGATCAAGGCCCAGACCATCGACGCGATCAAGGCCGACCTCGGCCAGGTCGACCTGGTCATCTACAGCCTGGCCGCACCGCGCCGCACCCACCCGAAGACCGGCGTGGTCTACAACTCCACGCTCAAGCCCATCGGCAAAGAGCTGAAGATGCGCGGCCTGGACACGGACAAGGAAGTCATCAAGGAAACGGTCTTGCCGCCCGCCACGCAGCAGGAAATCGACGACACCGTCGCCGTCATGGGCGGCGAAGACTGGCAGATGTGGATCGACGCGCTGGCCGACGCCGGCGTGCTGGCCCCGGGCGCCAAGACCACGGCGTTCACCTACCTCGGCGACACCATCACCCAGGACATCTACTGGAACGGCACCATCGGCGCCGCCAAGAAAGACCTGGACAAGAAGGTGCTGGACATCCGCGCCAAGCTGGCCGCAACCGGCGGCGACGCCCGCGTCTCCGTGCTCAAGGCCGTCGTGACGCAGGCCAGCTCCGCCATCCCGGTGATGCCGCTGTACCTGTCGCTGCTCTTCAAGATCATGAAAGAGAAGGGCACCCACGAAGGCTGCATCGAACAGCTCTACCACCTGTTCCAGGACGGTCTCTACACCGACAAGCCCCTGCAGGATGACGTCGGCCGACTGCGCGCCGACCTCAAGGAAATGGACCCCGACGTCCAGGCCAAGGTCACCGCCCTCTGGAACCAGGTCCAGGACGACAACATCTACGAACTCACCGACTTCGCCGGCTACAAGGCAGAGTTCCTGCGCCTCTTCGGCTTCGGCATCGACGGCGTGGACTACGACGCCGACGTCAACCCCGACGTCCAGATCCGCAACCTCGGCTGACCCCCGCGTCCGCTGAAACAAAAAACCGGGCCAAGCGCCCGGTTTTTTATTGCCCCCTCCCACACCGCCACCCCCCACAACGGCGCCAGCTCAACAATGGTGTCAGACTGCATTTATCGACGCCACGCTCCCCATCCGAAAAGGAGTCAGACTGCATTTCCCGGTACCCACGGTTCCGCAGAAAAGGAGTCAGACTGCATTTATCTGTGCGGCAATCAGCGCCAAAAAGGTGTCAGACTGCATTTATCGAGGCGCCCACCCCTTCCGAAAAGGTGTCAGACTGCATTTATCAGTGCCCGGCGCCCTTGAAAATTGAGTCAGACTGCATTTATTCGCCGGGCCGCCGTCAGGCGGCAATGCCGATCCACTTGGCCCGATAGCCGTCCATTTCAAATCGCGCGTCACAGCCGTTGCCGCGCCCGACGCGTAGTCCTGTCGAACATCGACGCGGGAGAAGCCGCGGTCCGCGCCGCCGTGTGGGCCCCGCGCACGACCGACTTCGTTGCGCGGAAAGCGCACTTGGGGCAGGCGCCCGAATGTTGAGTCAGTCTGCCGGGGACCGCCACCGCGTCCGAAGTACTGAGGTCGCCGCCCAACGGTAAGATTCAGTTTTGCTTCGCTTTCAATCCACGCAGGCTGAAATGACCGATACCGCCGACATCCGTTTCCTGCTTTCCATCAAGGCGGGCGGCAGCCTGCTCGCCGCAGCGCGCACGCTGGGTGTGACCCCTTCGGCCGTATCACAGCGCCTGCAGCAGCTCGAGGCACGCGTCGGCGCTCGGCTGGTAGACCGCAGCGCCCGGCGACTGCGGTTCACCGAGGCGGGCGAGATGCTTTGCCGGCGTGGCGAATCGCTCGTGCGCCAGCTCGATGAACTGCTGCAGGACGTCCACGGCGACCAGTCTGGTCTGGTGGGCCGGCTGAACATCTGCGCGCCGCTGGGCTTTGGCAGGCGCTACATCGCGCCGCTGGCCGCAGATTTCCAACGCCTGAATCCCCGCGTCAATATCGCCCTCACGCTGTCCGACGAGCCGCTCAGCGCCACCGCAGGTCGCTTCGACGTCATCGTGCACATCGGTCAGCTGCCGGCCTCCAACCTGATCGGCCACGCGATTGCCCCCAACGCCCGCCTGCTCGTGGCGGCGCCGGAACTGTTGCGCCGCCACGGCACGCCGCAGACGCCGGAAGACCTCGCCAATCTGCCTTGCATCGTCTTGCGCGAGAACAACGAGGACGTGTCGCTCTGGTCGTTCACGAAGGGCCGTACCACGCGCAGCGTGCGCGTCAACGCCGCCTTGAGCTGCAACGATGGCGATGTGATCCGGCAATGGGCGGTCGAAGGACGGGGTGTCATCCTGCGTTCGGAGTGGGACGTCGCCGACGATCTGCGGACAGGGCGGCTGCAACGCCTGCTGCCGGCATGGAAGGCCCCGGACGCAAACGTCGTCGCGCTCACGCAGGACCGCGCGGGGCTGCCGCGGCGCACCCGCGATTTCATGCAGCACCTCCAGGCAGGATTCAAGGGCGCGGTGCCCTGGCGCGTCGCGTGAGGCCTCCCCCGGGGAGGAGTCAGACTGCATTTACGCGCCGGGCGATGGCTCGGGGCGGCTGGCGCTTGCAAGGGTCCGCCGCGATAACCCCGGTCCTCACTTTGCTCGCAGACCCGCGGATCAAGCGCAGTCGGACCGTCCGGCGCCACCCCTCCGGTGGCAAGCAGTAACTGCAGAGCCTGGCAATTGCAATGCGATTTGCGAGTGCACTCGATGATCCAATTTCGACCCGAGCTTTCTGCTTGACACCAAACCGACCAACTAGTAGATTGTCTGTCATATCGACCCCCGACTCGGTCCGAGTGCAGAGAACCCGGACGAGCGAAGCAGAAAACTGGAATTACCCCATGAGCTTGGATCTTTCCCCCAGAGCACTCGAAATCGTCGAGCAGACGAAGCTGCTGCTGGCCGCCGGCGGATATCACGGCTTCAGCTACGCCGACATTTCCGAACGCGTGCGAATTGGAAAGCCCAGCATCCACCACCATTTCCCGACCAAGGCAGATTTGGTATTGACGGTTGTCGCCCAGCATCGCGCGCAGGCACGGGCAGGCTTGTCTGCATTGGATGGCCATGTGCCGAATCCGCTGGACCGTTTGACGGCGTATACCGATTATTGGGCGAAATGCATTGGCGAGGGCACGATGCCGATGTGTATCTGCGCAATGTTGGCCGCTGAGCTCCCCATGATTCCACAGGCAATCGCCGACGAGGTGCGCGCTTATTTTGGCGAGCTGAACGCGTGGATCGCCGGGGTGCTTGAGAAGGGCAGTGCCGCCGGGCAGTTTCGTCTGCGCGACACGGCCGACGTGGAGGCGCAGGCATTCATGTCGTCGGTGCATGGCGCGATGCTCACGGCGCGCGCCTATGGCGACCCGAAGGTTTTCGCAACCATTTCTCGGGCAGCGATCGGGCAACTGACCGCAGCTTGATGTCTTAGGCGCGCCTCGTGGGCGCGCATATTTTTCGATTCTCAACCAATCAACTAGTTGGTTGTCATTGGCTGGTCAAAGCGTGTCTTCGCCAGTGCCCGACACCCTCGACCCTGCAGGAGTTTTCCATGCCTCATCCCATTTCAGCGCTCGGCGCGGCGCACACCATCATCAGCCTCATCCCCGCTGTGGTCGGCGCATACAGTTTCGCCCGCTACCGCGGCATCGATACCGCCACGCTGGCGGGAAAAATATATCTGGGCGGCTTGATCGCGGCCGTTCTCACATCGTTTGGTTTATCGAGCTCAGGCGGGTTCAACGCGGGGCATGCGCTGGGCATTCTGGCCTTGATCTCGGTATTCGGCGCGCTGCTCATAATGCGAATGCGGGCGTTCTCGCGTTCGCAGGTGTATCTCGCCCAGCTGGGATTTTCGTTCAGCTTCTTCCTGATGTGGGTGCCCGGCATCGCGGAAACGCTGACTCGCCTGCCGCTTGCACATCCCTTCGCCGACGGGCCCCAGGCGCCGCTGGTACGCGGCGCACTCACGGCGTGGTTGGGCCTGTTCTTGATTGGCGCAATCGCACAGCAATTTTGGCTGCGGTCGCAGCGTCGCATCCGCATCGAAGCAAACCGCTGAGCCACCCGAGCACCGGTCGGCACCACCGGTATTCCCCCTCGATGCGAAATTCAATCTGGAGAGCCTTGTGATTACGAGCAGTGCGGAGGCGATTGGAAGACCACGGATCGATACCCTCCAGAATCCCCACCAGGAAGAGCGCGTGCGTGCGCAGATGCGCGCGGAACGTCGTGAGTACGCGCACGTCGCGGCACGCACGCGTGCGGAGGCCACGCAAGCTGCATGCGTGGCAATACCGTTCACAGCACAATCGCAGGCGGGCGAGGGTGCAGGGCCTTCGGTGGACGCGCTGCGAAATGACTTTGCCGCGCACTGTCTGCAACGCGCCATACAGGCTTTCCATGAACAGCTGGCGCGTCTCGATGCGCGGGCGGCGGAAGTCGACCATGCGGCGCGAGACGAACAATCGCTGCTGCAGGCCCGCGCCGCTGCGGCCCAAGACCTCGGCACCATCGAAGGCCTGTCGTCACTCCAGCCTTACCGGTCCGCGGCAGTTTGGCCAACGCTGTTCACGCCGGGGCCGGAGGCCGTTTTCGGAAGCGGCGCGTTGCGGGTTACAGCGGTCGACGCCTCCCCCTCGCTGCGCGGAAGCACGGACCGCACGCGCCCCACCATGCCAGTCGTCCCTGAACGCCGCAAAAATGCAGTCTGACTCCTTTTCTTGAGCGGAGCCTCGCCGGAAAAATGCAGTCTGACACCTTTTCCGCGGCGGCGCGGCAGCCGATTTAAGGTGTCAGACTACAATTTCGGGTCGCGACGAGGCGCGTGTGGCGCATCGCGACGGCGGGCCACCCTGCGGCGACGGCCTACGCCGCACTACGCCGGTGTACGCCGCAGTGCGCGGCAGCCCGGGACAATCCCATCATCGATGCCAGAGTGAGCCGCCCGCGTCTCGGCGGTGGGCTAAAGTGCTTCTGGTTCTCGCAAGACGCCCGGGCCGAGCCGCAATGCCCGCGAGATTCGTTTCCCGCGTGCCGAGCGGCTATCGACACAATCCGCCGCACGCCCGAGGGACAGCACGAATATGAAAGCAGGAGTAGTACAGCAGTGAACGATACCCACGATTTGGACCTGGATGACCCGCAAGACAGCAAGGAGCAGAGCGCTCGGCTGTGGCAGGACGACGGCTGGACGGCCCGGGTCATCAAGAACGAAGACGACGACGGCTGGGCCGTCGAGATGACCAAGGACGGTCAGGCCGAGCCGGCCCTCGTCGGCCCCTGGACGATGGGCCGCGACAAAAAGAATCCCAAGCCGCTCGACTCGCCCGCGTTCATCACGCTGGTCAAGACGGCCAACGAGGTGCTGCGTCGTCACGAACAGCAGCTGCACGCCACCTTGCACAAAAGCGTCAAGATCGACACCGCCGAAGGACGGCTGACGATCAAGCTCGACATCGTGCCAGACGATGACGAGCCCTATGCCATCTTGAGTGCCTACGACGAACTGGGCGAGGAACTGGCCAAGATCCAGGTCGCACCGAACTACAAGTTGAGCGTGCAACGCGCGTCGGACTGGGCGAGCGGCGGTTTCGGCCGACAAGGCTGATTCGCTGACCGGCGCACTTGCGTGCGTCGCTTCTTGCCGTGCGTTCCTGGGCGCCCAACGCAAGACTCGCAGTGCACCGGAAAAATGCAGTCTGACACCTTTTCGCTGCGCAGGCGCGCTTCAGAAAATGCAGTCTGACTCCTTTTCGGTGGCGCCAGGATTCCGAAAAAATGCAGTCTGACACCTTTTCGCGGCGTGGATGCGTCTCGTGAAAATGTAGTCTGACTCCTTTTCTTGATGCCTTCTCGGCTCCTCCGCGTTTTTGTCCTCTTGGCGGCGGGAAATGGCTGGCGCGGCGGCGCGGCCAGCGGAGGTGCGAGCCTCGTGCGTGTCGATACATGTTGTTGCAAGTGAGGGTGCGTCTACCTGATCCCTTTTTCTTTCTTAACGGTCATGTCAGGTAAGCACACCTCTTACAACGACACAGGAACCTCCGACCATGCACGTTGCCGCGTCGCATCACTGCGCCAACACCCCCGCGTACCGCCGCACCCGCTTCGCGAGCGCGATGGGCGCCGCCTTCATGATGATGGCCGCGTCGGCCGCCATGGCACAAGCCCAGTCTTCCGCCACGGCCGACGCCTCGACGCTGCCGGCGGTCACCGTGACGGCGCCCGCGCTGAACGAGTTGCCGGAAGCGTATGCCGGCGGCCAGGTCGCGCGCGGCGGCAGCCTGGGCATCCTGGGCTCGGGCGACGTGATGGACATTCCGTTCAGCACGACCAACTACACCTCGCAGATGCTCGAGGACCAGCAGGCCCGCACGCTGGCCGACGTGGTCGTGAACGAATCGTCGGTGCGCGTGATGACCTCGACGGGCAGCTTCAGCGAAGACTTCCAGATCCGCGGCTTCAACGTGCCCAGCGGCGACATCGGCTTCAACGGCCTGTATGGCCTGACCTCGTCGAACCGCATGCCCGCCGCGCTGATGGAGCGCGTAGAAGTGTTGAAGGGCCCCGGAACGCTGATGTATGGCATCAGCCCGACCGGCAGCGTGGGCGGCAACATCAACATCATCACCAAGCGTGCCGGCGACGAGCCGCTCACGCGCCTGACCACGACCTACGAAAGCAAGTCGATCCTGGGCACGCATCTGGACGTGGGACACCGCTTCGGCGACGAGAACCAGTGGGGCATCCGCGTGAACGGCCAGTATCGCAATGGCCAGACCAACCTCGACAACGGCCGCCAGGAGTTCGGCCTGGGCGCGCTCGCGCTGGACTACCGCTCGCCCAAGCTGCGCTGGTCGCTGGATGCCTACTCGCAGCGTGAGAACGTCGACAACTTCCGCGCCCAGACGGGCTTCGCGCCGGGGATTCCGTACCTGCCGTCGGCCCCGTCGGGTCACCGCGCCATCTATGATGGCGCCGATCTGCTGGTGTTCGATTCGGTGGTGGCGTCGCGCCTGGAGTATGACCTGACCGACAACCTGATGGTGTATGCCGCCGCCGGCTATCGCTATGGTGGCAGCGAGCAGGATTTCCCGTCCGCGCGCACCATCAACGGCCTGGATCAACACGGCAATTTCCGCGTGACCAACGCCTGGTACGACGCCTACTCGCGCAACAAGACCGGCGAGATCGGTGCGCGCGCCAAGTTCGATACCTTTGGCGTAAAGCACACGCTGTCGGTGTCGGGCTCGTTGTTGAAGATGGAAGCCGGCAGCTTTTTCCTGTCGGCACCGGCCAGCTCCGCGCAGAACTCCAACATCTATGATCCGGTGCGCCTCACGCCGATGACCGGCGATCGCAGCACGCCGACGAAGAACTCGGAAACCGAGCTGTCGAGCCTGGCGCTGACCGACACGCTGTCGTTCGCCAACGACCGCATCCTGCTGACGGGCGGCCTGCGTCACCAGAACGTGAAGCTGGAGAACTTCAACGCGGCCGGCAGCGTGACCTCGAAGTATGACGAGAGCGCCGTGTCGCCGCTGGCCGGCATCGTGCTCAAGCCGTGGGAGAACGTGGCCCTGTACGGCAACTTCACCTCGGGCCTGAGCCGGGGCGGCACCGCGCCGGCCACGGCCGCCAACGCGGGCGAAGTCTTCGCGCCCTACAAGTCCAAGCAGTACGAAGCGGGCATCAAGGTCGACTGGGGCAAGGTGATGACGACGGTGTCCGTGTTCCAGGTGGACCGGCCCAATGCCATCACCGATCCGGTGTCGAACGTCTACAGCTTCGACGGCGAGCAGCGCAACCGCGGTCTGGAACTGGCCGCCGTCGGCGAGATCACCCGTGGCCTGCGCGTGATGGCCAGCGCCACGTTCTACGACGCCAAGCTGAGCGAGACCGCCGGCGGCGTGAACCAGGGCAATCGTGCGCCGGGCGTGCCCAAGCGCACCTATAACCTGGGCGTGGACTGGGACATCCCGGGCGTGCAGGGCCTGAGCGTAAACGCGCGCGCGATCCACACCGCCTCGTCGCCCTATGACGCCGAGAACACGCTGACGCTGCCGTCGTGGACCCGCTACGATCTGGGCGCGCGCTATCGCACCGAGATCATGGGCAAGCCGGTCACGTTCCGCGCCAACGTCGAGAACCTGTTCAACAAGAACTACTGGCTCTCGAGCAGCACGCTGCTCACCGTCGCCACCGCGGCCGCACCGCGCACCTTCCTGCTGTCGGCACAGATCGACTTCTGACGGGTGATGTGGACGTCGGCCCGGTGTCGCGCACGCCGGGCCGGTGAATGCCAGAAACGAAAGGCCGGAGATCGCTGGATCTCCCGCCTTCTTCTTTTTTGGGGCGACATCGGAATCATGCACCGGCACCGTCGCCGCCCAAACAAAGGTGTCAGACTACATTTTTCCGTGTCCGGCCAATCACAAGAAAGGTGTCAGACTGCATTTTCGCGAACCGCCGCTCCAAAAACAAAGGTGTCAGACTGCAATTTCTGTGGGCCGCGGAGCCGTGAAAAAGGAGTCAGACTGCAGTTATTTGGTGCTGAGCGGAAGGTGCTCGGAGTGTCTGTTTGCGGGGCCGCCGTGGTTCGATGCCCGGAAATTGCAGTCTGACACCTTTGATTGGTGCAACGACGAAATTGCAGTCTGACACCTTTCTTTTGGGCGACGTCGGAGCGGGTCTAGTCGAACGACCACCACAGCTCAAGCAAAAAGTAGCGGTTGTCTGACAGCCGGGCCATGTGGAGGTCGGCATTCATGATGTGGCCGTCGTTCTGGTAGTACCAGAGGAATGCGTCGACGCCGAGATCCGTGCGGAGTGCGTCGATCAAGGCGTGCGCCGCGCTCTGCGGGTCGGGCCGCAGCGTGCCGAAGTCGCCCTCGGCCGCCTGCAGCCATATCGCAAGCTCGTCCATGTCCAGCGGGCCCGCCGTGGGCGTGCGACGGGGATCATTGAAGCGTGTGTGTGCCTGGTGCGCCGCCTCGGTGTAGGTCCACAGCGTGCCTCCTTCCGGAAACGCTGCGTGCGAGCGGGCACAGTGGCGGTCCAGGAGGTCGAGGGTGCGCGGTGACAGCATCGTGGGGTGGGGCGAGAGGTAAGGGGCGCAATGCTGGCCCGGGGGAGGAGAATCGTTGCGCGTAGCGATATGTGCGACCGTTCGACCTCAGCAGATCATCGCGCGCAGCACGTGAGACCTGCGTGATCGTTGCGGCAGCAACGAATGGTCGCGCAGACAATGACGGAAGGTGAGTCAACAACGTCCGTCGCGGCCATCATGGTCTTGGGGGGCTCACGGGACGAGCGAGAATATCGAGGCGGGAACGGCTTTTCCATGCAGCTGGATGCGATTTCGTGCAACGCCCTCGAACTCCGCGCCAGCCTTGCGCGCGACAGCCTCGCTCGGCGTATTGCCCACCGCCACCACGATTTCCACGCGTTGCATGCCGAGCGTGTCGAACGCATACGGAACGAGCGCTTGCACCGTGCGCGAGGCAATGCCTTGGCGCTGTGCCGACTGCTTGACCCAATAGCCCAGGTTGCAGAGCAGGTTGTGGCGCTGGATCGCGTTTAGCCCCGCACCGCCCAGCAGCTCGCCGGTCGAGGCGGAGAATATCCCCACCTCATAAGCGGTCTGGCGCCGCTTGCCCGAGCGACACTGGCTGAACCAGGCGAGCGCGTCGAGCTCCGAGAACGATGAATTGCACCACGACATCCAGCGACCGACCGTATCGACGGACTCCCGTGCGGCGCGCGCGAAATTGGCAGCGTCGGTGCTGCGAAAACTCCGGAAAACGAGCCCTGCGTGCGTGATCGGCTGCATCGCCATCTCTCAAAATCGGTTTCTCCTGCATCATACCTAAGGCGCGTTCGCCCAGCACCGGCGGTCAGGATCCGGGACGCATCAATGCAGTCCGAGTCCATTGCGATGGTCTGACCGCATTTTGACGGCGGCGTGTCGTCGGTGCGGGAATCGAACACTCATGCGCGGCTACGGCGTCGGCGCGAGCCCGTGCCCCAAGCCTGGTCCGCGCTCGCGCCCGCGCCTGAGTCCGCCCTTACACGGACGCCATGATGTTGGAACGTCCTGTCACAGGAGGCCGGCATCGGGTCGGGTAAGCTTGCGGCGATTTTGATCGGGTGTGCGCGCAACGAATTGCATGCGCAAGCAACCCCTTCGCTTTCCCGGCAACTCTTGGATCGACTCCCTATGGCAAATCCCCCCATCCTGGACGAAATGTGGGCCATCCTCGGCCCGGTCGACATCAAGGACTTCGAGGTCGTGGCGGGCGCGGCCGAGGCGGAACGCTTCGACGCGTATGAGGCCAGACTGGGCTTCAAGCTGCCCGACGCGTTCCGCGAATTGAGCCTGTCCAAACTGGGCGGTGTGTACGTGACGGCGCGCGAGGAACATTGGCCGGAGGCCAAGCTCTATGACGTCGGTCCGGCCTGGACCTTCTGGCGGGGCGTGATGGTGTTCGGGCTGGCCCCCGACGTGCCCGACTGGCTCAACCTCGAAGTGATGCTGGATCGCGTCCGCGAGCAGGAGATCAGCGACTTTGCGCCGGTGCTGAAGGTGGAAGGAGATTCGCGGCTGTATGGCTTCCGGCCTGACCAGACCGTGGCCGTGTTCGACGGCTACGAGCTGGAGGATGAATCGGCCGAGTCCTTTGCCGCGCTGTACCGACGCGAGATCGGCGATCTGCTTGAGCGATTCGCCGACATGAAGGCATTGCAGGCCAAGCGTGCGCGCAAGGGCTGAGCAGGCAGGCGCGGGGTCACCGGGCGTCGTCGGCGCCGGGGAGCCCCAGCAGCCTGGTCTGGCTTACAAGGAAACCAGCGTTGAACGATCGAGGAACGTCGATGATCCGAGTCTTGAGCGGTTTTGCCTTTTTTGCCGTTGCCGCCGTGGCGAGCGCCGCGTCTTCGGTGGATTATGACGCCCGTTACGACCTTTGCCTGACCGAGGCTGGAGGGGCGAACAATACCTCGGTGCTGAATTGCTCGGGGTCGGTGAATGCCGACGTCAAGGCCGAGATGAATACGCTCTACGACAAGCTGCACACTCGCCTCGTGGGCGAATCGGTTGCGGACGCAGACAAGCTGGAGGCGACCCAGAAAGCCTGGCTGGTGTATCGCAACGGTCAGTGCGACCTCGCCACGTCGTACGTGGGATCGCCCATGTACGGCTATTGTCCGCTGATGCTGAACATTCAGCGAGTGAAGGAGTTGCGCGAGCTGTTGGGCGAGTGAGCCTCGGGCGCTCCGAGCGCGCGCTGGAAGGTCAGCCGGGCGCCGGGGTGGCGATCCGGGCTTTCACCGCGTTCGCCAGTTCGCACATGGGATCCTGGGCGGCAAGCGGATAGAGCGCCTCGCCGTCCACGCGCGGGAAAGCCGCGCTGCCTCGCCAGAACTCGGCCGGGTTGAAGCGGAATTTGGCGATCAGCTTGCGGCCGAAGTCCATTTCCGCGTGCTCGTAATGCAGGCCCTGGTCGGCGCTGGCGAACTCCGGGTACTCACCGAGAAGATAGCCTTCCTGGATGTGCGGGCGCACGGCGTCGGGCGGGCATACGCTGGCGAGACGCACGATCTGGATGCCGGCCTCGGCGCTTGCGGTGATGGCGCCGCTGATCTGCGGTATGCCCAACACGAACACGTAGGCGTCCGACTCGTCACGCTGGCTGGCGAAAGACGCGGCGATACGCAGCGATTGCGTCACGTCGAGCAGCGGCGTTTCGCAGATTTCGTAATGTTGAAGTATCGCCCAGCGCAGGATGCGTTGGCGCTTGACGCGATCACGCCCGAGAATCTGGCGCGCGGTGTACTCGGCAACCAGCGCCTGTTCGGCGGCGATCAGGCGTTCGAAGCGCAGGCCGATCTCGCGCTCGGTGGGCAGCTTGTTGGGCACGCGCGAACGCAGCAGCGACGGCTTGAGCGACGTGGCGCCTGCGCGATTGGCGTGGTCGCGGGCCTGGCCGCGGTACATCATCACGAAGTCACGATTGCGGAACTGCAGCTCGGCCACCTTGTTGGCGAGCTCCATGTACGACGCGACGAAGCAGGGCGGCTCCTTCCGGATCGTGCCGCAGCTCGAGGCCTTGATGCCGTCGGCCGAACCGGAGAAGGTCCAGATCTTCTGGCTGCCGATGATGTCCACTGTCGCGTGTCTCCTGGCTCGCCCGACGATGCGCGCGCCGGACGGGTGGCTGTAAAGGGCTAAGCATACTAGGACAGGCCCCCGCCGGCCGCGGTAAAGGTATCCAGTAAAGGTGTCAGACTGCATTTTTCTGTGCAGCCCGATTCCCAACAAAGGTGTCAGACTGCATTTTCTTTGCCGCCTCCGCGCACAACAAAGGTGTCAGACTGCATTTTCCGGGGCGGGGAGCAATGCGGGGGAAGGCAGGTCGCAGCGAAGCGGGCTGTGGCGGCAGGAGAACCATCGCAGCCAGCTCGCACGCTGTGCAATGAACCGGTGTGATGAACGCATCCCGCAGTCGCGCCGATCTCTGCATGAAGTGCTAGCGTTGCACGCTCCCCTCTTTGCCGGAGCCGCTCATGTCTCCTCGTCTCGCACGGGTCGTGGTTGCCCATCTTCCGCATCATGTCGTCCAGCGTGGACACAGCCGTCAGACCGTGTTCGCGGGAGACGATCACTATCTTGCGTACCTCTCCGATATCGAACGGAAGTCCCGCGAGTTGGACGTCGCGGTTCACGCCTATTGTCTGATGCCGAACCACGTGCATCTGCTCCTCACGCCAACCGAGCCACCCTCGGTCGGGCGCTTGATGAAGGAGGTGGCGCGACGCGCGACGGTGCGATGGAATCGTCGGTTCGGGCGTTCGGGCACGCTCTGGGAGAGTCGGTACCGCTCGAACGTGGTGCAGACCGAGCGCTATTTCCTGGCCTGCTGCCGGTATATCGAGTTGAACCCGGTGCGGGCCGGGTTGGTGGCACGGCCGGAGGAGTATCCGTGGTCGAGCTACTGCGCGCGGTTGACGGAGGCGGAGGACGGCGTGCTGGCGCTGCACCCGGCCTATCTCGCGCTCGGCGCCACCTTGGAAGCGAGGCAGCGCGTCTATCGGGCACTTGCGGCCCAGGCGCTGCACGAGGACGAACTCATGCAGATCCGGGGCGCGACGCAGACCGGCAACCCGTTGGCGACGTCAGCCTATTGCCGCGCGTTGCAGACGGCGCTGGCGCGCCCGGTGGTGACGGCACGGCGCGGTCGGCCGAGGAAAGAAAATGCAGTCTGACACCTTTGTTCAGCACACGGAGGTTCAAAAAAAATGCAGTCTGACACCTTTGTTTGGATCGGCGGCGCCGCGGAAATTACAGTCTGACACCTTTATTCGACGGTGGGGCGGCGGAATAAATGCAGTCTGACACCTTTGTTTTTGTCGTGTAAAGTTTGCTTGACATTGGTCCCGATGGGATGTCAAACTTGCTTTACATCATCTGTGGGAAGGGGCTTTCATGTTTACGCAAAAACGCTATGTGCTGGAGTTGGTTGGGGCGCTGGCGCTTTATGGGGTGTTGCTGTTCGGGGCCAATGCCTTGGAGGCTGCCGTGCGGCCGGCGGGGGCGATGTTGGTAGCGATCAATCTGTTGCCGATGGTGGGTGCATTGGCGGCGGCGTGGGCGATCATGCGGGCGTTGTGGCGCATGGATGAGTTGCAGCGACGCATCCAGCTCGACGCGATCGCGATGGCTTTCCTCGGCACCGCGCTGGTGACGTTCGGCTGGGGATTCGCCGAGGGCGCGGGGTTGCCGCAGCTGCGGGCCTTTGCGGTGTGGCCGGTCATGGCGTCGCTGTGGGTGGTCGGGCTGCTGATCGCGCAGAGGCGCTACCGGTGAACAACCACATCAAGGAACTGAGGCTGGCGCGGGGCTGGAGCCAGGCCCAGCTCGCCGAGGCGCTGCAGGTGTCGCGCCAGACGGTGAACGCGATCGAGAACGGTCGCTACGATCCGAGTTTGCCGTTGGCGTTCCAGATTGCCGGGGTGTTCGCGCTCAGGATCGAAGAGATCTTCGTGCCGGACGCGTGACGGGGCCGACGTCTGCCGAAGCGCGTTTGCCGGGGTCGGCGTGCGCCTGGATCGAGGCGACGGCGCGCCAACCATGAGGCGACGGCGCGCCTACCATGAAGAGTCGGGCGCCTACCATGTGGCGTCGGCACGCCACCTACGCATCGGCGCCCGCTCGTCCCAGCGCGTCGCCTTTCCCGCGTCAACGTACGCCCGCACCGGCGTCCACCTGTTCATTCTTCGTTCGGAGCTGACATGTATTACCACGTGATCGCGCCCCATCGCAGCGAGTATCCCGATCCCATCCTGCTTCGACGCGGCGAGGCGCTGGGGGTGGGGGAGCGCTACGAAGGGCCAGAGGGGTGGGACGACTGGATCTTCTGTTCCACGGCATCGCATCCGGGCGGATGGGTGCCCGCGCAACTGATCGAAGCGACCGGTCCGGGCGTGGGCCGCGCCATGGCGGACTACAGTGCGCGCGAGCTGGATGTGAACGAGGGCGAGGCGTTGACCGGTGAGCGCGAGCTCAATGGCTGGGCCTGGTGTGTGCGGGCCGGCGGCCTGGACGCGGGGTGGGTGCCACTGGCCAATCTCGTGCGGGTCGCGGCGGCCTGAGCGGTCGGCGGCGTATGTGCGGCACGCGCCGGGCGCGGCTGCATTTGCATCCCGACCAGGCCGCGCGCCGCGCATGCGATGGAGCGCCTACGCGGCATCGCGGGCGCCCCGGGCAACGTTCAGGGCATCCGGTTCGTCACGAACATGCCGAGCGCCTCAAGCGCGTCCAACACCTTTGCCAGGGCGGCGGTGGCGCCGGCGTCGTAGTCCAGCCGGGCGCCGACGCGGGTGTCGCCGGGTGACTGTGTGAGCTGCGCGCGCCCGTGCACGGTGGGCAGGTAGAGCAGCGTGCCCCAGGCCGCATCCAGGCGGTGCGCGGCGGGCAGATGGGCGGTGATCGCTTCGGCTACCTGGGCGACGCGCAGGCTCTGCGCGGTGAAGAGCTCGACGGTTGCGCGGTCGATGCCGGAGTCGAAGGTGAGGAACGGCGAGCGGAGGTTGGGGCCCTCGCCCCAGTCGAGCGGATCGGCGAAGCCGCGCGGCATCCAGTAGACGTGGTCGTCGTGGCGCGGCAGCACGAAGAGCTGCGCGCGTTCGCGGCTGTAGAGAATCTTGTCGCCGTCGACGGAGTAACCAAAGGGAATGCCGCGAGCGGCCTCGTCGCGGGTGATGCTGGGATCTTCGCCCCAGAACTCGTCGAACCATTCGCGCACGAAGTCCTGCTCCGGCGCCGTTTCGGCCGGGATCTCGGGCGGCGGGCGCACGATCACGCGGTTGTCGTAGGCGCCCCGGCCAAGTCGCGTCACATAGTCTGCATAGCCCGCGGGCAGTGGCTGGCCCAGCCAATCGGCCAGGGCCTGGACCTCGGCGTCGGTGGCGAGGTGCAGCTTGGGCGTGATGAGATAGGGAGCGTCGTTCATCGGGCGTTCTCGGGTCGGCATGTCGGGCGTCGCGTGCGGGCCTGCCGGACGCCAGCCAGAACTTTACCAAGTCGCACCGCCTTGCCCCGGCCGGAACAAAGAACACGCAGGCTGATTCAGCCAGGCTACACACAAGAATAATAGGCAGCTAAATCAAAACCCTCCCGGGATTTTCTAGAATGAGGCATACGCGCCACCCTGGCGCCTGCCTCTTTCCGGAGCCGCCATGAGCGCCACCTTTCTCGAATCGCTGGACACGCCCGCCGCCATCGTGGACCTGCAGCGCCTGCAGCACAACATCGCGCGCATGCAGGAACACATGAACGCGCTGGGCGTGGCGTTGCGTCCGCACGTCAAGACGACCAAGTGTCTGGAGGTCGCGCAGGCCCAGATCGCGGCGGGCGCGCGCGGCATCACGGTGTCCACGCTGAAGGAGGCGGAACAGTTCTTCGCCGCCGGGATCACCGACATTCTGTACGCGGTGAGCATGGCCCCCGCCAAGCTGCCGCGCGCGCTCGCGCTCAAGCGGGCGGGCTGCAATCTGAAGATCATCGTCGACAACGTCGCCGGCGCCGAGGCGATCGTGGCGGCCTGCCGCGAGGCTGGCAAGACGCTCGAAACCTGGATCGAAATCGATACCGACGGCCATCGTTCGGGCATCACGCCGGAGCAGCCCGAGCTGCTGGACGTGGCGCGGGCGCTCGACGCGGCCGGCCTGGTGGGCGGTGTGCTAACGCATGCCGGCTCGAGCTATGAGC
>Ga0160496_1000415_pt1 | contig 19712 bp, 16 predicted proteins | sample DIDPMG_2_FD_108231 | JGI IMG/M metagenome (GOLD analysis project Ga0160496, IMG submission 108231) | Enriched soil microbial communities from UW Madison campus, WI, USA - DID2937_E24_FP MG | ecosystem: Environmental > Terrestrial > Soil > Grasslands | place: USA: Madison, Wisconsin | collected...
TCAGCACGATCAGGTTGCGGGTGAAGTAGGGGGCGTGCGCGCCGCTCAGATTGAGCAGCATCGAATCCTGGCCTGCCACCGGGATCACGCGCATGTGCGTGATGGTGGGCGTGTGACGGGTGGGGTGCGCGGTGTGAGACATGTGGGCTGCTTCTGCGGTTGGTGCCCGGCCGCGAGGCCGGGCGGATCGGGTTATTGCGCGGTGATGCCGCCGGTCTCGATCACCTGCTTCCAGCGCGCGCTCTCCTGCTGCTGGAACTTGGTGAACGCCTCCGGCGAGTTCGCCACCACTTCGAGGCCGACGTCGGTGAACGGCTTGGTGACGGCGGGGTCCTTCAATGCAGCGGTCAGCGCCTTGGACAGCTGGTCGCGCACGTCGGCGGGCAGGCCCTTGGGCGCCACCACGGCCTGCCAGGCATACACCTCGACGCCCGGCACCTTCGATTCGGCGAAGGTCGGCACGTCGGGCAGCACCGGCGAACGCTGGTTGCCGGTCACGGCGATGGCCTTGAGCTTGCCGGCCTTGATGTGCGGCAGCACGGCGTTCACGTTCTGGAACGACATGTCGACCTGGTTGCCGAGCAGGTCGGAGATGGCGGGCGCGCCGCCCTTGTAGGGAATGTGCAGGCCCTTGGTGCCGGTCTTCTGCCAGAACAGCTCGGCCGTCAGGTGATCCGACGAGCCCGCGCCCGACGTGGCGAAGCTGATCTCGCCGGGCTTGCTCTTGAGCAGCGCCAGCACGTCCTGCACGTTGTTGATCTGCGGCGCGAGCTTGGGATTGACCACCAGCACGTTCGGCGTCTGCACCGCGACCGTGAGGTAGGTGAAGTCCTTGGCCGGGTCGTAGGTGATGCCCTTCATCAGGTGCGGCGCCACCACCAGCGGCGCCAGCGAGGTCACCAGCAGCGTGTAGCCGTCGGGCGCGGCGCGCGCCACCTGCGAGGCGCCGATGGTGCCGGTGGCGCCGGCCTTGTTCTCGACCACGAAGGAGGTCTTGAGCTGCTCGCCCAGCTTGTTGGCGATCGAGCGCGCCACGGAATCGGTGGCGCCGCCGGGCGGGAAGGGCACGATCATGGTCACGGGTTTGTCGGGCCAGGCCTGGGCGGCACCGGTGGCCAGAATCAGGCCCAGGCCGGCTATCCAGCGGCGTGCGTGGATGCGCATGTTTTGTCTCCTCGTGGATTTGTGTGGTTATCCCTGTTTATGGAAGTTAACGTTACCATTTTGTTTGGTAACGTTAACAACAGGATATTTATAGGATAGATTCGGGTGAGATGCATTCGCCACCCCGTATAAACCCGTATGCTTCGTCCGGCCCGTTCGGGCGCCCCAGCGGTTAGGCTGTGGGCCGGTTTCCCTTGAAGTGTCCCCTCGAAGATGTCGTCCTCCACCCACCGCTCCTCAGCACCCGTCCGCAAGGCCGAAAAGGGCGTCACCGTGCGCGAAGTGGCGCAGGCGGCCGGCGTGTCGATGATCACGGTGTCGCGCGTCATCAACACGCCGCAGGCGGTCTCGCCCGCGACGCTGGAGAAGGTCACGGCGGCGATCGAAGCGCTGGGCTATGTGCCGAACCTGATGGCGGGCGGGCTGCGTTCGTCGCGCAGCAACCTGGTGATGGTGCTGGTGCCCTCGATCGCGGGCTCGCTGTTCGGCGGCATGCTGACCGCGCTCACGCGTTCGCTGGAAGCCAAGGGCTACCAGCTGATGGTGGGGCAGAGCGGTTATCACACGCCGCGCGAGGACGCGCTGCTGCGCGCGATCATCGGCCGCCGGCCCGACGGCATCGTCCTCACCGGTGTCATGCACTCGCCCCAGGGCCGCACGCTGCTGCAGGCCTCGGGCATTCCCATCGTCGAAACCTGGGACACCACGCCCACCCCGATCGACATGCTGCTCAGCCTCTCGCACGCCGACATCGGCGCGGCGGTGAGCCGTTATCTGCATGGAGCCGGCAAGACGCGTCACGCGGTGCTGTCGGGCGACGACGAGCGGGCCCGGTTGCGCGCGCTGAGTTTCGTAGAGAGCGCGGCCGCGCTCGGCCTGCCCGAGCCGGTGGTGCACTACGTGCCGCCCGCCACCACGCATGCGCAGGGCCGCGAGGGCCTGCGCGAGCTGCAGAGCCGCGGCGTGGCGATCGACGCGGTGTTCTGCAGCTCCGATCTCATGGCCGCCGGCGTGCTCACCGAAGCCATGGCGCAGGGGCTGTCGGTGCCCGGCGATCTTGCCGTGGTGGGTTTCGGCGACATGGAGTTCGCCGCGTCGATGCACCCGTCCATCACCTCGGTGCACGTGGACGGCGCCGCCATCGGTGCGCAGGCCGCCGACATGATCGCGGCCCGCGCCAATGGCGACGGGCCGCAGAATCACGTGGTCGAGATCGGCTTTCGCATCGTCACGCGCGACAGCGCGTGATCGCGCGGGCCGCCGCCTACGCGCGGCCCGTCTCCATCCGCCGCGCCACGCGCGCCAGCGCCAGGCTCGCCACGAAATACAGCGCCGCCACGGCCAGGTAGACCTCCACGTGATACGGCCGCCACTCGGTGCCGGCCACGACGGCCTTGGCCGCGCCCAGCACGTCGAACACGCCGATGATGCTGACCAGCGAGGTGTCTTTCACCGCACCCACGAACACGCCCAGCGCGGCCGGCGCGGCGATGCGCCGCACCTGCGGCCAGATCACCGTCCGGTAGGCCAGCCGGGTCGACATGCCGAGCGAACGCGCCGCCGCCATCTGGCCCGGCGGTATCGCCTGCAACGCGCCGCGCAGCACCTCGGCCAGCAGGCAGGCGGTGTGCAGGGTCAGCGCGGTCAGCGCCATGCCGAACTTCGAGATGCCGCCGCCCAGCACCATCGGCAGCACGAACGACGCGAACAGCAGCTGGGTGACGAGCGGCACGCCGCGCACGGCCTCGATCAGCCCCGCGGCGCCCAACGACAGGGCGGGCGAGGCGGAACGTCGCGCCAGCGTCAGCGCCGCGGCCAGCGGCACGGCGGCCAGCAGCGCGGCCAGCGCCAGCACCAGCGTCACCAGCAGCCCGCCCCAGCGCAACGGCCCGATGGCCGCGCCGCCCCAGGGCCAGCCGCTCAACGCACCGACCGCGACCACCAGGCAGGCCAGGCCGACCCGCAGGCGCACCCGCGCGCCCAGCCCGCCCGCACCGAGAGCGGTTGCGACCGCAACGATCAGCGCGACGCAGGCCACCAGCGCCTGTGGCCGGTGGTCCGGCTGCATCGCGCCGAACGCCAGCAGGGGCAGGTTGTGGCCGACGGCCGCCCAGCAGGCGCCCGCCGCACTGGCGCAGGCCTCGGCGCCGCCGCGCCATACGGCCTGGACCACGGCCCAGTTCAGCAGGGCGCCGCCGGCCAGCGCCAGCAATGCGATCACCGACGCGCCGGCCGCCCGGCGCGGCCAGCGCAGCGCGGGATTCGCGGGCCACAGGCGCAGCCCCGGTCTCTCGCCCAGGCGCGCGCCCTGCGTGTCGATGCTGCCGTGGCGCGCGTGGCGCGTGTTCCAGGCGGACAGCGCGCCGCCCAGCCCGAGCGCGAGCAACAGATAGAGCGCCAGGGCAAGCGAAATGCCTTCGAGCGCCAGGCCGGTCTGCGTGATCGCCGTGTTGATCACCGCCATCAGCTCCTGGTAGCCGATGGCGATGGCCAGCGTGCTGTTCTTGACGAGTGCCAGGCACTGATTCGCGTAGGGCGGCAAGGCCACCCGCGCCGCCGTCGGCAGCAGCACGAGCCGCAACACGCCCCAGGGGCTCAGCGCCAGCGCCTGCCCGGCCTCGACCAGGCCGGCGGGCACCGCGCGCACGGCGGCACGCACCACGTCGGCGATGTACGCGGCATGGAACACGGCCAGGCCGAGCGTGAGCGCGGCGAATTCGATGCTGGGTTGCCAGCCGCCGCTCAGCCCCAGGCCGCGCCTGACGGGCAGGTCGATCGTAAGCGGCGGCAAACACCACCAGGCCGCGCAGAGCGCCGGCACCAGCAGCCATGCCGCCGTGCGCCGCAGCCGGCCGGGATGGCCGCGCAGCAGCAGCCACGCGCAGGCGGCGGCCAGGAGGGTTGCGGCCGCATGCCAGGTCCAGCCGTGCAGCGCGGGCAGGGCCAGCCCGCGGTTCGACAGCAGCAGGTGCGGCAAGGGCTCCCAGGCCTCGCGCGCGCCCGGCAGGCGCAGCAGCAGGCCGTACCAGACGAACAACTGCAGCAGCACCGGTGTGTTGCGCAAGGGGGCGATCGCCAGCGCCGCGACGCGCGACACCAGCGTCTGGTGCGAGAGGCGCATGAGGCCGAGCGCCACGCCCAGCAGCGTGGCCAGCGGCAGCGCCACCAGGGCAACGGTCAGGGTATTGACCAGGCCCGCCGCGAGCGACATCCAGTAGGGATCCTCGGGCGCCACGTCGAGCAGGCTCTCGGAAATGCGAAAGCCCGCGGGCTGCCACAGGAAGCCGAAGCCCCCGTGCACGCCGCGGGCGCTCTGCACCGCTTCGATATGCGCGATGAACCAGGCCGCGAGCGCGGCGAAGGCCAGCACGGCAAGCAGGGCGCCGGGCCAGCGCGCCCGTGGGCGCAGGAAAATGGCGGTCATGACGAAAGGCTCGGACACGAGCCGGCCGGCAAGGGCCGGCCGGCAGCCCGGTGTTTACTGGAACGGCGGCGAGTAGAGCAGGCCGCCCTGATTCCATTGGGCGTTCAGGCCGCGTTCGAGCTTGAGCGGCGTGGCAGCCCCCAGGTTGCGGTCCCAGATCTCGCCGTAGTTGCCCACCGCCTTGATCACGTTGCGCGCCCACAGCTCGTCCAGGCCGAAGCTCTTGCCGATGCCGGCGTCGGTGCCGAGCAGGCGCCGCACCTGCGCGTCGCTGCTCTGGGTTTGGGCCTCGACGTTGTCGCGGGTGATGCCCAGTTCCTCGGCCGCGACCAGGGCGTTGACCGTCCAGCGCACGATGGCGGTCCAGTTCGGATCGTCCTGGCGCACGAAGGGGCCGAGCGGCGACTTGTTGATGCGCTCGGGCAGGATCACGAAGTCGTCGGGCTTGCCCGCGCGCGCGGCGCGGCTGGCCGCCAGCGTCGAGGCATCCGAGAGGTACACGTCGCAGCGGCCCGCATAGAACGCCTGCTCCAGCTCGACCAGGTTCTCGATCACCACCGGCCGGTACGCCAGCTTGTGCTTCTTGAAGTAATCGACCAGGTTCTGCTCGTTCACGGTGCCCGGCTGCACGCAGACCTGCGCGTTGTCGAGTTCGGTGGCGTGCTTGACGCGCAGCTTGCGCGGCACCATGAAGCCCTGGCCGTCATAGAACACGATGCCGGCCGACACGATGCCCAGCCCCGAGTCGCGTCCCGACGTGATGGTGGTGTTGCGGTTGAGCACGTCGATCTCGCCGCTCTGCAGCGCGGGAAAGCGTTGTTGCGAGCTCAACGGCACGAAGCGGGTCTTGCTCGCGTCGCCCAGCACGGCGGCGGCCAGCGCGCGGCAGAGGTCGGCGTCCAGGCCGGTCCAGCGGCCTTGCGCATCGGCGATCGACAGGCCGGCGGAGCCCTGGCTCACGCCGCAGACCAGTTCGCCGCGCTTCTTGATGGCGTCCACGGTGGGGCCGGCGTGCGCCAGGCCGGAGAGCGCCAGGGCGCAGACGAGGCCGGCGGCCTTCAGGGAGTTCAGGAGCATGGTGATGCCGTATCAACGGGTAACGAGGAAGGCGTGCATTCTAGGCAGGCGTCGACGCGCTGGCTTCGACGGAGTTCGCATGTCGATATGACGTCTATGGTTATGCGATCTTCGACCTAGGGCCCGGCGCATGGGCTTCCTAAAATCGCCCCGCAGGCGCCGCGTTGACGGCGCAGATTCACGGAGCAGGGCGCATCATGGCTTGGCAGGACGAGTTCAGAGAGTTGTTTCCGATCACCCGCGAGTTCGCCTACGCGAACGTGGCCTATACCAGCCCGCTCGCGCCGCGCGTGGCGCAGGCCACGGCCGCGTTCTTCGACGGCATCACGCGCGCACGCAGCGACAAGCCGCAATGGCTGCGCGACGCGGACGCCCTGCGCGTGAGCCTGGCACGGCTGATCGGTGGCGACGCGCGCCGTGTCGCCTTCATGAAGAACACCACCGAAGGCCTGAACACCGTGGCCCAGGGCCTGGACTGGGAAGAGGGCGACAACCTGGTGCTGGACGACCAGGAGCACCCGTCGAACGCCTTGCCCTGGCTCAGCCTGCGGCGTCGCGGCGTGGAGATCCGCACCGTGCACTCCCGGGGCCACGACTTCAACGTCGACGACATCTGGGCCCGCGTTGACGCGCGCACCCGCCTGATCGCGGTGTCGTGGGTGCAGTACGCAAGCGGCCTGCGCATCGACGTCGCCGAGCTGGGCCGGCGCGCCGCCGAGCGCGGCATCTGGCTGGTCGTCGACGGCATCCAGGGCGCGGGATTGTTGCGCGCGCAAGTGGACGCATGGGGCGTGGACGCCTTCGCCTTCGGCGCGCACAAGGGGCTGCTCGGGCCGCTCGGCGTCGGGGCGCTGCATCTGTCGCCGCGTCTGCTGGAGGCGCTCGATCCACCCTACCTGGGCCCGTCGGCCGTCACGCTGGTCGACCGCAGCAGCGGCGAGCCGCACATGCGCGCAACCGACCGCAGCGATGCGCGCCGCCTCGAGACCGGCAACCTGAACTACCCCGGCATCGCCGGCTGGACGGCCGCCATCGGCCTGATCGAGTCGGTCGGCCCCGAACGCATCGAGCCGTGGGTGCTGGAGCTGGCCGGCGCGCTGGGAGACGGCCTGCGCGAACTCGGCCTGGACGTGGTCACGCCCAGGCATCTGCCCAGCACCACCAACGCGGTGCGCCTGTCCGATTCCGCTGCCGCACTGGCCCGGCTGCGCCGCGATGGCGTGGTGGCCAGCGCGGTGGAAGGCGGCTTGCTGCGCCTCTCGCTGGGCCCCTACAACAACCATGCCGACGTGGAACGCATCCTGCGCGCCGCGCGCGGCCTGAACCACTGATCGCCCCATCACTCGTTCCAAGGAGAACACATGAGCGACGCACAACAACAGCCGCAATGGCGCCTGGAAACCATCGCCGTGCACGGCGGCTACAGCCCCGATCCCACCACGCGCGCGGTCGCGGTGCCGATCTACCAGACGGTGGCCTTCGCGTTCGATGACACGCAGCACGGCGCCGACCTGTTCGACCTGAAGGTCGCCGGCAACATCTACAGCCGCATCATGAATCCCACCACCGACGTGCTGGAACAGCGCGTCGCGGCGCTTGAGGGCGGCATCGCCGCGCTGGCGCTGGCCTCGGGCCAGGCGGCCGTCACCTACGCAATCCAGACCATTGCGGAAGCGGGCGACAACATCGTGTCGTCCAGCACGCTGTACGGCGGCACCTACAACCTGTTCGCCCACACCCTGCCGCAGTACGGCATCACCACGCGCTTCGCCGATCCGCGCGACCTCGCCAGCTTCGAACGCCAGATCGATGGCAAGACCAAGGCGATCTTCGCCGAGTCGGTGGGCAATCCCCTGGGCAACGTCACCGACATTGCCGCGCTGGCCGAGATCGCCCATCGCCACGGCGTGCCACTGATCGTGGACAACACGGTGCCGTCGCCGTACCTGTTGCGTCCGATCGAACACGGCGCCGACATCGTCGTGCAGTCGCTCACCAAGTATCTCGGCGGCCACGGCACCAGCCTGGGCGGCGCCATCATCGACTCGGGCAAGTTCCCCTGGGCCGAACACAAGGAGCGCTTTCCGCGCCTGAACACGCCCGACGTGAGCTATCACGGCGTGGTCTACACCGAGGCCTTCGGCCCGGCCGCCTACATCGGGCGCGCCCGCGTGGTGCCCCTGCGCAATACCGGCGCGGCGATCTCGCCCTTCAATGCGTTCCAGATCCTGCAGGGCATCGAGACCCTGGCCCTGCGCGTCGACCGCATCGTCGAGAACGCCGTGCGCGCCGTGGCCTTCCTGCGCGAGCATCCGAAGGTGGAGTGGGTCAACTACGCCGGCCTGCCGGACCATCCGGATCATGCGCTGGTGCAGAAGTACCTGGGCGGCAAGGCGCCCGGCCTGTTCACGTTCGGCGTGAAGGGCGGGCGCGACGCCGGCGCCCGCTTCCAGGACGCGCTGCAGCTCTTCACCCGCCTGGTCAACATCGGCGACGCCAAGTCGCTCGCCACTCACCCGGCCTCGACCACGCACCGCCAGCTCAATCCCGAGGAATTGGCGCGCGCCGGCGTGCGCGAAGAGACCGTGCGCCTGTCGATCGGCATCGAACACATCGACGACCTGATCGCCGACCTGGAACAGGCGCTGGCCAAGGTATGACGATGATTCCGCGCCGTACCCTGTTGAAACTGGCCGCCGGCCTGCCCGCGCTGGCCGCCTCGCTGGCCGCCACGCCGGCCCTGTCGCGCGCCGCCGGCAAGCCGGCCGCGAAGACCTATGTGCTGGCCCACGGCTCCAGGCACGGCGGCTGGTGCTGGCGGCCGGTGGCCGAGCGCCTGCGCGCGCAAGGCCATCGCGTGTTCGCGCCGAGCTTCACCGGCATGGGCGACCGTGCCCACCTGCTGGCCCGCAACATCACGATCGACACCTTCGTCGAAGACCTGGTGCAGGTGATCGAATCCGAAGAGCTGGAGAACGTGATCCTGGTGGGCCACAGCTTCGGCGGCATCCCGATCTCGGGCGTGGCCGACCGCATCCCGCAGCGCATCGCCCACCTGGTGTACTTCGATTCGATCGTGCTGCAGAGCGGGCAAAACGCCTTCTCGGTGTATCCCAAGGCCGATGCCGACGGACGCATCGCGGCCGCGTCCAAGGCCACCGATGGCCTCGCGGTGCCGATCCCGGATCCGCTGCCCGGCGCCTGGGGGCTGAAGGACGGCACGCCCGAACAGGCCTGGGTCAAGCGCCGCCTCACGCCGCATCCGCTCGCCAGCTACACCACGCCGCTCACGCTCAGGCATGCGGTCGGAAACGGCCGGCCGCGCACCTACATCCATTGCACCGAGCCCGAACTGGCCGTGCTGGAGGCCTCGCGCCAGTGGGTGAAGTCGCAGTCGGGCTGGAACTGGATCGACCTGGCGGGCCCGCACGAGGCGCACATAACGCATCCCGACGCGTTTGCGCGGTTGCTGCTCGACCTGTCCTGAACGGACGCGCGCCCCACGCACCAAAAAACACGGCGCCCCGAGGGGCGCCGTGTGCTTTCCACCTGCCGCCGGACCGGGAGACTTCGGCCGGGCGGCAGAGAGAAAAGGGATCAGCTGTGGTAGGCGGATTCGCCGTGGCTGGTGACGTCCAGGCCTTCGCGTTCCTGGTCTTCCGGCACACGCAGGCCGCAGAGCATGTCGGCGATCTTGTAGGCAATCCACGCCACGACACCGGACCACACGATGGTGAGCAGCACGCCTTCGAGCTGCACCCACACCTGGCCGAGGATCAGGCCGGCGCTGTCCAGGCCCGGGCCGCCCAGGGCCTTGGCGTTGAACACACCGGTCAGCAGCGCACCCACGATGCCGCCCACGCCGTGCACACCGAACACGTCCAACGCGTCGTCGGCCTTGAGCAGGCGCTTCAGGCCCGTCACACCCCACACGCAGATGACACCGGCGGCGATACCGATCAGCAGCGCGCCCATCGGACCCACCAGGCCGGCGGCCGGGGTGATGCCGACCAGGCCGGCGATGGCCCCGGAGGCAGCGCCCAGCATCGACGGGCGGCCCTTGACGGCCCATTCCGTGAAGATCCAGGCCAGCACGGCGCCCGCGGTGGCAACCATGGTGTTGAAGAAGGCCAGGGTGGCGCCTTCATTGGCGGCCAGCGACGAACCGGCGTTGAAACCGAACCAGCCCACCCACAGCAGCATCGCGCCGATGTAGGTCATGGGCAGATTGTGCGGCTGCATGGCTTCGCGGCCGTAGCCCACGCGCTTGCCCACCACATAGGCGCCCACCAGACCGGCGACACCGGCGTTGATGTGCACCACGGTACCGCCGGCGAAGTCCAGCGCGCCGCGGGCGTTGAGCAGGCCCGGCGCGGTTTCGGAGGCGAACCACACCATGTGCGCGATGGGAATGTAGGCGAAGGTGAACCAGATCAGCGTGAACACCAGCACCGCCGAGAACCGCACGCGTTCGGCAAAGCTGCCCACGATCAGCGCGCAGGTGATGCCGGCGAAAGTGGCCTGGAACGAGGCGAACAGCAGCTCGGGCAGCGTGCCGGACAGGGCGAACTGGCCGTCAGCCGGGTTGAATATCCCCGAGAAGAAGGTGCGGCTGAAACCGCCGAAGAAGGCGTTGCCTTCGGTGAAGGCCAGCGAGTAGCCGTAGATGAACCACAGCACGATGGCCAACGCGAAGGTGCACAGCACCTGCATCAGCACCGACAGCACGTTCTTGCTGCGCACCAGGCCGCCGTAGAAGAGGGCCAGCCCCGGCACGGCCATCATGAGCACGAGCAGGGTCGAGACCAGCAACCAGGAGATATCCGCTTTATCCATTTTTTCATGGCTCCAAAGAGTCTTGCTTCTTTATCGTTATTACAGGGCTGCCTCGCCCGATTCGCCGGTCCGGATACGGATGACCTGCTCCAGCGGGGCGGTAAAGATCTTGCCGTCACCGATCTTGCCGGTGCGGGCTGCTTGTTCGATGGCTTCGATGACCTGGTCGACCAGGTGGTCGGGCACGGCGGCTTCGACACGCAGCTTGGGCAGGAAGTCGACGGCGTACTCGGCGCCGCGATACAGCTCGGTGTGGCCCTTCTGGCGCCCGAAGCCTTTCACTTCGGTGACCGTCAGCCCCTGGACGCCGATCCCGGACAGAGCCACCCGCACTTCGTCGAGCTTGAATGGCTTGATGATGGCGATGACAAGTTTCATGGCTTTTCCTCTCATGGTTGCACGTTGGCTTCCCCAATGAAGCAATATCCATGCCATCTTTTTCGGGCCCCGCCAGTGCGGCGGGGAGCGGGGCGCCGGCCGGGGAGGGCGCACCCATGCTGCGCATGTGGCGTCATGTTGGGGCAAAACCCGGGGCGTTCATGCGCCATTGTGGTGCATGGCGAGGCGACCGGTTGCGGGTGCAACGGGATGTGTGGTCCGTCGCGAGTTTGTAGCAATTTGCGTACGGAGGGCTGTCCCGGGCACGCGGCGCGCGTCGCGCTCGCCGCCCGCCCGGTGGCGCCAATTTGAGGCGTAGGCCCTTGATTTGAAGGGGCGGCCTGCGTGGGTGCGCGCCGCCTGACGCGCCACGCTCTGCCTCAATTCGTCATGAATGTTGCATGGCGGCTGAAACGCGGGTTTACACGTATCCGCTTGTTGAGTTCGGAGGGCTCATGAAGAATCGAGTCGTTGCTGATGCGTTGCGTCGGCAACGATCGATTGGATGTCGCGGCAATCGGCAGACAATCGATTTTGGGGGTGCGCCTTTGACGGCTGCTTCCTGGAGTCGCCTCCCGGCGATTCTGTTTTTCTCCTGTGCTTTGAAAAGCGGCGCCGTTCACGGCCCGCTTTTTTTTTCGCGCTTTTCATGGGGCACGTGCGGGCGCGCCCTGCACGTGCCGGCGCAACGCTCTACACTGGCAGGGTTGTCAACCGATACGAAGGCGAGCGCAATCATGAACCGCACACAGCAATGGATGGAAGAATTCCAGAAAAACATCTCTGACCTGATCGCCCGCAGCCCGGCGGCGGATCTGGAGCGCAACATGCGCTCCATGATGACGCAGGGTTTTGCCAAGCTCGATCTGATCACGCGCGAAGAATTCGACGTGCAGACCGACCTGCTCGCACGAGCCCGCACCCGTGTCGATCAGCTGGCCACGCAGGTCCAGGCGCTCGAGGCCCGGCTCGACGATCTCGAGCGTCGCGGCACGCGCGGCTCGCAGCCCACCAGCGAGGCCTGAGCCCGCGGGCTGGGCGCGGCCGCCTCAGCGGCCGCGCAGTGATGTTCCGGCCACGGTCCGGTGCAGCGGGCAGGGCGGCGGCGCATACTGGGCGCCCCTGTCCGCCCGGAGCTCCCATGACCCTGGCCGTCTTTGCCAGCCGCGCGCTGGCCGGCCTCGACACCCCGGTGGTGCGCGTCGAGGTGCATGTGGCCGGCGGCCTGCCGGTCTTCACGGTGGTCGGCCTGCCCGACACCGAGGTGCGCGAGAGCCGCGAACGCGTGCGCGCCGCCATCGTCAACAGCGGTTTCGAATTTCCTCATGGCCGGGTCACGGTCAATCTCTCCCCGGGTGATCTGCGCAAGGCATCGGCGCGCTTCGACCTGCCGATCGCGCTCGGCGTGTTGCAGGCCTCGCAACAGCTCTCGTTGGGCGGCGCGTACGCCGACGGCGCCGCGTTGGCCGGGCTGGTGCTGGCCGGCGAGCTCTCGCTCACGGGCGCGCTGGTGCCGGTGGCGCAGAGCCTGGCGCTGGCCCTCGGCGTGGCGCGCACCGATCCGGGCGCCACGCTGGTGCTGCCCGCCGGCAGCGCCGCGCAGGCGGCATGGGTGCCCGGCCTGCGCGTGCACGGCGCGCGCAGCCTGGGCGAGGTGGCCGCCTGGCTCGCCGGTCATGCGACGCTGCCCGACGCGTGCGCCGCCGCGCAGCCCGCGGCGCCCGCGTGGCCCTGCCTGTCGGACGTGCGCGGCCAGGCGCAAGGGCGGCGGGTACTGGAAATCGCCGCGGCCGGCGGCCACAGTCTCCTGATGATGGGGCCGCCCGGCTCGGGCAAGAGCATGCTGGCGCAGCGCCTGCCGGGGCTGCTGCCGCCGCTGCGCCGCGCCGCCGCGCTCGAATGCGCGGCCATCGCCGACCTCGCCGGGGTGGCGAGACCCTTCGGCGGCGTGCCCTGGCGCGCGCCGCATCATTGCGCCAGTCCGGCCGCGCTGGTGGGCGGCGGCGGCCGGCCGCGGCCCGGCGAGGTCACGCTGGCGCATCACGGCGTGCTGTTCCTCGACGAGCTGCCCGAGTTTGCGCGCGCCGCGCTCGAGGCCTTGCGCGAGCCGCTCGAAACCGGCGAGGTGGCGATTACGCGTGCGCTGCATCGCGCCGTCTTTCCGGCCCGCTTCCAGTTGGTGGCGGCAATGAATCCCTGCCCGTGCGGCTGGCGCGGCCATCCGCAGCGCGCCTGCCGCTGCACGCCCGACCAGGTGGCGCGCTACGCCGGCCGCGTGTCCGGGCCCTTGCTCGACCGCATCGACCTGCACCTGCACGTGCCCGCTGTGGCGCCCGCGCGCCTGAAAGACCCGCCCGGCGAGACGTCGGCCCAGGTGCGCGCCCGCGTGCGCCGCTGCCGCCGCCGGCAGCGCCTGCGCCAGGGCTGCGCCAACGCCGCCTTGCAGGGCGCGGCGCTGACGCAGGCCTGCGCGCTGGATGGCGACGCGCAGGTCTGGCTGGCGCGCGCGCTCGAGCAGGCCGGCATGAGCGCCCGCGGTGCCCATCGGCTGCTGCGCGTGGCCCGCACGCTCGCAGACCTGGAAGACGCCGGCCCGGTCCGCGTGCCGCACCTGGCCGAGGCGCTGCAATACCGGCAGGGGCCGGGCGGGGCGCGGTAGCTGCGGCGGGCACTTCGCTTTGCGGGTAGCATGGGGCCGCGTTGCGCCACGGGGGCGCGACGGGTTGGAATCGGAGGGAGCGGCATGGCGACATTGGTATTGCTGCCGGGCATGGACGGCACCGGCAGCTTGTTCGCGCCCTTCGTGCACGCGCTCGGCCCGGCGCTGCGCAGTGTCGTGCTGCGCTACCCCGTGACCGGGCCGCAAAGCTACGAACGCCTCACGGAGTTTGTCGACCAGGCGCTGCCTGCGGCCGGCCCGCTGGTGCTGCTGGGCGAATCGTTTTCCGGGCCGATCGCGGTGACGCTGGCGGCGCGCCATCCCACGCGCGTCGCGGGCCTGGTGTTGTGCTGCACCTTTCTGCGCAATCCGCGCGCGCTGGCCGCGCCCCTGATGCGCCTGGCGGGCCGCCTGCCGCTGCCCGCGCCGCCCGCGTTCGTGGCGGCCCGCGCGCTGTTGGGCGATGCGCAGACGCCGGCGCTGCGTGCGGCCTTGAAGGCCGCGCTGGCGGAGGTGCCCGCGGCCGTCCTGCGCGCCAGGCTGGGCGAGGTGGCGCGTGTCGACGTGTCGGCGGCGGCGCGGCGCGTCGCCGTGCCCACGCTCTATCTGCGCGCCACCCGCGACCGGCTGGTGCGCGCCACGGCAGCCGACGAGGTGCGTGCGGCGATTCCAGGCGCGGCGGTCGTCGACGTGGACGGGCCGCACTGCCTGCTCCAGGCCGCACCGCAGGCCACGGCAAGCGCCGTGGCGGGCTTCGTGCGGGCGCTGGCGCCCGGCGCGCCTTCCGGCGGCTGAGCGCCCGGCCCGTGTTACTTTGCCCGCCTGGACTTGGATGGACGGGAGAAGCATGCGGGTGACGCGATTCTGGCGGGTATGTCTGGGCATGGCGCTGGGCCTGCCGGTGCTGGCGACGGCGCAGGCCGAGCCCCTGAGCGTGCCGGCCCTGCAGGTCACCGCGCCCAACGGCGCGCGCAGCATCCTGCTTGCCGGCCTGCAGCGGCCGGCGACCGGGCTGCTGATCCCGGCGCCCTGGATCGTGCAGAACAAGACGCGGCTGGTCCTCACGCTGGACAGCGCTTCGGAGCCGCATCCGTTCGAACCGGGCCCGTCTTATGTCGATCCGGCGGCGCTGGCCGAGACCGGTCGCAGCGGCGGCCTGGGCCGTGCGCCCTGGGCCAAGGCGCTCAGCGACACCCAGATGGCGCAGATGCGCACCAACGCGCGCTGTTTCATCAAGCAGGCGGCCGAGGAGGCGGGCCAGCCCGAGGATCCCGCGCTGGACGCGAGCGACGCCGAGTACTGGCTGCGTCTCGCCGTGGGCGGGCGCGATCCCTATTTCGCGCTGGCGCTGGCGTCCTCGCACTGCGTGCCCAAGGGTGTCCGGTCGCGCGAGTTCGTGCTGCGGCAGGCGGCCGTGGCGGCCAGGGTCCCCATCGTGGCGCTCGACAGCACCGACCAGGTGTATGCGCGTTACTGGTCGGCGCCGGTCTCGTTGCTGGCGAAGCTGCTGTATGAATACGCCCTCACGCCGGCCGCCGCACAGGGCCTCGAACGCGCCGTGGAGGCGCTGAACCAGGGCGACTTCGCCGGCATGGCCCGGGGCTTTCTGGCCGAGGGCCTCACCGAGTCGGAACAGAAACGGCTCGATCGCCTGCTGGTGTTCGACGCCGTGGACGCCATGCTGCCCAGGCTCAAGCCCTATCTGGATGAAGGCAACGCGCTGGTGGTGTTCGACGCCAGCAAGCTGGGTGGCGAATACGGGCTCATGCGCGCGCTCACCCAGGCGGGCTATACGCTCCAGCCCATCGGCCTGCCGGCCGAGCACGAACCCGCCGTCCTGCCCGGCGCGGGCGGCGAGGGCAGGGGCCGCTGAGGTCGGCAGAGGCGGTGGAGGAGGTAGAGGCGGCAGAGCTCAAGGGCGCCGCCGCAGTCCCCGTCAGCGGTCATCCGGCCCTGTTTCTTCGGGCTTTGCCCGGCGTCTCGGGCGGGCTGTCTGCAACGTTTCCGTCGCCCGACTCGACAAGATTCCCAAATTCACCATATAATCAAAGGCTTTCCGGCATTCCTTGTCGGGAAAGAGCAGAAGTGGTTGCGGGTTTTCAGGCTGGAGCGCGAGCTCCTGATTACCGAAGCCCTGATTTTCCTTCTTGGGCAGATCAGGCACCTGGCACCACAAATTCAATCAACAAGCCTTTTAGGAATCATCATGCCCAAGATGAAGACCAAGAAAAGCGCTGCCAAGCGCTTTAAGGTCCGCGGCAGCGGATCCATCAAGCGTGGTCAGGCGTTCAAGCGTCACATCCTGACCAAGAAGACCACCAAGAACAAGCGCCAGCTGCGCGGTTCGGCTGCGGTCCACGAAACCAACATCGCTTCCGTGAAAGCGATGATGCCGTTCGCTTGATAAGGGAGATCTGATATGCCTCGCGTCAAACGTGGCGTTACCGCCCGTGCCCGTCACAAGAAAGTCCTGAACGCAGCCAAGGGTTACCGCGGCCGCCGTGGCAACGTTTTCCGCATCGCCAAGCAAGCGGTGATGCGCGCCGGTCAATACGCATACCGTGACCGCCGCAACAAGAAGCGTACGTTCCGCGCCCTGTGGATCACCCGTATCAACGCCGCCGTGCGTGAACAGGGTCTGTCCTACAGCGTGTTCATCGCCGGCCTGAAGAAGGCTGCGATCGAACTCGACCGCAAGGTGCTGGCCGATCTGGCCGTGCGCGACAAGGCTGGCTTTGCCGCCATCGTGCAACAAGCCAAGGCGGCCTTGGCTGCCTGATCGCGTCCACATACATCGCGGATCGCTGCAAACGGGGCTGTAATGGCCCCGTTTGCGTTTTCAAGGCTCACAATTCATGACTCTACTGGCTGACGACCTGGTTTCCCAGGCGCAAGAACGATTCGCCGCCGCCGATGATGCGGCCGCGCTGGAAAACGCCAAGGCGAAATTCCTGGGCAAGGACGGTTCGCTGACCGTGCTGCTCAAGGGGCTGGGCAAACTCGATCCGGAAGCCAAGCGCGAAGCCGGCGCCAAGATCAACAAGGCCAAGCAACAGATCGAAGAGCTGCTCAATGCCCGCCGCGCCCAGCTGGCGCAGGCCGAGCTCGACGCCCGCCTGGCCTCGGAAACCATCGATGTCACCTTGCCCGGCCGCGGCCGCGTGGCTGGCGGCATCCATCCGGTGATCCGCACCTGGGAACGTGTCGAAGCCATCTTCCGTTCGATCGGCTTCGACGTGGCCGACGGCCCCGAAGTCGAAAACGACTGGACCAATTTCACCGCGCTGAACAATCCGCTGGACCACCCGGCGCGGTCCATGCAGGACACCTTCTACGTCGACATGAACGACGCCGACGGCCTGCCGCTGCTGCTGCGCACGCACACCAGCCCGATGCAGGTGCGCTACGCCCGCATGCACAAGCCGCCGATCAAGGTGATCGCGCCGGGCCGCACCTACCGCGTCGACAGCGACGCCACCCATTCGCCGATGTTCCACCAGGTCGAAGGCCTGTGGATCGCCGAAGACATCTCCTTTGCCGACCTCAAGGGCGTCTACACCGACTTCCTGCGCTGCTTCTTCGAGAGCGATGACCTGGTCGTGCGTTTCCGTCCGTCGTTCTTCCCGTTCACCGAACCCTCGGCGGAAATCGACATGATGTTCACCTCGGGTCCGAACCGCGGCCGCTGGCTGGAGATCTCCGGCTCGGGCCAGGTGCACCCGCAGGTGGTGCGCAACTTCGGGCTCGACCCCGAGCGCTACATCGGCTTCGCGTTCGGCTCCGGCCTCGAGCGCCTGACGATGCTGCGCTACGGCGTGAACGACCTGCGCCAGTTCTACGAAGGCGATTTGCGCTTCCTGCGCCAGTTCAACGAATAAAGACGGCTGATCATGCAATTTCCCGAATCCTGGCTGCGCTCGCTCGTCAACCCGGCGATCGCAACCGATGAACTCGCGCACCAGCTCACGATGGCCGGGCTGGAAGTCGAAGAAACCCTGCCGGCCGCTCCGCCGTTTTCGGGCGTGGTGGTGGCGCACATCACCGAGATCGCGCCGCACCCCGACGCCGACAAGCTGCGCGTCTGCAAGGTCGACGACGGCTCGGGCGAGCTGCTGCAGATCGTCTGCGGCGCGCCGAACGCGGCCGCCGGCCTGACCGTGCCGCTGGCGCGCGTCGGCGCTGAGCTGCCCGGCGGCATGAAGATCGGCGTGGCCAAGATGCGCGGCGTGCAGTCGTCGGGCATGCTGTGCTCGGCGCGCGAGCTCGGCCTGTCGCAAGACCACGGCGGCCTGCTCGAACTCGCCGGCGATCTCAAGCCCGGCACCGACATCCGCGACGCCCTTGCGCTCGACGACACGCTGTTCGTGCTCAAGCTCACGCCCAACCGCGCCGACTGCCTGTCGATCCTGGGCGTGGCCCGCGAAGTCGCCGCGCTGACCGGCGCGCCGCTCGCGTTGCCCTCGTTCGACGCCGTGCCCGTCACGCTCGACGCCCGCCTGCCGGTCTCGATCGAAGCCCCCGACCTGTGCGGCCGCTTCGCCGGCCGCGTGATCCGCGGCGTGAACGCGCGTGCGGCCACGCCGGCCTGGATGCGCGAGCGCCTCGAGCGTTCGGGCCAGCGCTCGGTGTCGGCCCTGGTCGACATCTCCAATTACGTGATGCTCGAGCTCGGCCGTCCGTCGCACGTGTTCGACCTGGACAAGATCCAGGGCGACATCAACGTGCGCTGGGCACGCGCCGGTGAATCGCTCGAACTGCTCAACGGCCAGACCGTGACCCTCGACCCCAAGGTCGGCGTGGTCACCGCGGGCGAGCAGGTCGAGAGCCTGGCCGGCATCATGGGTGGCGAAGCCACCGCGGTCACGCTCGACACGCAAAACATCTATCTCGAAGCCGCGTTCTGGTGGCCCGAGGCCATTGCCGGCCGGGCCCGCCGCTACAAGTTCAGCTCCGAGGCCAGCCACCGTTTCGAACGCGGCGTCGACTTCGACAACGTGGTCGAACACATCGAGCGCATCACGCGCCTGATCGTCGACATCTGCGGCGGCCAGGTCGGCCCGGTCGATGACCAGGTCGCGCGACTGCCCGAGCGCAAGCCGGTGCGCCTGCGCCTGGCGCGCTGCCATCGCGTGCTCGGCGTGCCCGTGTCGGCCGCCGACGTGGCCGGCATCTTCACCCGCCTCGGCCTGCCGTTCACGCAGGAAGGCGACGACTTCATCGTCACGCCGCCGTCGTACCGTTTCGACATCGAGATCGAAGAAGACCTGATCGAGGAAGTCGCACGCATCTATGGTTTCGAGCGCATTCCCAGCGTGCCGCCCGTGGCGCGCGCCAAGATGCACGCGATCCCCGAAGTGCAGCATGGCCCGCACGCGCTGCGTCGCGCCACCGCCGCGCGCGATTACCAGGAGGTCGTGAACTACAGCTTCGTCGAAGCCGACTGGGAACGCGACTACGCCGACAACACCAACCCGGTGCGCCTGCTCAACCCGATCGCCAGCCATCTGTCGGTCATGCGTTCGAGCCTGATCGCCGGCCTGGTCGCCATCGTGCGTCACAACGCCAATCGCAAGCAGTCGCGCGTGCGCCTGTTCGAGCTCGGCCGCGTGTTCGTGCGCGATGCGCAACTGGCCGATGGCCCGCTCGAAGTGGCGGGCGTGCGCCAGCCGCTCAAGCTCTCCGGCGTGGCCTGGGGCCCGGCCAGCGAAGAGCAGTGGGGCGAAGCCACGCGCCAGGTCGATTTCTTCGACGTGAAGCAGGATGTGGTCGCGCTGTTCGGCGCGCGCGGCGATGCGCTGCGTTTCGTGGCCGATCGTCATCCGGCCCTGCACCCGGGACGCAGCGCACGCGTCGAGCTCGACGGCAAGACCGTGGGCTGGCTGGGCGAACTGCACCCGCAATGGGCGCGCCAGGCCGACCTAGCCCACGCGCCCGTGGTGTTCGAACTCGACGTCGACGCGCTGTCGGCCGGCCGCCTGCCCGAAGTGGCGGAGCTGTCGAAGCAGCCCGTCGTGGTGCGCGATCTGGCCCTGTGGGTCGACGAGGCCGTCACCGCCCAGTCGATGCTCGACACGGTCGCCGCCACGGTGGCCGCCGACCCGCAGCTCGGCGTGGTGCAGGACGTGCGTCTGTTCGACGTGTGGCGCGACAAGCCGCGTGACGGCGAACCCGTCA